>Ga0307942_1002612_pt1 | contig 14626 bp, 19 predicted proteins | sample OrgLakmetagen175_FD_201846 | JGI IMG/M metagenome (GOLD analysis project Ga0307942, IMG submission 201846) | Saline water microbial communities from Organic Lake, Antarctica - #175 | ecosystem: Environmental > Aquatic > Non-marine Saline and Alkaline > Saline | place: Antarctica: Organic Lake...
GGTCGGTGGCTGTACTATTAGTGGCTGGCGGTGCTGCTGAGGTGCTCCCAGTCTCCCTCAATTGCCCCCTGCCGCTCCGAAGAACCCACCCCCCTACATTAGTTTGTTGTTTTTGTGTTTTAGCAGCGATGGGAGTAACCAGCACGAAATCTGGGCGGCTGGAGGTAAATCTGTCTTTATCTGGGAAGCGGGGTGGGAAGAGCCATTTGGGAACTATTCTACTTTCAGCTGTTTCAGAAATCTGGAGATTTTGCATGGTCATCCGTTCATTGTTGCCTATATGCATGGAGACAGTGCATGATCCTAGGGAGCCTGTTTTTCTGATATCCTTAAGGATCATGCGGCATGCTAAGTTGTGTCTTTCGGTGATCATGTTCCTTATTTGCGTGTGTTGGCACCCAGAAAGGATGTGCAGGGCACTGTCAACTTGTGGGCAGAGGGGGCAAGTTTTACTTGTTGAGAGTTTGAACAATGCCGCATGTTTTTAATTATATAGGTGCCTGTTCTGTATTCCATAATGATACATTTGGTCTTAAAGGGTACATTGGATGATGTTAGGTAAGCATTGCTAGTGGATCCATTGGTAGTGCCGTCCTTTATGAGGGTCTGGTAGTACACATGGTAGTTTGCTTCAGTTTTGGCATTTCCCAGTTAATGAAGAAGATGCATATGTGCTTGAAGGGCGTCACAGTGGTTTGGTAGGTACCAGAGCTTTGGGGGAGGCGAATGGGCCATGTTTGTTGTATGTTGTATGGGTATGATGGTGGGTTTGTGTTTGAGTTTCTATGTCTTCTTTTGCAAGCCAGTGGATGTTGTAGATGGGATTTCCCTCAGGGCCTGCTGTTCTGATGGAGGTTCTCTCTTGCCTTTGTACAACACCCACCGCAGCTCCTACGCACTCCACGGCGTAGACTACCACGCCGCCACTAAACATACCTACATCGCTATTAGCAGCAGCATTTATTAAACACATATCCTTTTGTACAACACCCACTGCAGCTCCTACACACTCCATGACGTCGCCTACCACGCCGCCACCACTGTCTCTGTGCTGATGGTAAGAGGGCTGCTGCCTTACCAGACGGCATGCGCAGTGCGTGGTCCTCTGCTGGGGTGTGCTGTGGGGGGCCTGGGAGCTGAGCGTGCTGCATTGGCGGCAAGTGCGGCATTGGGCTGGGCAGATCTGGGTCCACGGGACAGTAAGGTGGGTGATCTGAGGTACTTTTGGGGGTTTCTCTGTATTGTAGGAGGCATTAAGCAACGGCTATTTTGGAGTGCGGCGTTAAGCTGGGCAGATCTGGGTCCATGGGACAGTCAGGTGAGCAATCTGCGGTGTTATTTCTTCTGTATCGTAGAAAGTATTGAGGCAACGTACAAATGGAAGTGCGGAGTTAAGCTGGGCAGATCTGGGCCTGTGGGACAGTAAGGTGGGCGATCTGAGGTGTTTGTTGGAGGGGTTCTGTATTCGAAGGAGGCATTGAAGCAATGGACGAATGGAGGTGCGGCGTACAGCTGAGCAGATCTGGGTCCATGGGACAGTAAAGTGAGCAATCTGCGGTGTTATTTCTTCTGTATCGTAGAAGGCATCGAGGGAACGTACGAATGGAAGTGCTGCATTGGCGGGAAGTGCTGCATTGGGCTGGGCAGATCTGGGTCCACGGGACAGTAAGGTGGGCGATCTGAGGTGTTTGTTGGAGGGTTTCTGTATTCGTAGGAGGCATTGAAGCAATGGACAAATGGAGGTGCAGCGTACAGCTGGGCAGATCTGGGTCCATGGGACAGTAAGGTGAGCAATCTGCGGTTTTATTTCTTCTGTATCGTAGCGCAGGTCTGGGTCAACAAGATAGCAAGGTGAGGGAGTTTTTGTGTGTGTGGAGGAGGCATTAAGGTAACAGATGGACGGAACTGCGGCATTGGATCAGTAGATCTAAGGGATGGCAAGAGAGAATACGACATTGAGGTGCCTTTTGGTGGCTAAGCTTGTGGAAGACAAGAGAGTGCTTGAGTTAGGTGGAGGTGCAGCTTTGGTTGTGCATTCTTATTTTGAGTTAGGTGGAGGTGCAGCTTTGGTTGTGCATTATTATTTTGAGTTAGGTGGAGGTGCAGCTTTGGTTGTGCATTATTATTTTGAGTTAGGTGGAGGTGCGGCTTTGCTTGTGCATTATTATTTTGAGTTAGGTGGAGGTGCAGCTTACCAGGTATTGTTCATGGGTTGTTTTGCAATTGCTGCAGGTTTCGTTGTTCAGCCTAATGCAGAATTGATGGTATTATGTGTTTTGAATTCTCCTTTGTTGATGTGAAGAGTAATTTTTACTGTCCGCTTAAAATCTCTTTTAATATGCAAACTCTCAACCCTTTCCACGCTGCTCTCACGGTTTCTTAATCCCTTTTGTGCCATCTGAAACGTCCCATTCCCTACAGCTTTTCCATGCTGTACCCCCTATTTGTAACCTTTGCATGCTGCTTGCAACCTACAGATAGTCTTGAAGGTGCCTCTAGGCTTGCTGTCTCGCTTCTTCCCTGGATCACTAAGGAAGCACGAGCCAGTGTGGGAAGCTGACCACACTCAGGTGTGTGTGTGTGTGTGTTGTGTGTGTGTGCGTGCGTGTGTGTGTGCGTGTGCGCGTGTGCGTGCGTGTGTGTGTGTGCGCGTGTGTGTGTGCGTGTGTGTGCGTGTGCGTGTGCGTGTGTGTGTGTTGTGGCGATATGCAGGGTGCACATACTTTTGCAATCAGATATATAGGTAGGTTGCATGGTGCACATGAGCCAGAGTGGGAAGCTGAACTTGCGCAGGTGTGCCTGTCGTTAATGCAGATACAGTGTGAGGGTTTTTTGTTGGAGGATTTCTACTGTACCCAGTACCGAATCGGCTACTTTTCCTTGATAACTGTGGGGAGTGGTTTTCACTGCCTGCGTAGCTTTGTCTTATTTCTTTTTTAAGGGAGTGAGCAGGTGTGAGGGTCTATAATCTTGCCTGCTAATTTGGTCCCATTGTAGCATACGGGACATGATGCTCATCCACTGTGACCGCAGTTTTTTTGGTTACCATGTCCAGCATAGCATGCAGCATGGCTGCATGCAAATATTGGTATGATCACAGGCTGGTTTTCACACAGTCTGGAAAGTGTTTAGCTCATTGGGAAGGAAAGTGTGTAGCTCAGGAAGGAATTATGTAGCACATCGGGATGAAAAGTGTGTAGCTCATCGGGATGGAAAGTGTGTAGCTCATTGGGATGGAAAGTGTGTAGCTCATCGGGATGGAAAGTGTGTAGCACATCGGGATGAAAAGTGTGTAGCTCATTGGGATGGAAAGTGTGTAGCTCATTGGGATGGAAAGTGTGTAGCTCATCGGGATGGAAAGTGTGTAGCTCATTGGGATGGGATGTGTGTAGCTCATTGGAATGGAATGTGTGCAGCTCAGGAAGATCTTGGTCTCAATTGACCTCTTCGGTCTTTTTATGCAATGAAAAACTTGCGTGGTGAATGATACCAAACTCCTTTTCCTTAATGCGTGAGTCAGCTTGTTAACTGCCTGCGCCTTTTTCTTAAAACAAGGCAATCGGTGTCTCCGTCTTTCCTGTGTTCTCATGAATGTGAGTGTGGTGTTGCTACCAAAAAACTCCTTTTCTTTCCAGACCTAGAAACACGTCTTGTCTACGGGTTCCAGGCTTCTAAAAGTCCAGGGCTCATTTTGCAACCCCACTGCTACCTTCTCATCTTACTTCGCCATTTACGTTGCCTAATATAATCCGTCTCACAACTCTACCTCTGACCTCTGCCCATTCCTTTGCTGCTCTCATGCGTAGGGTTGGCCAGAACCATACATATACGGTGCATATACGGTAAATTTGGCAGGGAAACTACCAAATATACGGTCATATACGGTATACGGTGTACATATACGGTTCTTATACGGTCATATACGGTGTACATATACGGTTCTGGCCAGCCCTACTCATGCGCTATGAGCTGAGGCGAATGGAAAGAAGAACGGTGAAGAGAAGCCCTCCTTTTCCTCAGATCACCCAATCAGTTAAACTCCTGCTTCCTTGCAACATCCTTGTTGCCGGACAATGTGTGTACACGCCAGTCTTTGCATGAGACCGTTTCCCCTTCCTTATGTGCACTTGCTTATCAAAATCCACGGCCTTACTTTCACGCCCTTGCTCATCAAAATCCTCGGCCTTACTTTCACGCCCTTGCTCATCAAAATCCTCGGCCTTACTTTCACGCCCTTGCTCATCAAAATCCTCGGCCTTACTTTCACGCCCTTGCTCATCAAAATCCTCGGCCTTACTTTCACGCCCTTGCTCATCAAAACCCACGGCCTTACTTTCGCGCCCTTGCTCATCAAAACCCACGGGCCACACATATGCAGGGACCCACCGCCCCAAACTTTGTGCTGGACCCCCGCTGGCTGGTGCGTGTCGCCACGCTGTGCTTGGCCGCGCTTCTTGTGGCTAAACGTATGACACGCCAGGCGCAAGACAGTAGAGAGACCAACAGCGTGCTCGTTGCCCTGGAGGCTCAACTGCAGGTGTGGATGAGGGTGCTCAGATTGTGTTGTCCACCGTGTGAACGAAGGTGCTCAATTCATGTTGTGCACTGTGGATTTGGATGGGCGCACACTGTGTCGTTCACCTTGTGAACGAAGGTGCTCAAATTATGTTGTGCACTGTGGATTTGGATGAGGGTGCTCAGGTTGTGTTGTCCACCGTGTATACGAAGGTGCTCAAATTATGTTGTGTACTGTGGATTTGGATGGGCTCACACTGTTGTCAACAATGTAAACGAAGGTGCTCAAATTATGTTGTGCACTGTGGATTTGGATGAGGGTGCTCAGGTTGTGTTGTCCACCATGTAAACGAGAGTGCTCAAATTATGTTGTGCACTGTGGCTTCGGATGGGCTCACACTGTGTTGTGCACCGTGTGAACGAAGGTGCTCAAATTATGTTTTGAACTGTGGAAATGGAAGTGCTCAAACCATGTTGTGCACCGTGTGTGCGTGAGCAACGTTGGCAAGGCATTCTGATAAGGAGCAAGGCGTGATGCTGTGCGTGTAGGCAGAAGTCTTGGATAGTGCATTGCGTTGGCGAGGCATTCTGCTTAGGAGTGAGGCGTTATGCTGTGCGTGTAGGCAGAAGTCTTGGATAGTGCATTGCGTTGGCGAGGCATTCTGCTTAGGAGTGAGGCGTTATGCTGTGCATGTAGGCTGAAGTCTTGGATAGTGCATTGTTGCAGGCACAGGGGCGCAAGGAAGCAGAGGGACCAACATTATGACCATGACTCTGGAGACTGAGCTAATTCTAAAGGCTACTAACTAACAGTGATGATGCACGGCACCTGCGCCTGTTGGACGTGTGTGTGCGTGTGTGTGTGTGTGTGTGTGTTCGTGTGCACATGTCGGGCCTGCAGCAGAATTTTAAACAGCAGCATGCCTTCTTCTGCCACACAATTTTTCGTGTGCACGTGTTCTTCACACTTGCAGGCAACGCAAGCCTCCCATACTGAGCTGCTGCAGGCCTTCATGGCCACCCAGCATGGCGGCGGCCATGACCAAACCACTGCACCCCCTCTTATCGGCAGGGTTGACCAGCACTCGCAGCATCGCTTATTACAGCCAATACCACAGGAGACGAGCGTGCAGCATCACTCACAGCTGTCCCAGCAACAGCAGCAGACGAATGTGCTCAGCCTGCCGCCGGCAGCGCCACCCAGTAGGCTCAAGGGCACAGCAGGCCAACCAAAGCGCGAGGACTGGAGTCCAGCCCTTTCTACTGCAAACTTCCTCAGCCACAAGCAGAGGGGGCAACAGTCAAAGCAGCAGCAGCAGCAGCAGTTGCAGCAGTTTGGTGGCCTGTCTCAACTTCCAGAGCTGCACACGCAGGACCATGGTGGTCGTGAGTTCTGTGGGGCAGGTATCGGTCAAGACTGGGAGACAGTGGCTGGCCTATCCCCTGTGCCGATTTATCACAGCCAGCAGCATGGCGGACGCCGACCTAGGGCTCGTTGTGTAGAGGGTGATCTGGACTTGGTCACAGCTGTTGCGACAACTGCCCAGGTGCAGCCTGTACAGGAGAAGGAATCCTCCGATCATGTACCCCTCACCGTTAACTACAACACGTGCAGTGTGTCTGGCGGGCAGGGAGTTTTGGGCGGGAGCTCTGGGAATGGCATGGTGGGCGGTTCTTGGCAGGGTGCGGGCGGGGGCTGTGGAGTGGTGGGGGGTTCTACGCAGATTGCGGGTGGGGGTTATGGGCAAGGGGCTCTGGGCAAGGGTGCTGGGAGTGGGGGCGGTGGTGTGAGTAGTGGGGGCGGAGGCCAAGGAGCATGTCCCAGCACGGATACTCGTTGCACTCGGAGCCGCAGTCGGGCGCTGTCCATGATGCAGCAAGAGGGCGGTGGTACTGTTGGTGGCAGCAGTGGTGATGGTGGTGGATACGGATCAGGGAGGGCACTGCGTAAGCGTGGGAGGCTAGATACGGCCCCCCTGGGTTTGGTGGGTGAGGGAGGGGCAGAGGGCCAGGTTGGACAGGGCAGGTGTGTCGAAGAGGGGGTTTGGGGCCAGCAAGCAGGGGATGACGGCAAGGAGGTGGAGGGGCACCAACGCAAAGGAGCTAGGCAGCACTGAGTGTAGGTTTTGACAGTTACACACCTGTGTCTGTAGGTGGTGTCTGTAGGTGGTCTGTATGGGCGTGGAAGCTTGTGAGGGTGTCTGAAGATTTAAGGGGTGTGGATGTGTGGAGCACCTAGTGGCCCTCTGAGGGGTGTGGAGTGTCGTATAAGGGAGATCTGTTAATATCGCTTGTGGCTGTGATGGGCCTGATTGAAGTACAACTGGCAATTCCTTCTGATGACACAGAGGCAAGCAAAATGTTTTTGCATTTGCTTTGCATAGGGCGTGTGTGCCAGGCTGCACCACAACAAGATTGAAATCATACTAGCTCCAGGGATGTATTAAGCTGTGATATTATATATATGTTTGGGTTGTACTGAAGCGGCTCGGACAAAAAAAGGTTGACCTCCAGCCGTCCTGATGCTGTACTGGTCGCTCCCATCTCTGCTAAAACAAGAAAGCGATGAGTAGATGTGCTGAGTCTTATACTTTACAGTGACGGTATTTTGATCTGACAGCGACAAACTGATAATGAAAGGGGGTGGGTTCTTCGGAGTGGCAGAGGGCAACTGAGCATCTCTGCAGCACTGCCAGCCCTCAACTGATCCATCCTCCAGACAGACCGACCTAACGATCTTGGATAGTTTGAAATTTCTGCTCATATTCTTTTCTCGTCTTAAAATAAGGTTCACATGGAGGCAAGGCTCTTATGAGAAGTATCCAGCCAAGAGGTTTGAATGCTTGTTCACGGAGGATTGAAAAGCATTGCTTCGCTCCAACAGCTCAACCCCAACATGGGTATACAATCTACTTGGTGTTTTTTACTGCCTATATAGTTGTTCTTTTTGTAATCTTTTTTCCTGTACTCTGTCTACTTTTTTACAGCATAAAATTAAACAAATAAGGAAAATAAAGTAGATAATCTCCCAGAGACATCAATTTGTTTTATTCCTGAGCAAAATGCACACCCTTACTTTCAGTTACGAACATTACACAGAGGGCATAGAAAAAGGAAAGCAGCAAGAACAGCAGTGGGTACTGTACCAAACAAAGCCTACACTGAAGCATAAAGATGACCCAGTTTAGTTTGAGCTAAAAAAAGCGAATTTTTAACTAGCCTAGCCTAACTGAACGTCATTTAATAGGGCCGAACAGGGACTTCATAGTATCAACAATCGAGATTTGCCAAACACCACATAACAAAAAACTTAGATGCAATGCATTCCACGACTTAGATGCAATGCATTCCAGAGCTCAAGCCGACAAAACGAACACAAGAGAAATGGAATATAATGGAGTCCGATGCTCTTGTCAATGCAATGCAGCACGTTAAAAAAAGTCCCGTTTATGGTTGTATTTTTTCTGGGGCGGGCCGAATGCACTGTCGTATCTCGAATGTAATCGTCACTTTTGCCTTCCCCCACATCCACATGCCAACATGCAGCTACAGACACTTCTGCCGAGCGGGGCTCACGTGCAGGCGCCTGAAAAGACAGCTCTGCAGTGCCCTGCAATAGCTGCTCAGCTAACACAAAGAAGGGCAGGGCTCTTGCATTACTGCTTGCACTGGGTAGACCCCCACTGAAGTGCAAGAGGGGTTCAGATCTAAATATGCTGTGCCGAAGCACCCACAAAGCCCTCTAGGTGACGGAAAATTTATTATACTAGATCAATGCTGTGAGTGGTCATCCTGCTCCTGCTGCTGCACAGCACCACCACTGCTTTGGCAGTAAAACCCACCATGCACAGAGTTTTTTCTGCTGAATCCTATACTCGCCCTGCGGCTGCTGCGTCTCACGTCACAAAAACGCCGGTCAACCCTGCAGCTGCTTTAGCGCTACTGCTGCAGCGTTGGGGGGCTGGTGCGGCTGCCTTGCAACTTGTGCAGCAAGACAGATACACACACAATATCCTGTAGGCTGCAGCATTGGGGGGGCTAGTGCAGCTGCTATTGCTGCTACTGCAACGGTGGACAGAGATCTAAAACACCGCGGCTGCTTCTCTAAGGCTGCAGCATTGGGGCAACATCCTGCATAGCTGCATCTGCCGCGGCTTCTACGGCTTGTGTGTGCTCCCGGAGGTTATGCTGGTGTATCAAGAGCAGCTTGTATTCAGTCCTGTGAAACAGTTCAGAAAAGGTGCACCTTAATGGATGACGATTGACTATGATTGAAAAAACTCATTGAAGTAGCAATCAATCGGGAGCACTCCCACTATGAGGGAACCAAGTCCAAGTGATCTCACACTGTGGACTAACTACCAAGTCAAAGTGATCTCACACTGTGGGCGAACCAAGTCGGAGTGATCTCACAATGTGGACTAACTACCAAGTCAAAGTGATCTCACACTGTGGGCGGAGCATGTCAAGGCTAGTGCACATGGGTTTGTAGATGAGTGCTCATTAAAAGCGTGCTCGCTTGCCTTAGAAGCAGACGGTGCACTTCAGCAACTTTTGTGAGATCGACAGCCATGTGCAAATTCTCAGCAAGGATTGACAAACCCAAATTAAATCAATGTGCACACGTGCACACCTGTGCGCCCACAGCCATGCAAATTTCCCACACAAAACCAAAGAATGATTATGTGCACACGCGCATACCTGTGCGCCCACAGTAATGTAAATTTCCCCACACAGCACCAACAATTATGTGCACACGCGCATACCTGTGTGCACACAGCCATGAGGCCAGCTCTGAGGCGCGGTTGGCTTTAGTACCACCCAGGGTACTGCTCCAGGGTAGCTGTGTGGACTGTAGGCGCCGTAGAACCTGTTTGTGTGCGTGCGTGTGTTGTGTGTGTAGTGTGTGTGTGTATATATATATGTGTGTGTGTGAATGTGTGTGTGTGTGTGGCAAAGTTTGTGCACTCGTGCATGTGTGTGTGTGTGTGTGTGTGTGTGAACAATGTATGTGCGTGTATGCGTGTGTGTGAGTACGTGTGTGTGTGTGTGTGTGTGTGTGTCTAAGAGCCTGTGCATGCGTACATGTATTTGTGTGCGTGCGTGTGTTTGTGTGTGTAGTGTGTGTGTGCGTGTGCGTGTGTGTGTGTGTGTGTGTCTAAGTTTGTGCACTAGTGCATGTGTGTATATGTGTGCGTGTGTGTATGTGTGTGTGTGTAAGTACGTGTGTGTGTGTGTGTGTGTGTGTGTGTGTGTGTGTCTAAGAGCCTGTGCATGCGTACATGTTTTTGTGTGTGTGTGTGTGTGTAGTGTGTGTGTGCAGCACATGGATCTGGCCTAAAAACGAAATCTGCTCACGCTGATTCCTGACCGCAATTTTAACTCACACCCCCACACTGCGGTCATGAGGTAGCTGTAACGTTCTTGTTATGTGTTATGAGTACACACACACACATACACACACACTCATTTTGTGACAGCACCACAAGCACGTATGCTCTGGTTATAGCTTGCCAATAACTTTGGTGAGAGCAGGCCAGCTACGTGTATGAAACTTCCGTCCCTGATTTGAAATACTAATCTATCGAATCCAGAAAGATAAAACACTAAATATTAAGTTCTCTGCATGGCTCCCGATCATGCTGTAAACTTGGGTAAGAATGTGGCGTGGCTATGACCAGCAAAACAACCAGCTGCAGATTTGATGAATGTGCATTACCTTTTCCCCTAACGCCACTCATTTTGATGTGCCAATACAAAACCCATACATTGGTATTTATAAGAACATGCTCACTTGATTGCACAAGAATTTGCTGCAAGCGCCACACACACACACACACACACACACTCATACACACACATAATATGCCACGCAAGCATGTATTCATCCAGGTCGTGGTTGCGGGACAGCTCAGGCTGCTGCTCCTCAGCGCACACACACACACACACTACACACTCACACCTTTCTTTCAACCACAACTCTTAACTCTTGGCACGCCATATCATGCAAGCACGCACCTCCATGGCACAACATGTCATGCAAGCACGCACCTCCATGTTGGAGTCACGTGACAGCTTAAGCGCCAGCTGCTCCTCAGAATACGTCCGGTAGCCAAGCAGGCTTTTAATGAAGTAAGTGTGGAAATGCCGCTGTGAAATGCCCCCATATGGGTTGCCAGTGCTGAGGCTGGTGTACACCTGCGTGCGTGTATGATTTTATTGTGTGTGTTTATGCGCACATATACTGCGTGCGTCTATATAATGTGTGTGCATGTGTGTCGTATTGCCCATTGCAACAGCTGCCGCTCCATCAAGGACACAAACACACACAAACACACACACACATTACACGCACCCTGTACTGCTCAGACTGCTGCTCCACATTCAAACACAGGCACACACACACATAAGCACTCTCTCTCTCTCTCACTCTCTCTCTCTCTCTCTCTCTCTCTCTCTCTCTCTCTCTCTCTCTCTCTCTCACACACACACAATCACTCACACATTACAGATTACACGCACCCTGTACAGCTCAGGCTGCTGCTCTGCATCCAAACACATGCACATACTAACTCACACACACACAAGCACACACAATCACACACACATTACAGATTACACGCACCCTGTACAGCTCAGGCTGCTGCTCTGCATCCAAACACATGCACATACTCTCTCTCTCTCTCACACACACACAATCACTCACACATTACAGATTATACACGCACCCTATACAGCTCAGGCTGCTGCTCTGCATCCAAACACATGCACATACTAACTCACACACACAAGCACACACAATCACTCACACATTACAGATTACACGTACCCTGTACAGCTCAGGCTGCTGCTTTGCATCCAAACACATGCACATACTAACTCACACACACACACACAATCACTCACACACACATTACAGATTACACGCACCCTGTATAGCTCAGGCTGCTGCTCTGCATCCAAACACATGCACATACTCTCTCACACACACAATCACACACACATTACAGATTACACGCACCCTGTATAGCTCAGGCTGCTGCTCTGCATCCAAACACATGCACATACTCTCTCACACACACAATCACACACACATTACAGATTACACGCACCCTGTACAGCTCAGGCTGCTGCTCCGCATCCAAACACATGCACATACTAACACACACACAAGCACACACAATCACACACACATTACAGATTGCACGCACCCTGTACAGCTCAGGCTGCTGCTCTGCATCCAAACACATGCACATACTAACTAGCTCACACACACAAGCACACACAATCACACACACATTACAGATTACACGCACCCTGCACAGCTCAGGCTGCTGCTCTGCATCCAAACACATGCACATACTCTCTCACACACACACACAAGCACACACATTCACACACACATTACAGATTACACGCACCCTGTACAGCTCAGGCTGCTGCTCTGCATCCAAACACATGCACATACTAACTCACACACACACAAGCACACACAATCACACACACATTACAGATTGCACGCACCCTGTACAGCTCAGGCTGCTGCTCTGCATCCAAATGCACATACTCTTTCACACACACAAACTCACACAATCACACACACATTACAGATTACACGTACCCTGTACAGCTCAGGCTGCTGCTCTGCATCCAAATGCACATACTAACTCACACACACACACAATCACACACACATTTCAGATTACACACACCCTGTACAGCTCAGGCTGCTGCTCTGCATCCAAACACATGCACATACTAACTCACACACAAGCACACACAATCACACACACATTACAGATTGCACGCACCCTGTACAGCTCAGGCTGCTGCTCTGCATCCAAATGCACATACTCTCTCACACACACAAACTCACACAATCACACACACATTAAAGATTACACGTACCCTGTACAGCTCAGGCTGCTGCTCTGCATCCAAATGCACATACTAACTCACACACACACACAATCACACACACATTTCAGATTACACACACCCTGTACAGCTCAGGCTGCTGCTCTGCATCCAAACACATGCACATACTAACACACACACACAATCACACACACATTACAGATTACACGCACCCTGTACAGCTCAGGCTGCTGCTCCATCATGGACACAAGCCGCCGAAGGAGAGGAGGGTATCGCCCTGCAGCAGACAGGATCTGTTGCGAAACCACCGGGCCTTTTGAAATAACCTGTGCGTGTGTGAGTAAGCGTGTGAGTGTGTGTGTGTGTGTGTGTGTGTGTGTGTGGTGGAAGCACGTGTGTGTGTGTGCTCTTTGTGTGTGTGTGTGTGTGTGTGTGCAGTGTATGTGCATGCGGCTCATACACCTCATGTGTAAATATGTGTGCGTTAGCATGTGTGTGTGTGTTTAACTGTGTGCGTCGTAAGTCTGTCTAATGTTCATAGTCGTTCAAACACACACACACACACACATGCGCACGCATGAATAAACACCTCCACCCCCGCTCTCCCTGCCTGCCTGCTCTTGCGTGAATAACAATTAGATCCATCATCTTGTACTTGACAACGGTACCAGGCATATGACAAGCTTCTATATTGAAAATTTGCTTTCTCATTCATGCCATTATCAGCTGCCAATTGGTAAGGGCGCTTGGAAACACGTCTGCTGGCGCTGAATTTGGTGCTGACACAAGACATACACACATAGACGTACACAGACACACATAGACGTGTATAGACATGTGCAGACGTACATTGACGTACACAGACATCCATAGACGTACTACATAGACATACATAGACGTATATAGACATGTGCAGACGTACTGCATAGACGTACACAAACATGTACAGGATGGCCCATATACACACACACCGCGGACATGGAAATCGCGCTGCTATGGATGCCACGTTTAAAACGGCAGCACGTAATACATGCGTGGTGCTGGCCAATCCTACCAGAATGTATCCACACACCGTATATGGCTGAACTCTGGGTTTAAAACAATGTGTTAATAATAATAATAATAATAATAATAATTGATGGATTCAGATTTCATTCTTCAACCGCATCCTCCTCATTTGCATCAGATACGGGGTTGGCCAAAACCTTACGTACATACGTATATACGGTGTATGCATGGTACTTTGGCAGGGAAACCACCAAATATGTGGTCATATACGATGTACATATACAGTTCTAGCCAACCAAAATCATAAACAACCTCGGGCATAACAAACAACAGTTCTAGCCAACCCAAATCACAAACAACCTCGGTCATATACGATGTACATATACAGTTCTAGCCAACCCAAATCACAAACAACCTCGGTCATAAAAAACAACAGTTCTAGCCAGACCAAATCACAAACAACCTCGGCCATATACGATGTACATATACAGTTCTAGCCAACCCAAATCACAAACAACCTGCAATTTTACTTGTGTACGTTTTAGGCCAGCCCTAGATGTGCCTCATATGTCTGTTGTGCCTCCCTCCTTTGTCCTCTGCAGCTTGGCACAAACTCACAGAGTCTTGCGCGCACAAACGCACACGCACATGCAACACACACACGCACACACATTCACGTGCACACGCACACAAACCCACCCACCCACACACACACACACACGTACGCTCACATGTACACACACACTCACACCCAAGCACAAGCGCACTCACACACTCACTCACCAGCTGAGGCTGAGACTCAAGCCCTCTCCCAGCAGCAGCAGCTGCAGGCGCTGAGGTTTGCGGTGTGCCTCCTGCATTGTGCTGTCTGTCGTTAGGCAGGCGGCCGTGGACTGCACGACCTCTGCCCCTGCCCCTGCCACCGCGTCCTGTAAATGGTGTGTGTGTGTGTGTGTGTGTTGTGTGTGTGCTGTGTGTGTTGTATGTGCGCAAGAGTGTGTGTGTGTTTGTGTGTGTGTGTATGTGTTTGTGTGTGTGTGTGTGTGTGTGTGTGTGTGTGTGCTTGTGTGTGTGTGTGTGTGTGTTTGTGTGCGAGCGTGAGCGTTTGAACGCGTGAGCATATGTTTGAGAAGAGAGCTCCACCTCTGACCGTAAGGTCCCTGCCACCCCTCTCAATGGTGTATGTGTGTGTACGTGTGTGTTTGCGTATGTGTGTGTGTGTGTG
>Ga0307942_1002614_pt1 | contig 14620 bp, 15 predicted proteins | sample OrgLakmetagen175_FD_201846 | JGI IMG/M metagenome (GOLD analysis project Ga0307942, IMG submission 201846) | Saline water microbial communities from Organic Lake, Antarctica - #175 | ecosystem: Environmental > Aquatic > Non-marine Saline and Alkaline > Saline | place: Antarctica: Organic Lake...
CACTGCTCAAAAACATACACCATGCCCGTGACTCAAAGAGGATGGCTGCAAGGGCAGTGCGTGAGGCACGATTGCAACAGTCAAAGCGTGGGGGTTTCTTTGGGGACAAAAAACATAGCCATTGCTCAAAAACGTACACCATGCCCGTGACTCAAAGAGGATGGCTCCAAGGGCAGTGCGTGAGGCACGATTGCAACGGTCAAAGCGTGGGGGTTTCTTTGGGGACAAAAAACATAGCCATTGCTCAAAAACGTACACCATGCCCGTGACTCAAAGAGGATGGCTGCAAGGGCAGTGCGTGTGGCACGATTGCAACGGTCAAGGCGTGGGGGTTTCTTTGTGTAAAAAACAGGTCATGCACGCGTGCAGGACAGCAGAGGGGTTCCATTTGGGTGAAGGAGCTGCAACAGGGAGCAGAGCAGAGAGGCAATCACACTCACACTCACACTCATACATATATACACACGTGCGCATGCAGCACACATCAGCAGCTGTGAACGGGTGTTGGAGTTGAGCAAATAGGCACTCACACCAACGTGCAACACACATACATACTCACACATATAAACACAAACACGCACATATACGCGCACACACAAACGTACACACAGATACTACAAACGTGAATGATTTTGGCAAGCGCTAGCAGAGAAGTCAGCATAGGGGCTGTCCAGGGCATGCAGCAGCCATGACACAATGTGCGATATGAGTGAAAAGGCAACGCACACACGCACACACTCTTTCACTCACTCACCTGCCGTTCGGCACGCGGCAGCGGAGAGGGCGGCGGAGGGGCTGTCCAGGGCATGCAGCAGCCGTGACAATGTGTGAGACAGGTTGAAAAGGCAACGCACATACGCACACACACTCTTTTACTCAATCACCTGCCGTTCGGCACGCGGCAGCGGAGAGGGCGGTGGAGGGGCTGTCCAAGGCATGCAGCAGCCATGACACAATGTGTGAGACAGATTGAAAAGGCAGCACACACACACACCCTTTCACTCACTCACCTGCCGTTCGGCACGCGGCAGCGGAGAGGGCGGTGGAGGGGCTGTCCAAGGCATGCAGCAGCCGTGACACAATGTGCGACATGAGCGAGGCGGGCGCGGCACGTGAGATGGGGCTCTTGCTGTCAGAGGACTTCTCTGTCTTGTCTGCACTCTTGGGGCTGCTGGAGGCCTCAGTGGGGCTGGCCAGCCCTGCCTCAGTGCCTGTGCCTGTGATTGTTTGGCAGCAGAGGGTCAAGGCACTGAACATAGAAGAGGGAGTGGGGCCGCTGGAGGGCTCACTCGCAAGGCACCACTTTCATCCTTCTGTTTCATCGTGCAAACTGGCAAACTGTTAGCTCTGAAACCTTCTGGGGAGGCTGTTAGTGCCTCGCGCACAGGCACCCACTTTTCTCGGTTTGGCTTGCAAAAAGGCACCACCAACACCAGAAGCGTGAACCCTTATACCGTCTCAATTACCTGGGAGGCCGGTCAGAGCCCCGTGTAAAGGTATGAACGGATCCAAAGGAATGGGCTCGTCCGCCTCTGCCACCATCATGTTCCAGCTAGCTCCATACACTTTGGCCAACGCGAACGACTCCAAGTTGTGGTCATGGCCTGGCAGGAACATCCAGGAGGGCCTGTATTGTGATGCGTGTACAAGAGCAGGTCACAAGACGGTTTGCAACTTCTGCCACCATCACGTTCCAGCTAGCTCCATACACTTTGGCCACCGCAAACGACTCCAAGTTGTGGTCGTGGCCTGGCAAGGACATCCAGGAGGTCCTATCCAGAAGACCGTGCGCTTGCAAGATTTTCTCAGCCCAGAAAAGGTGTGCTGTTGCCTTTGCGCACGACTGTGACTTGCGATAGTGACCAGGCTACCTCGACTGAGAAGATGTTTCCTGCCAAAAAGGCAAACAGGTGTACATACAGAAACAAAGAGCTTTGCGCACGACTGTGACTTGCAATAGTGACCAGGCTACTTCAACTGAGAAGATATTTCCTGCCACAAAGGCAAACAGGGGTGCATACAGAAAGTAAGAGCTTTGCGCACGACTGTGACTTGCGATAGTGACCAGGCTACCTAGACCGAGAAGACCACCTGCCAAAACGGCAAACAGATGTGCATACAGGAACAAAGAGCTTTGCGCACGACTGTGAAGTGCGATAGTGACCAGGCTACCTCGACTGAGAAGATATTTCCTGCCAAAAAGGCAAACAGGTGTGCATACAGAAACAAAGAGCTTTGCGCACGACTGTGACTTGCGATAGTGACCAGGCTACCTCGACTGAGAAGATATTTCCTGCCAAAAAGGCAAACAGGTGTGCATACAGAAACAAAGAGCTTTGCGCACGACTGTGAAGTGCGATAGTGACCAGGCTACCTCGACTGAGAAGATATTTCCTGCCAAAAAGGCAAACAGGTGTGCATACAGAAACAAAGAGCTTTGGGCACGACTGTGACTTGCAATAGTGACCAGGCTACCTCGACTGAGAAGATATTTCCTGCCAAAAAGGCAAACAGGTGTGCATACAGAAACAAAGAGCTTTGCGCACGACTGTGAAGTGCGATAGTGACCAGGCTACCTCGACTGAGAAGATATTTCCTGCCAAAAAGGCAAACAGGTGTGCATACAGAAACAAAGAGCTTCGGGCACGACTGTGACTTGCAATAGTGACCAGGCTACCTCGACCGAGAAGACCACCTGCCAAAAAGGCAAACAGGGGTGCATACAGAAACAAAGAGCTTTGCGCACGACTGTGACTTGCGATAGTGACCAGGCTACCTCGACCGAGAAGATCACCTGCCAAAATGGCAAACAGGTGTGCATACAGAAACAAAACAAAGAGACGGGCTGCGCCAGGCATCTGTCGTCTGTTAATGTCCCGCGAGTCTATGCTAAACAACATTAAAAAAAACACGTCACCCTCGCGCTCCGCTTACACACACTGCACTTCACAACACAGCCTGGACCCCGCACCCACCGTTTCTTCAGGTTCTCAGCGTGCGGCTGTGGCGCCCCAAACATGACTTTGATGCTCGTCAGGGCCGCTATGTTGCTGGGGTCGCACACCACCATGAGCACCAGGGACCGCCAAAACACCTCGCCAGAGCCTTTCACGTCTCCTGCAGAAAAGGCATACGTGTACGACAACAAAATGGGCACAGCTTAAGATGAGCATAGACCATATGAGCACCAGGGACCTCCAAAACACCTCGCCAGAGCCTTTCACGTCACCTGCAGAAATGGCACACATGTACGGCAACAGGATGGGCACAGTTTAGGATGAGCATAGACCACATGAACGCCAGAAGACATTGCCAGAGCCTGCCACGTTCCTGGCATGCAGCGCTGGTACACAAGTACTGTTGTAGTAAGAGGATTGTAGACACGTCTTGTGGACTATAAGCAGTGCGTGAAGGTGAAGGTCATCACACTGAGTGCTGTAATTTGCTCAAAAGCGGGAAACATTTTCGAGCACATGCAAGCATGCACAGCAGGCCAAAAAAGTAGGTAGCATAGTAGGCAGGGCTGTGCAATGACACCATCAGGGCGATTTTGCACCGTAATTACGGTACGGTGGACGGTCCGTACCGTCAGAGCGTCAAAATGACGGCGTCTCAGAAATGACGGTGTCTACCGTCCAGACGGTCGAGGGGGTCCACCGTAATTACTGTGTAACCCCACCGTCAAGAGCTGCTGTAAAAAGTTGAGACCAGGATTCAAATCCTGGTCAAGACAATTTTTTGCTATTCTTTTTCCTTTTTTCCCTTTCATTATTACACCAATCGTTTGATTGTGTAAATAAAACACATGCATCATTTTGAAATGAGGAGGAAAGAGCCAAAATGTCCATTTTGGGGTCAAAATGCCATTTTTTTACCGTTTTGTAGTTTTTGGACCGTACCGTTCACCGTACCGTCACGCACCGTCGTGACAGTCCCTAAACTTCAAAATGACGATCTGACACCGTCATTTACGGCGTCCACCGTCAGACTGTATTTTGACGGACTGTACCGTCACACCGTCATTGCGCAGCCCTGATAGTAGGTAGGCACCTTAGGTAGGTAGCATAGTAGGTAGCATAGTAGGTAGCACAGTAGGTAGGTAGCATAGTAGGTAGGTAAAATAGTAGGTAGTTAGCATAGTAGGTAGGTAGCATAGTAGGTAGCATAGTAGGTAAATAGAATAGTAGGTAGGTAGCATAGTAGGTAGAGCAGTAGGTAGGTAGAATAGTAGGTAGGTAGCATAGTAGGTAGATAGCACAGTAAGTAGGTAGAATAGTAGGTAGGTAGCATAGTAGGTAGTATAGTAGGTAGGCACTTTAGGTAGGTAGCATATTAAAAAGGATGAAGCTCGCCCAAGGTATTCACAACAGACCACAAGGATGCTGCACCACCATTTGTTGAGAGCACTCCCAACCTAGCATAAGTCCTTAGTGTCCACCTTGTTGGCATTTCGAGACACAAATGCATAAACACACATACACAGACATACACACACATACATGCATCACATGTGCGTACCTCCGATGAAGGCAGACTGCAAGGACGCTGCACATCCACCAGCTAGGTACACCCGGCTGTGAGCACAACGCAGGTTTCTGGTGTGTCCTTGCTCATACAACACATACACTCACACCACACGTGCGTACCTCCGATGAAGGCAGACTGCAAGGACGCTGCACATCCACGTGCTAGGTACACCCGGCTGTGAGCACAACGCAGGTTCAGGGTCTTCTCTTGCTCCTGCCGTATGACCTGCACGCACAACACACAGGTGATTGTGGCTTTAGGGCATTACCTTACATGAGGAAAATAAAAAATAGGAGGAGGAGGACGGCACACGGCTACTTAGATGTGGTCCTAAACCATAAGGGGGCAGCGTCACTCCCAACAATCAGAATTCCACTGCACACACACACTGCACAAACACACAGTCTTGACTGCTGGGAAAGCAGCTTTTCGGTCAGACATGCCCATGGCAAGGGTTAACTAAGGCCGTGTTTTTAGTTTGAACTTACCTTGGGAGGGGGGATGGGAGCGCCTGTGATGTCGGTTGTAGGCTTGTGCATGATGTGGTTGGTGAAGAGGACACCTGGGAAAGAGAGAGGGAGGCAGGAAGCTGGATGAAGGCAATCAGTGGGTGTGAGCATGCGTGCTGATCGTGGGCTTGTGCATGACGTGGTAGATGAAGAGGACACCTGAAATAGAGAGGCAAGATGAGTGTGTGTGTGGTGTGGTGTGTGTGTGTTCGCGTGCGTGTGTGTGAGTGTGTGTGTGCGTGTGCTCATTAGCCGTGCACGATAGGGAAGAGTTGGAAGAGGTAGCTTTGCGTGAGAGAAACACGGGCGTCAGTGTGCAAACGTGTGTTGACGTTGGGCATTACAGGTTACGGTAAAAAAGAGGGTAAATCTGCATGAGAGGTGGCATTGCTTGAGAACTTTGTGTGTTGACATTGGGCATCGCGGGTTGCGGTAAATAGAGGCACCGGGTACACAGGCAAAGAGAGGTAGGGTGGTTTACAAAGGCATAATATGTGTGTGTGTGTGCGCAGTGCAATGAGTGCAAATGATGAAATGCAAAATGTAGTATGGTGTGTGTGGGTGTTTTGAGAGTGTGTAACGCCAAACGCAAAAATTTTATATTGTGTGTGTGCTTCTTTCAGCAGCGTGTAACGTTGCATTTACCATTATAATGAGTGCAATGATAACGAGCAAAAGCAATCGGTGTTTTGAGTGTGTGTGTCAAGTTGCATATTAACATTGCAATGTTACAATGCGGAATATAATCGGTGAAGAGGGCGTCAATAACTTTGCGCAACTACAACCATATGCGGTTGAAACCCCATGGCTTCTTTTTAATTGATTTATTTGTTGGGACCTATAGGTTGAGCAGCCATGCCAGGCTGGAGGCCTTTGTAATCCAAACTAAACTACACCATATGCGGTTGAAACCCATGGCTTTAAGCACCGCTGTTCGATGTGACAGGGAGGCCTTTTATAAAGGACGTAGCAAGGCATTTGCAAATTCACTAGCACACACGCACACGCACTCATACATACACACAGACAAAGACCTATACACACACACCTGTCTCTTGAGCTGCTTCCAGGTTGTTACGCAGCAGGGGTTCAACCTCTTCAATGTACACACCGGCACCCTGAATGGCAAAAGAGTAGAGTTGGCCAGAACCATACATTTATAGGTATATACGGTGTACATACGGTATTTTTAGCAGGGAAATCACCATAAATACGGTCATATACGGTGCAGATATACGGTTCTAGCCAACCTTACAAAAGAGGCACATACGAGTCTGCACAAAGTCTGGCACGTACACGCCGGCACCCTGAATCGTATGTAAATCAGCACACACAAATCTACACACGCAAGGGGCAAGTGTGGCTGCGTTACTTTAGGCTGTCCCAGTGAAACAACCCCCCCCTTTGCAAGCCAAACAGTCCCACTAAGCTTTGCGTCACCATATCTCTGTAACCCCTGCACCGTTTTGAGACCTGAGACGTGCGTTGGATGGTCAGATGGCTGATTTTTTCTCCTTCAGCAAGTGCTCGGCGGTTGGGGAGATGCGTTGGATGGTCGGATGGCTGATTTGTTTCTCCTTCAGCAAGTGCTCGGCAGTTGGATAGATGCGCTGGATGGTCGGATGGCTAAATTTTTCTCCTTCAGCAAGTGCTCGGCGGTTGGGAAGATGCGTTGGATGGTCGGATGGCTGGCATTTTTCTCCTTCAGCAAGTGCTCGGCGGTTGGGGAGATGCGTTGGATGGTCGGATGGCTGGCATTTTTCTCCTTCAGCAAGTGCTCGGCGGTTGGGGAGAGGACTGGGGAGATGGTCGCGAGTGCAACACAGAGACATCACAGTGCTGCGTTACTCAGAATAAACCACACCGTTTTTCACACAGTCCGTCAATTGGCCCTATTCAAATTTTGTTTGACGTAATTTTATTGGCCGCACCTCTGAGAGCAAAAACCAGGCTGAAACTCGAAGCAGGTATGGAGCTACAGATTTTTGTCTTTTTCACCTGTAAATCTCCCACTTGCCGGCGTTCCCAGTACTTCAGTCCCAAACTCGACCTTGCAGCATTGTTATATAACACTTAAAATGCTTATCTCCTGAAGCAGAGGTCGATCGGTGCAAGTTCAGAAATGCACCTTTTCCCTGCCAAAGTGGCTACAATATACACAGCGGGCCCCATACAGCCCCCCCGAATGCCAAATTGACAGCAAATGTAAATGGTTTAAATATGGAAACAAGCACCTTGCATTCAAATGAGGCATAGGGGGCTTTAAATTGGGTGAACGCTAGGTGAGACTGGTTGGGGGGGTTGTTCATAGATTTAGCTAGTGCACGCTAGCGCCCTTTTGAGGAAGCCTTGACTGATGTGGAAACGGGCTTCCTAGCCAGCGTGATTACTTTTATTTTATACAGATCTGTATTTTTGCTTTTTTTAGACACCTTGCTGTCAGGTGCTTACAGCTTTGCTCAGGCCCTTTCATCTGCAGTAGCAAGTCCAGGCATCTTGCTACGTTTACTCTTCAGCTGAGATGTTTGCTGGGCAGAAAGTGCACAGCATGCTCAACGATGGCAAAAGGGCGCTAGCGTGCACTAGCTAAATCTTAGCCCGTGCACCCCCTGCTTCTTTTGACTAGGTTGTGGTAACTAGGTCGTTCACAGTGGCTTCTTTTGACTAGGTTGTGGTAACTAGGTCGTTCACAGTGGCATTTGTCAAGAGTGCAATGATAAGCACACACTAAATTCAGCAGCAAGTGTACAGCAGAAGTTGCCCACAGGGGCACGCACGTGTACACAGACAAGCGTGCACTTGTTGATGCATACCCCATATCCCTGGGTACAGCCAATGCTGCGGCACTTGTAAGGCAGGCAAGGGAAAGCGCACACACAGTTCCAGCAGTTGGTATGAAACAGGTGCACGCATGATTCGCATATCCAGCAGAAAGCACACAATAGGTGCATGCACACGTGCAGGGGCAGGTGTGCAATTAAATGCCTGCCCAAGAATCCTGATGACAGTCCAAGCGATGGCCATGGCCATGGCATGGCGCACGCATGATTTGCATATCCAGCAGAAAGCACACAGCAGGTGCATGCGCGCGTGCAGGCACAGATGCGCAATTAAACGCCTACCCGGGAATTCCTGGCGACAGTCGACGCGATGGCCAAGGCGTGGCGCGCGCACAATGGGTCCGGGCTGGAAATGCCGAGGAAGCTCTTGTAAGCAATTTTGGCCACACCACCCTGGAGAGGTGCAGGAGCAGAGAGTGATACAACACGCAAAAATTGCGAGAGCTAAGGCTTAACAGCAACGTCACCAAGACGCTCTGGTAAGCGATCTTGGCCACACCACCCTGGAGAGGTGCAAGAGCAGGGAGTGCTGCAACACGCAGAAATTGTGAGAGCTAAGGCTTAACAGCAACGTCACCAAGACGCTCTAGTTAGCGATCTTGGCCACACCACCCTAAAGAGGTGCAGATGCAGGGGATTCATCACACACAGGAAGCAATCAAGAATATTATTGCCATCAAAAGCTCTCAAATGCGACCTTGGCTATTCACCACTGTGGATGCGTGGAGAAACAGGGGATGTATAAAAACAATAACAAGGAAAATGAGCACCGCAGGCAGTGTAAAATGACTAGTGTTTGCCAGGACCATATATATATATATATATATACGGTGTCTATACGGTAGTGTTGGCCAGGACCATATATATATACAGTGTCTATACGGTATTTTTGGCAGGGAAATCACCAAAAATACGGTCGTACATGGTGTATGTTTACGGTTATGGCCAGCCCTAAAAATGACAATCAACCCATACCGGGAAACATAGGCAGCAATAACAAAGAAATATGCCAACTGGTTTGAGGCGTGAGAAGCAGTTTGGGCCTATTTTGGTTCAAATTTATCGGGGAGACCCATTTGGCTGAGTGACTCAGGCAGAACGTGCAGAAAAAAGAGCCAGGAAACAGGAAACCAGCCCAGCCAAGCCCCACCAAAAAGAGGGAATTAATGCCTCCTTCCTGAAATGCATATCTGAAGTCGCACAATGATTTCTATACATAAATGAAACACTTCTGCATAAATCTGAGTTTGGGGTCAAGGGCGTGAGTGGGGAGCTAGATTTGTGCCATTTCCCTGCCAGAAAGGTGGCATGGGTGTAGAAAATCAGGATCTGGTCTGACTTCTACCAATTCTTTTGTTCCCAGATAGATTTAGGTTCAAATTATACCCATCAAAGCAAACAAAAGGTGGTTGGAAAATTGCCCCTAAAGGACTTATTGCGTAGGCCTGTTTGCTGGGCAAGTATGGTGCACTTCTGGAAACCCTGGAAACAAACTTTCTGGCCACCACCTGAGTGTCGGGAGCCCTTCAGTATGCTCCCAAGGCATGCCCTGTCAAGTATTATGGTCTGGAATGCTGGGATTGGGCCATGGTGGGTAGAGACAGCTGAGATTTTCAGATGTCATCTGCTCTCAACTTTTGGAGTAGACCCCTTTAAGGGAAATGACAAACCAACCCTTGCAAAAGTTATTTTGTATAAAAATTGTCGAACTCATTGCGAAAAACGCGCCCGGATTCCGTCAAGTATGGCAAAGCCTTTGCATTTCATAGTTTCCCTGGCAAAAGGGGGGTCCAAAATCGAACCTTCACCCCAGACCCGCAGACATTTACCAAAAAGTCCCCAGGATTATTGCAAACACGCCTGGTAAGTTTATGGTACCAGGGAGGAGCTTTTGGAATCCACTTTCTGGCAGGGATTTCCACCCTGCCCACCTGGGCACCTCCCGCCAGAAACTGAGTGTGCAGGGGTGCTTAGATATACCTAATTAAGGTTCCTACATGCTTAAATGTACTTTAAATACATCTAATAAAGGTTCCTACATGCTTAAATGTACTTTAGATTTATCTAATTAAGGTTCCTATATGCTTAAATGTACTTTAAATACATCTAATAAAGGTTCCTACATGCTTAAATGTACTTTAAATACATCTAATAAAGGTTCCTACATGCTTAAATGTACTTTAAATACATCTAATTAAGGTTCCTACATGCTTAAATGTACTTTAAATACATCTAATAAAGGTTCCTACATGCTTAAATGTACTTTAGATACATCTAATAAAGGTTCCTACATGCTTAAATGTACTTTAGATTCATCTAATAAAGGTTCCTACATGCTTAAATGTACTTTAGATTCATCTAATTAAGGTTCCTACATGCTTAAATGTACTTTTCTGCTTTGGGGCAAGAACTCTCACAGGGATGGCTGGCCTGACTGAGAGCAACCCAACGAGCGACAGAAATGCCTACCTGGCTGAGGGCAACACGTGCAGCGCTTAGGGCTAGACGAAGCAAGCCCCACATTTCCATCATGGTTTTGAACTCAGCAACCTACAGCAGTGTGTGCACAGACGCGATCAGCAAGAGTGGGCTGGGCAGGCAAATGGTTGCTGGTGCAAGTGCTGGTTCAACGTGGCAAAGGAGTCTTAAGGCACCGATACATAAGGGCTGGAAAGTATGTACAGACAGTGTGCGTGCAAGTGTACATTCACACACACACACACACACAAACAAACACACACAAACACACACACACACACACACACATACAAACACACACGTCCTCCCTACACACGTCCTCCCTCCCGAGCACGGACGGACAAGTAGACTTGGGCAAGGGCCCAAACTGCAGCTCACCGCATTTTTCTTCTTGGATGGCTCTGCCATATCCATCCCCCGCCTCTCCTGCGGATCAAGCACAAACACACACAAAGAAAGGGGGATGAAAAAGAAAAGAAAAACTACGCAGGCAGCAAAATACTCCCTGCATCAGTTAAGGAAAAGGAGACACATTGGCCCGAAGTGCCGTGAGTCTTTCCCGCCAAAGGGGGATGAAAAAACCCTGCTTGAACATTATCTTCACTCCAGCAATATCTGTGCTCCAGCATAGATAATCAGGAAGGCCTTGACATCTGAGGAGGAGTGCATGGACACACACCCTACGCAACTGTATGCGAGAATATGTACGCACATTGCATACGCATACTTGGTGCATACACGTACTTAGGAGCTTGAGTTCTAGAAATACACGATCATGTATGAAGCAAACATACAGTATAGAACGATGCCCACCCTATTCCCTGTTTGTACGGCTATGTGCGTTTTCAGCATACAGGCAACAACTGTGTGACTTGTGACTTGTCCTGTCTCTTCTCTCTCGTTAGCGGTAGCATTTCAGTAGGGTTGGCCATAACCATACATATGCACCGCATATGACCGTATATTGGGTGATTCCCCTGCCAAACCCCTGCCAAAATACCGTATATACACCGTATATTTATGGTTCTGGCCAGCCCTACATATTAGTTTAGAGGCAAACCCCCTTAGCCTGAATATTGTTGCAACAAGCCCTACAGCAGTTGTATTTTGAAAGCTTGCACTCCTCTGATTTTCGCTTGACTGTTATCAACAGTGTTATGGATACTCAACTCTCCTCACACCCCACACAGGTGACACAGGACGGGCGTAACAATGTCCTTACCAGTCTGCGATCTTCAAGCATCTGCTCAATCCGCTCCAGCAACGATTGGAGCGTGACCAGCATGCCGCCCACATACGTCAGGTCATCTGTGTAACCAAAACAAAGTGTCATAAGAAACAAACTGTGTATGAACAAATTCCAATCGGTTGCTGCGCATGTGACAGGCATGCCGCCCACGTACGTCAGGTCATCTGTGTAACCAAAACAAAGTGTGTATCGTGTGACAAAATGTGTATGAACAAGTTCAAATCGGTTGCTGCGCATGTGACAAGCATGCTGCTCGAGTGCGTCAGGCCATCCGTGTGATCATAACTAAGTGTGTAACGTGTAACAAAATGTGTGCAAACGAATTCCAATCGGTTGCTGCTCATGTGACAAGCATGCCGCCCAAGTACGTCAGGCCATCTGTGTGATCATAACAAAGTGTGTAGGGTTGGCCAGAACCTTACATACACGGTGTATATACAGTATTTTTTGCAGGTAATTCGCCAAATATACGGTCATACACGGTGTAAATTTACGGTTCTGGCCAACCCTAAAAATGTGTAACGTGCAACAAAATGTGTGTAAACAAATTCCAAATTCCAATCAATTGCTGCGCATGAGACAAGCATGCCGCTCGAGTACGTCAGGCCATCCGTGTGATCAAAACAAAAAGTAGTGGAGTTGCGTTCAGTTGCTGTGAAAGTGACCAGCTTGCCCCCACCCAGGGTGTCCACCCACTCCTAGTTTGCCGGTCGTACAGGAATAAAATGTTCACCACTTAATCGATACATGTGTCCGTAAGCAGGAAGAGAGGCACTGTGTAATGCTATCCCACCCCCACCTGGTTTGCTGGTCATGGAGGCATGAGACAGAGCAGCCAAGGCACGCATGCCTCCTTGCTTGCGCAGGAAGCTGCTTTTTTCGTTGCCTAAGTCGGCCCACGATAGGGAGAGCAGCTCAGGGCCGAAGCGGTCGACCGCTTTGGGCAGGGAGGCCATAGCTGTATGTGTGTGTGTTTGTGTGTGTGTGTGTGCGTGTGCGTGTGTGTGCTTGGAATGGGTACTGTGCGTGCCATCACACTATCAGGAATGTGTGTGTGTGTTTGTGTGTGCAATATTTAATGATGTATTCAAAAGGAGCCACACTTTGGATCAGTTCAGAACTCTATATTTCTATGTACCTATGTATGTTATGCAGTGTTCTGGGAAGGGAGGCAAGGACGCAAAAAAAATGCACGGTGGGAAGGGCGTAGTCGTGTGTCTGGCAGGGGATGGAAACAGAGCAAGAGCAGGTTTTGAGCAGCCTTGTTTGACAATTAAGCATGCTACTACAAGATTTCAAATGTGCTCCCTGAACACTCGAAATAGTCCTAGCCTGTTCAGTTTTCGGAAACATTGTTGGACTAAGAGCATACCCCAGCCGTCCAACCTTGCTTTTCAGCTTGCACAGGACAGCTTGCGGGGGACGTGTGCATGCATCAGCTGATGTTTGCTCGTGTAAATTGTGAACGCATTCATGAATTTGCCTCTCTTATGTTTTATGTCTACAGACCGGCAACGGACCAATCTATGCGCTTAATGATGCAGGCACGGAGTGTATGCAATGGTGGTGTGATTTCAGGGTACTCACGGTTATGATTGCGAGGCACAGGCATGGGCGTGCCTGCGAAGCCATCTCCGAGGGAAAGCTGCACCAAGTAGTACAGCAGCCTGCATAGCTCCCTGTCTGCCCTGTTCTGTGGGCTGGGCTCTAGCGCTTCCAGCAGGGGCTCGATGGTGCGGACAGTGATGGTTCCAAATTGACAGAGCTTGCTGAGAGAACGCTCTGCCGCTTCCTTGGGCACCTGAGCATCTGAACTCAGGGCACCTGCAGCAACACAGCGGGAGGGGATGGGGAGAGCGTACCTGTCGGGTGCCAAAATGACGAGCGTAGAGCTGCACAGAAGCTTGCATTAAACTTCCCCTAGGAAAAAACAGGCAGGACTGAGTTCTGTGTGGCATTGCAGTTACCTAGGACCAAGCTGGCTTGCTGGTAGGTGATGACCTGTGGTGTAAGTGTGAAAGTGGGATTGTTGTAGGGGGCGTTTTGCTCGTGTGTTTGCTTATGTGATGTTCAGGATCAAGAGCACACTCACATCTCCCTTGCCCCCTGCTGCATGGATGAACTTGTTAAGTTTGGGTACCCAATCATCCATTGCTTCGGGCAGGCCAAAAAAGTGGGGCCCGATCGAAAGACCTTTCCTTATAACAGTTTAATTGCAATTAACATTACAGTTTAATTATAGGGCCTATTGAAATACGTCCAGGAAAACAAAGGAGAAAATGTCTGGATCCTTAAACAGTTCGATGAATTCCTTGCAGGTCTGTCAATAGTAGTAGCCTCCTAACCTGGCATGCTTGCATGGAATCAGCGCTTGCATGCTCATCTGTGCTTTCCTAATAAACCTGACGTTGGATGCAGCTGTCCGGCAAGCTCCCAGATGTAGACAAGCTGCTGCAAGAGAACCAGGAGTTGAAGCGTCAAATCTCAGGGTGCGGGAATTGCACGTATGGCGGGACAACTGTGCTCGTCATCTCCTCCTTCTCTTCATCAGATTAATCTGCCCCATATACTCTCAGGACCGCATGCCAGATCCCGTGGGAGGAGCTTGATGTCCAGGACCAGATTGGGGGAGGGGGATTTTCCATTGTGCACAGAGGGTTCTGGCGCGGCACCCCAGTTGCTGTTAAAAAGTGGTTTGACCCAAGCATGAGTGAAGAGATGATGCAGGATTTCAGGTGCGTGTGGCTGTGCATGGCTGGGTATGATTGTACGTGTCAACTTGTGTGGGCTTGCATACGTAGGTGTGCTAATAAGTGGATTTGGGTGTAAACGAGCGTGCACAAGTATGGGACTGGAAGGGCATTTGGGTATGTCGATATGGTATTTGGTCTGAGTCAAATACCTGACGTCATGCAACATCGTGCAACAAAAAATCCTCAACTTAGCCTGGTACTAACATACACACATACACATATACACACATACATACATACATACATACATACATACATACATAC
>Ga0307942_1002616_pt1 | contig 14612 bp, 15 predicted proteins | sample OrgLakmetagen175_FD_201846 | JGI IMG/M metagenome (GOLD analysis project Ga0307942, IMG submission 201846) | Saline water microbial communities from Organic Lake, Antarctica - #175 | ecosystem: Environmental > Aquatic > Non-marine Saline and Alkaline > Saline | place: Antarctica: Organic Lake...
CCACGTGAAGAGGAGACGGCGAGGCTGGTCTCCTGATAACCATGCATACCAACACAGGTCGCCAGACCCGACAAAAATTGAGAGAGCCACTGCAACGAGCACAGCGGCTCTATTTTTTTTTTTTTTATGAGAGCAATAGGGCCAATTGCCATAATCATGCTGCTAAGGTAGCCAGCAATTCGCAAAAGCAGGTGCACTAGCACCTTCTGTCTTGACAATGCTACTGTGATCAGCTGTTGCAAACTCTCCCATCTCTCTAGCGGCACTTCAAAGAAACCAAAATCCAAGTCAATGACAAAACCGAATTGGGTCAGGAGGCGTATAAATTGCAGATGAGACTTGGACTCATCATTGATTGCCAGACCAGCTGATTTGAAAGTGTCCAGAACCAACTGCCTGTGTGCTGTAGACTGGGAATCAGAGACCAGGAAACGGAAGTCATCTAAGTAGTTTATAAGCCGGACCCCCCGAAAGCGCAGGTATAAAGGGAAGGTTCTCATAATTTTTGCGAAGCACCAGGGGACAGAAGCAAGACCGAAAGGAAGGGCTCTGAAAACATATATTTCACCCTCCCATTGAAACCCGAGGTACGACGTGTAATATCTGGGATCCATATCCACCTGGTGGTAGTCGCTGTTAAGGTCAAGAGAGAACATGAGGTCATCCAGGTCTGCCAGGTCAGTTAGTAGATTGAGAGAGTCCGTGCAAAAAGAAGGTTCATCAGAAATTGATTCACGTGTCTAAGGTCCAAGATCAAATGTTGTTTGCCATCTGATCTAGTAACAACGTTCAAGGGGGACATACATTTGGGCTGTGTTTGCCACTTCATAATAGCATGTACGCGGAAAAGGTCAAAAATGGAAGATGTGACAAATTCGCTGCAAGCCTCTTTGTTATTTTGTTTGGAAAAAAGGTGGTGCTGGGCTTGGGAGAAAGGATCAAAATAAGGGGAAGCCATGCTGCACCCACTGAAGTACCCACTTGTCTGAACAATTTTCCAACCATCGAGAACGATGCCGCTTCAGCCCACCTGAAGAGGGAACTGCCGGCTTTGCTGGGCCTGCATCAAAGGAAAGTGAAAAGCAAGCCCGGGCCCTGAAATACGGGAAGGTTACATACACGTTCTTTGGGGCAAGAAAATTAAGAATAATAAATAATAACAAGGTCCAGCCCTTCTGGTGGCTTCTAGCAGGTGGTGGGAGAGGCCACTGGGCTCCTGGTCCTGGATCACTGAGTGCCCCTGGTCCCTTCTAATTCCATATCCAGCTGCTGAGCTCTGTGTAAGCTGCTGCATACCTCAGATTGTAGTCCTTGCCATCGTGCACCTCAACCTTGCTCACCCCACTTCCCTGGAAAAAGTAGCTCCCTTATGATTTCTAATTCTGTATCCTCGCCTTGGCTGCCATTGTCCAAGGAGTGCTGGCATTTTTCTTTAAGATGGTGTTCCTGATCTGGAGCTGAAATATTTTTCCAGCTTTGCTTTGGAGACTTGCAGGGGTATCGATGATGCACCTAGAATTAAAGAGAGCCTCAGGTCCGGGGGCACTACACTGTTGCGATTTTGTTAGTGTCCTTAGGCAAGGACTCCGCCTCATCAGCTTCTGGCTGCAGGGATGCAGTAGGCATAGCGGCTAGAAGCACGCTGCAAGGCGCAAGCAAGCGCACAGGCGTTCCCTTTTGCACGCGCAAGCGTAACCGAGGCCATTGTTGCTGCACAGGTAAATGCATGGCGTTTCCAGCCTGATACTGTTGTTTGCCTGCAAACATGTCAAAGAATGTGATGCTCGCTCATTGCCATATTCAGATCAGGCTGCAATATAGACCATCTAGAAGCCCCTATTAAGTAAGCTTATTTCGCGTTGCCTTCCCTTCGAGCTCACCTTCCCACACTCACAGATCTAGCAGTCCCTTTAAGTCCTCTCACTCTGACGGAATTCTTTTAAACAAAAATGGCCTAGTATGTGAGGTTGACAGCGTGCCCAATCAGCGGCAGTGACAACTCATATCACAAGCAGTCGGTTTGTTGACAATTGAGAGTTTTTGTGTGTCTTGTTTAGTAAGCTGGAGACGCCAGTCCTATTGATAACAATTATCTTTTGGATATGATAGTTTTGATAAACAATTGACAACATGTGAGCTTTCTAAGAGGTACCAATAGTGAAGAATATCAAGAGACCCTGTACCGTGTAAGGCCTCTGGTTCTATTTGTAGGCTAGTCACACTACTGTGTAACACAATGGGACCAAGAATGTCTGAGATAACGGTCCCAGCTCTGGGAAGGGACAGCGGTGTGGCAGCCAACTGATGTTGAGTAGCACTAGCAGAGGTAAGGGGTTACAAGGGGTTACAAGGATGGCCTACAGCCCGAGACTCTGGCTGATGGCAATTGGCTGGTAAAACAAAATCAACCAGTGTCGAAAATTGGAACTAAGTCTGACACATAAATTACCTAGTATCTAGCAGAGATAGACACCTGCACACGAGTATGAGCAGTGAGCGCACAGGCGTGGATATATGGAACTGATCCACTCCTCTGCTGAATGGTTCTTACACCTTGGATGCCTTTCTTGGTCCAGAGGCGCCACTGATTGTCAGCTAGACTGGCACGTCTTTTATTCAGTTAGAGGTTGATTCAGGCCTGGTTGATTCAGTTTGAGGTGATGATGTTGGAATGTTAAGTAAACTGCAGTTGATTTCTGGTCGATTCAGGCTGGTATGGGGTTCAAAATCCGTTATTAAGACTTTAATTACTGATTTTGTGTTGGTTGTCTATAATCAAGCTCCAAATAAAAGCAAACAATACAAGTTCCCTTGTTGTTCACATCTTCAAGACTTTACAAGCAAGTGTGCTGAGCAGAAATTATCTATAAGCAAGATAAGTACCCTTAAACCTTTTGCCAGGCATAAAATTGTCAAACAACGCCTAGTATTGCACCAACATCTATAAACTCAGCATTTTTCCCAATGACTCAAACAACCTTGATCTTATCAATCTAACCTTCGAAGCCTTGCTTTCCAACACGACCACCATCTCCTTGATTTGGGCAAAGCTTTGAACCCCAACTGCTGCTGTTGATACGGATTAAGCAAGTGCTTCAATGGCATAGAAAATAAGGGGCATGTCTCAAAAGCTCTGCATATAGGGTAGAAGAGAGCAGCTTCCATAAAAAAATAACTATGCAGCAGTGACAACCACTCCCCACATTACATTAGTCAAGGAAAAGGAGCCACTTTGGTATTGGGTACCATGACCTCCACAAATAAAGATCTGATTGGGGATCAGGAGGGTTGCAGGCTTGACCTGAAACCGGCTCCTGGTCAGAATTAATAAGAGAGCTGGATAGTGCGCGTCTGGTATGGATAAGATTGGCAGCGTAGTAAGTAGAATGCATGCAAATAAAATTTAAAAACAAAAGCACGTGAAATTATTAACCAAGCGCGCTCGTAAAAAGCTACCCAATCAGGCACCCTAAAGGGGATGTTTGGTCTAAATGGATTTAGGCAGGAATGTACCAATACAGCTATCTCTGATTGCCTTTTTCCTTGCTTGCTGCTTCCCTGCTAAGCTTACTTCTACTCGGGGGGCGATGTATGAGCACCTCCGCGTGGTGCCCCCTGGAAAACGCCTTCGTGTGCCTTTGTGCACACGCCCGGAAATACTCGGGAGCGGCTAAGACTCATACGGCGGAGCAACACGGCAGCCCTCAGCGTGGTAGCCGTGGCAGCAGTCATAACCAGGTCCCGGCTGTAGCTTGCGACCTGCTCCTGGCGAGTTAGGCACCGGCTCCCTTCACGGCCAGGCATGCCCTGGCTCACGGTTTCAATTGGCAAGTTGTGGAGGACAGCATCGGACTGGTCTGCTGTAGCTGGGTGAGCTGGTGGGGTGGGCAGCTAGAGAGGAGAGAGAGGCGCTGTTTTTGGGGGCTGCATGCGTCCTTTGTTCTCTCTTCTGCTCCGCTGCGCTTGTTCTCTTGGCACTCCTGGTTTTGTGAGGCTCTCCCAGCCTCTTGTTTCCTGTTTCTGACTGAGGCTTCTTATACACACATCCTGAGACATATCAACAGCTTTTCTCTCATTCTCCTTGATGCTTTCTCTTCGCGCTTCTTCAAAACAAACGTTCTCTTTCTCTATACGCTTTTCTTGTTTCCTCTAGCTTCTGTTTCTTTTGTTTTGTTTAGCCAGGTGTAGTTTCAGGCTTTTTCCAAACTTCCGCTGAGATGCCCTTTGAGGCATATATAGTGATGTAACCTTACCTTACCTTACTTCTACTCGATCTGACACTAAAATAGTAGATCCAGTCCCTACAAAAGCAAGGATAGTCCTTCCAACTCATCCAAGATGTGCATCAAGAAGCAGGGTAAAGGGCACAGGGTAAAGGGAGCTCTCAGCGCCAGTGTCAGCCAACCGGCCGCTGTCCAGAGTCCGTGACGTCAGCCAGCTTAATTAAATCAGCGGCACATTCAGGCCGTGGAAGTCAAACACCGTGAAGATACCAAGCCTGGGCGACAACTAGAGGCTGCCGAACAGCAGCACAGTGAGCATTGCAGGCACCTTCAAGGCGATAGCATCACTCTTCATACTGTTCTTTTTTAGTGTGGGTGGATCCATCTACACACCTCACACCTTGTAGCCCCTAAAGAAGCTTGGTCTTAGCTAGGCCTGCCCAACTACCAAGCTTGTTCTATTACGTTTGCATTGTGAGAGGGCGGTGGATTATTTACAAGTAAATAAATTTTGACTGCGGGAACGAGACGAGTTGTGCCCCGTTCTGGGCATTGTTAAAACAAATTTTACTGTAACTAAGAAATATTGCAGTTGTGAGGACCAAACAAATAAAAAGATGGAAAAATTGGGGAGGAGCATAGCCAAAAAGCTTGGAGCGCTGTAAAAACATCTTTTCGTACAAAACATTCTTGTCTTCTGCCCTTCTACAAGTACTTGTGTGACCCAAGGGGCCATAGTTCACTTAGTAAGCTGATCACAAGATAATAGTCTCTATACTACGCCTTCTTCCCATCCGCATTATATGACAAGCCCCTGATCATCTCTAGCATGCTTTGTCTATTCTCATGGTCAGCCAAGTACCGTGCACCAGATCCCCCTGGCTCTTCGCGCACCTGCAACATCGCCCACCCAAGACCCCCTAAAGGGTCAATGATGGCAGCAGTTCTCATATTAGTATTGGGCATCATTGTAAGAACGAAAACGATAAAAAATACAGTGCTGCGTTGCAAGCTGAGCACGCAAAAGCAGGTGCTGCAAGCACAAATTGATCTTCGAAACCTCCTTAAAACCACATTTCCGGGGAAGCGTCATGCTGTGCTTGAGCAGTTGCGCTCGAGCAGTGGTGCTGGCAAAAGTGAAGCACTTTTTGTTCCAATTCTTTTCTACACACACACACACACACACACAGCACACACAATTATGGCTCACCTGCGTAGCCTTTTTCAGCCAGCGAGGCCCACTCATCCGTGCTGAGGCTACGGTCCTCCGACACCATCGTCCAGAACTCACCAAGTAAAACAGGCTCATCCACCTAGTGTCACAATTGTAGTGTTATTTTAACGCACGACGTTCAATATTTTCTGCAACCAGATCAGCAGTTACATGCATCACCATCTAAATGTTACATGCATCACCAATAGGGTTGGCCAGAGCCGTATATACACACCGTATATGACTGTATGTATGGTGATTTCCCTGCTATAAATATTGTATGTACACCGTGTATACGTTTAAATATATGGCTCAGGCCCACCCTAATCACCAACAACTGCAAATCAATTGTGTCACCTGGAGACGGGTTACATAAGTAGGAGGGAGGAGGGCGCTGTACACATGTGCTGCAAATTTAAGATATCTTCTCCAGCCTTAAGCACGCTTGTTTTCTAGTGTGGGAAGACCTTGTGCATCGTGAGGTGCTGAAGACCTTGTGCCTTGTGAGATGCACTTCCGGGGTTCTAGTATATAAACCAAGGAAATGCAAATGCTGACCTCCTCTCACTCTTGCTGCACTACACACACCTGTTTGTTAATTAATGTCTTTCACATTGAACTCAGCAGTTTTCATTACCTCTGTATTTACCATTTTATTCTTGAACGCACTGTCACGCCTTCCACCCGTCTCTGTGCTAAAGTACCAGCTAGAGAACCATGCCAAGCTTAGTGTCTAGCAGGTTTCCTTAATAAATGTGGGGAATGGTTTTCACTGCCTGCATAGTTTCGTTTTTCAGCACGAGAGTGTCTCATCCAATCCGAGATGTTACACACACTTCTGTTGCACAAAGTCAGCAATCTCTTGTGCATGGTAACTCTGAAGTGCGCAGTTTTTTCTTTTCCTGCCGATAACTGAACCCATACATACACACATAAACACAAGCAGTGCTGCCGTACCTGTCATTCCCACAGCCTAGGTCTTACACACATCGCTGAACAAACGTTTACAGAGTTGAGCTAATTCACTAGAGTTGAGCTTATTTATTATTTCTACCAACTGGCCCAACGAGTAGGGATAGCCACCAAATACCAATAACGATCAACCAACCTTCCAACTGTCAACCAACTCCTCTGAGCCTGGCCACGTCGCTGATCCCCCTGGCTATATGTCGTGACAGCACTTTGTTTGCTAGATTCTCTGGGTGGAGGGAAATAGACACAACAGGCTTACCTGCCAGCGGGACTTCATGTGCAAAAAAGGGTAATACCTTTGCCCCTGCTCTTGGCTTGTCTTGTCACCCCACCTGCATGGCAAACATAAAAGGAAGTACATCATGGATTAGAAATGGACAAACGCGTGATAATGCTCTTGGCTCATCTTTCACCCCACCTGCATGGCAAACATAAAAGGAAGTAGTACATCATGGATCAGGAAACGGACAAACGCGTGATAATGCTCTTGCCTTATCTTTCACCCCACCGGCATGGCACACGTAAAAGGAAGTACATAACGGATTAGAAAACGAATGAACGCATGATAATGCTCTTGGCTTATTTCGTCACCCCACCTGCATGGCAAACGTAAAAGGAAGTACACTCATGGATCAGGAAACGGACAAACGCATGATAATGCTCTTGGCTTATCTTTCACCTCACCGGCATGGCAAACGTAAAAGGAAGTACATCATGGATCAGGAAACGGACAAACGCATGATAATGCTCTTGCCTTATCTTTCACCCCACCGGCATGGCACACGTAAAAGGAAGTACATAACGGACTAGAAAACGGATGAACGCATGATAATGCTCTTGGCTTATTTCGTCACCCCCCGGCATGGCACACGTGAAAGGAAGTACGTCATGGATCAGAATATGGACAAACGCATAAATATGCTCTTGGCTTAATTCGTCACCCCCTGGCATGGCACACGTGAAAGGAAGTACGTCATGGATCAGAATATGGACAAACGCGTAAATATGCTCCTGGCTTATTTTTTCACCCACCGGCATGGCTCACGTAAAGGGAAGTACATCATGGATCAGAAAACGGACAAAAGCGTAATCAGTTCAAGTGACTTAAAAGGTAAAAGCATTTTAATGCTTTTGCATGGCTTCAATGACGCTTCGCAATGTTTTCGCTGTCCATACATTTCAAAGCATACAGACGGCCCTGAGGTGCCCAGCTAGCACAGAGAATGCTACTTGGCTCAAGATGCAGTGAAGTGCTCAGGCTTTCTAAGCAGCGCGTATGCGTGAAGGCATTTACGTCCCCTATTCGTGCCCAGACTCCTAATGAAAGCTGTCCTCAGTGTTCTTGCCTGGAAGGGTGAGGACACACACACACCATCACACACACACTTGATTCTACTCTCTATGTCCACACCCTAACTGTTGCCATCACTGAGTTGTTGCCACAGATGATCATTTCCAACCCTTTCATCAAAAAAAGTGAGCGTGATCAGATCTTAGTGTGCTTTATTTGGATCTCCACTAGTAGCACTGGGCAGTCACCTTCAGCTCATTGGATGAATGCATGCACGTGAGCCTCACACCAATTGACACTCACATTGGGTATGCATGTGGCGAGTAGAAGTCAAGATATCCCTTGGGGTCGTAGTATTCCTTCAGGGAGCTGGGGCTGCTCTCAAAGGCTCTCTTCAGGGCTCCTTGGCTGTAGACGTTCCTTGGATTTGGCTCAAACCTGTCGATCATGCCTTTCAGAGCCTGCATGTTGTGTACAGCGTTTTGAGATGCAAGTGTGAGCGTGCGTTGTGCATGCATGAATATGTGGACGCGTGCATCTGTGTGTGTGTTTGTGTTTGTGTTTGTGTGTTTGTGCGTGTGTGTGTGTGTGTAGACGTGCATGAGTTTGTGCATTACATGGGCAAATGGCTCGCTCAGAACCAAGGGGTAAGCACAGATTACATAGCACACCTGAGCGTCTGACATATAAGGCGTACTGTGAACGCCCACTGTGACCAGGGCAGATGGGTCAGCTCGGTGAATTGCTCCAGCCAGCATGTTCACAAAGCGCTGGATAGCCGTCTCAGGGATGTGCAGCGTCTTCACTTCACAGGACGCAACCTGCGTGTGCGTAATTTTTGGGAGATGGGGTGGGGGTTGGAAAAATATGGCTGGTATGCTGAGCGCTTGCATGTGTGAGCTCCTTTGCTTACGTATGGAGCAACCAACTCTATTGATTGCTTGCTGCGTGAGGGAGTTCTTTTGGGCTGAGGCCACAAGACAATTGTTTCCTACGATTTCACATTCCCTGAGATCTAGTCCCAGTGGCAACAGGCTGCACTTTCTTGCATGTGCAACGGCACACTGACCTTGGGCAAAAGGTGTGTGTGTGAGTGTGTTTGAGTATGTGTTTGTGTGTGTGCTTGTGTGTGTGTGTGTGTGTGTGTGTGCAACGGCGCACTGACCTTGGGCCAAAGGTGTGTGTGTGTGAGTGTGTTTGAGTGTGTGTATGTGTGTATGTGTGTGTTTGTGTGTGTGTGTGTGTGTGTGTGTGTGTGTGTGCAACGGCGCACTGACCTTGGGCAAAAGGTGTGTGTGTGTGAGTGTGTTTGAGTGTGTGTATGTGTGTGTGAGTGTGTTTGAGTGTGTGTTTGTGTGTATGTGTGTGTGTGTGCAACGGCGCACTGACCTTGGGCAAAAGGTGTGTGTGTGAGTGTGTTTTGAGTGTGTGTTTGTGTGTATGTGTGTGTGAGAGTGTGTGTTTGTGTGTATGTGTGTATGTATGTGTATGTGTGTGTGTGCAACGGCGCACTGACCTTGGGCATAAGGTAGTCGAACTCAGAATTGAAGCGTGTGATGACTTCCCTGAGGTGGGCAGGGCAGCACGTGTGTGTAATGCTCTCGATGTTAAACAGGGCCAACGACACGAATTTTACCATCGTATGGATCACACATGCTTTTATGGCAGGATGAGTAGGAACGTGTGTATTGTTTAGCCAAGGTGCGTGGTGGACAGCAGCTGTGGGATCCATCCATAAATATTCGCTCACTTGTACATGTGCTCATTTAGGCGGTAGCCAGGAGGGTGCGAGAGCTCGTAAGAGCTGTAGGGCGAGGCTGGCTGGTCATTGTCCTTTACAGCAGGGCACTGGAGGCTCTCCTTGGGCGAGTTTGACTCTGCACCATTTTTGGAGGGAGGTAAGCTAAGAAAGTGGGGAATGCGCCATTGCCAGCACCTACGTTAGACATATTGCAAACATATTGTAGCAGCAAAAAGCACCCATCCCATCCTCCACGGCACCCCATGCGCACGAGCGTGCACGCACGTGCACGCATGCACACATACACACAAGAACCCATTTGCTGTGCAAGAAACATTGCTGGCCATTGCAAATGTGCTGCCGTAGCAATTCAAAGGCTTTCTGCAAAAGCCATCTGGTGCCCTGTTCAGCATGTCAGATCACAGGAGGATTAAGAACTTCAGGCCGATTTTTGATCTTGTACATTCAACTGTCCCTTGAAGGTGATTCCCACACAAATCCATGCATCGACCTAGGAATTTCTGCAAAAGCCATCAGATGCCCTGTTCAGCATGTCAGATCGCAGGAGGATTAAGGACTTCAGGTTATTTTTGATCTTGTACATTCAACTGTCCCTTGAAGGTGATTCCCACACAAATCCATGCATCGACCTAGGAATTTCTGCAAAAGCCATCAGATGCCCTGTTCAGCATGTCAGATCGCAGGAGGATTAAGGACTTCAGGTTATTTTTGATCTTGTACATTCAACTGTCCCTTGAAGGTGATTCCCACACAAATCCATGCATCGACCTAGGAATTTCTGCAAAAGCCATCAGATGCCCTGTTCAGCATGTCAGATCGCAGGCGGATTAAGGACTTCAGGTTAATTTTTGATCTTGTACACGCAACTCTCCCTTGAAGGTAATTCCCACACAAATCCATGCATCACCTAGGAATTTCTGCAAAAGCCATTTGGTGCCTGCTCAGCATGTCAGATTGCAGGCGGAAGAATGACACCAGGCTGATTTTCTACCTTGTACATGCACCCCTCATTTTCTAGTGATTCACACACAAATCCGTGCACCAACCTAAGATTATCTGCAAAAGCCATTTGGTACCTGTTCAGCAATTAAGATCGCAGGCGGAAGAAAGACACCAGGCTGATTTTTTATCTTGTACATGCACCCCTCCCTTGAAAGGGATTCACACACAAATCTGTGCACAAACCTAGGAAGAACCAGCCGTGATAGATTGCCTGGCTGTTGTCTGCAGGGTCGGGGAAAAGAAGGGCCCTGGGTTTGAGAAAGCTCAGACTGCGGAAGTCCTCTGTTCGTGCCTCCTGCTTGTCATACACATCTGGGTTTTGCAGCTTGTAGGTGCCGAGACCAGCTGTGTACCTGTGTTGCACATGCACAGATGTGTGTGCATGTGAGCATGTGCCAATCACTTTTTTGTGCGATGCCTGAATATTATGCCTTCAGAGCAAATAATGGATGATCTGCTGCACAATTTAAAGGCACAAGTCACACTGTTACAATGCTACAGAAATCCCTGAGAACATAATGCTTGCTTACACATTTCCATTTGAAGCAAAGAATATAAGGAGAGGAACACACAGCAGCACACACGCACCCACACACACACCCACACACAAACATACACACACACAGATCAGGCGCCTCACTTGTAGTTGGAATAGAGCCTTGAGTCCCAGGATGTTCCCTCAGGCTCATTCAGGATGTCATATGCGAGGACGGCTGCAGAGTAGGGCGTGCCCTGCCGATCCATCTTGCTGCTGCTTAACTCCTTGACCAAAGGGGAGAGCACCGTGTTGATGTAGGCCATCGTATACACTGGGTCAGTGATCATGCGTATCGCTCGCTCACGGTTCTCATTGGGGCTGTCCCTGTAGGCACGCATGGGACGAGCAGTACCCTATAGTGTGATGCCAACTACAGCAAGTCATACCGGGCAGGCGGTCGATGTTCAAGCTTGCATTCCAGCATCCCCAGCTGTCACGTCCATACATGACACAGCTGCAGCAGGACACTTGTCAGGCAAAGCGTGCGTAGCTCCATTCTGCACCGACGACAGATCAACGCAGGCTCAACAGAGCGGCGCCCATTTTTTCTTTGGACATCATCACCACCAGTCTGTTCATCACAGCCTGTACCCACCTTCGCACAGCCAGGATGTCATGTGACCAGAGCGAAAGCATAACTTTAATGCCCTCACTGTGGCACAGCCGCAGCAGCCACTTGAGATCAGCCACAGCATCTACACCCATGCCTGTCGCACGCCCAGGCTGCTCGCTGCTGTCATAGGGGGAAAAGTTGGGTGTGCGGCTCCCATCAATGTGCAGCCACACACGCACAGCATTGGCGCCGGCGTTGCCAAGCTCCTTCAAGGCAGACTATGGGTGTTGATGAAGGTGAAAAAGTCAGTTGAAGGTGAAGATGTCAAAGAAATGAACTTACGAGCAGCAGTTATCTGTTCAGAAAGGTGGTCCGAGTTGCGTTATTTGAATTTTTCCATGAGGAAGTTCACTCAAGCAGCAATCCAGTCACGTACCTCTACTTTGCCCCGCAACTCAGCCTCTGAGTGTGCAAAGGGTGCGCCTTTGAAGGGGAAAATGTTCACGTTACCAAGATTCTGTGTGTGTGTGTGTGTGTGTGTTTGTGTGTGTGTGTGCGTGTGTGTGTGTGTGTGTGTGTGTGTGTGTGTGTGTGTGTGTGTGTGTGTGTGTGTGTGTGTGTGAGTGTGTGTGTGTGTGTGTGTGTGTGTGCGTGTGTGTGTGTGTGTGTGTGTGTGTGTGTGTGTGTGTGTGTGTGTGTGTGTGTGTGTGTGTGTGCGTGTGTGTGTGTGTGTGTGTGTGTGTGTGTGTGTGTGTGTTAAGCGCTTGCACTCAGATGGACAGCACGCATGGCCTACAGCACTGCATTGAATACTAAACCTACAGCAGATTTTTGGCCTGCTCCCCTCCATTCCCGAAATACGTTACTCGCTCCAATATGCAAATTTTACTGCACTCATCATGCCGATTTGAATTTCACTGCACTCACCATGCCAACCAGGAATGCCCCATCGCCGATTTGACGTGAGTACACAGACAGCTGAGGGCTGAGCAGCAGCAAGCTTGCGAACAGCGCCAGCATTTTAATTATTTTTTGTTTAAATTCCAAGCCCGGACTCACGATCCTCATTGTTTTCAAATTCAAATTTCCCTACAGGACATTTCGTTCGAGGTGCACAATTTATTACAACAAATGTTGATCAATTAGTGAAATATGAACGTCGCGTGTAGAGAATAACTATGTCTGATCTCGGCGGCGCACATGCATGCTCACCTTCTCGAATCCATGTACAGTATCCTAATGGGAATGATGGAGGGGAACATACAAACATAGTGTAAAGCAAGCTGCGCCCTTCACATTGTTCCCTCATAGTGATGAATGACGAGGAACACGTTTTGAAGAAGTTGCAAAGTGCTGTCACTGGCATGGCTTGGCGAACAATTTGTCGCAGAACTGACCTTGACGCAAACCTGCTGTGTTGCAGACCATGCCGAATTGTTTAATTGTGTAAGCTCAGAGGAAGCACCTAATTTACAGCTGTGGATTTTAATGAGGCAGTGCAATTTAACTTATTTAGATAAGATATTTGCCATTGTCTCTGGGGAAGTGCTTGAAAAAACCTGTCCGGTATGCCACTGTGGACTGGGCTGTTTTGAGGGAATGTGGACATGAGCAGTTTTTTGTTGTTGTTGGCGTATTGCATAGGTCAAGGGGAGAAAGTAAACTCCCTACTACAAGGTTGGAACGAACTGAAACGAGCAGATACAAATTAACTCGCAGGCTGTTTATGTCTGGTTTCAAGATGTATAGCAGCGTGCCCAGTGTTAGCAGCAAAAGGTATTTTTAATCTTCTATGGTGATTATTCATAAATGTGCAGGCAGAGAGGCAGGGCACTCCAAATTCTATGAAAGAGCTCTCTGAAGATCTCAGGCACAGATTTTGGGGGAGTATGGCGAGGTGTTAAGGGTGTGGACACCTAGGCATCCATCTCTGCAAGGTTATAGCTTATGCTGGCATCCTCGGGAATGAGCGCGCTGAGCGATGCCATAGCAAAGTGCACTGCGGAAAATCAAAGTGGCCATGATGTCCACATTAACACCGGCGCCCATCCCCACTAATCCACATTCTGGCCAGCAAGGGTGGAAAACCCTCCCCCAGGTTACCTATTAGATACTCTTAATGCCTGCCAACGAGGGCCTCCAGCAGAAAGGCTCTTTATTTTCTCAGATCTCGACATAGGTTGAGGTGTGCAACTGGTTTATAAAGTAGGAGTTCAGCCAGGAGTGCACGTGTTTGCAGATTATATGAAAACGGGGATATCCAAGATGAGACATGTTATTTTTTTATTGTTTTTTCAGCGTTTTTGGGTTTGGTTACAGGCTTCTTTCCAAGCTTCCGCTCAGAACCAGAGGCATATATAGCGATGTTACCTTACCTTACCTTACCTTACCTTATTTTTTTATGGGCACTGAAAGTTTACGGCACCAGTTCAAGCATTTATATGATCATATTTCTGAAAGTGATATCAAAGGTTTTGTTTATTGTTGATTTGCTTTATCTGATTTCAATTTCGCTCTTTATACACGTTTTTACAGTCTTAGCCAGGCAGCAAGCGCTGGTTCAGAGTTCATCTAGTAGCAGGGCCTGCAGCAAAAGAGTGATGAACCAGACCATGTTTGATGTTCCAGACCCCCTCGTTGTGCATGTGCTGCTCCTCACACATGAGTTTATATATAATGTTGTTATCATTTGCCTCCCTCATTCTTGGTATCCTCAGTATGACAGATCAATGTTTTTTACGTGCCCAAAACTCAGATGATTCCCCCTCTTAATTTTATTGCGGTCGGTCGGTCTTGGCAGATGCTTAATTGTTTACATCTAATTGTCAACACTTCCAAGTCCGAAGTTGTGCACTTCAACTTTGCGGGTGAAAATGTTCCTGTTTTTGATGTTGGCAGTGCCACCCTTCATCACAAAGATTCTTTTAGGTATTTGGGCATGGTTTTCTACAGGACCTTGTACATGGCTAAGTCTGCTGAACACGCGGCCCGTCCTTTTCTTGCCTCTGCCTATAGGATACGTAGATTTGTGCGTGAACACGCTTTGGCAGACAGGCCA
>Ga0307942_1002617_pt1 | contig 14612 bp, 16 predicted proteins | sample OrgLakmetagen175_FD_201846 | JGI IMG/M metagenome (GOLD analysis project Ga0307942, IMG submission 201846) | Saline water microbial communities from Organic Lake, Antarctica - #175 | ecosystem: Environmental > Aquatic > Non-marine Saline and Alkaline > Saline | place: Antarctica: Organic Lake...
GAGAGAGAGAGAGAGAGAGAGAGAGAGAAAGAGAGAGAAAGAGAGAGAGAGAGACCCTTATTGGGTGTTTTATATAAGGACAGCAATTCTGACGGCTGGGGATTTTTCCATATACAATTCAAATTGAAACAAACTTAGTCTGGGGTCAATGGGGTCTCTGTTCGCAAACTGAACTTTGCAAACCAAGGCCTCGGCTTACCTGCGCTGACGACCTTTGATATTCGCTCACACATTTCAAATAATTAGGGTTGTGTGCACATACTATACGTAATTGTATGTATGCAAATTCCCTCGCTAAAAAATCGTGCATATATCAAGTATACATGTAAAAGTATGGTTTGACCCTAAAAGTAATGGATGTCCACAACGAGCCTGTCACATGCTTGACCAAAACAATAGCACATACTTAGGTTTGGCCAGAACCGTATACATACACGTATATGACCTTGTACTCAGTGATTCCCCTGCCAAAAATACCGTGTATGCACTGTATATATATGGTTCTGGCAACCCTACACTCCATCCTGCAGAAGTTGCAGCCCCCACCGTGTGGGCCATTACATGCCCACTCAGCCTCTAAAGAATATAACAGAACCATCCCCAACCTGATTTGCATGCCTGGCTGAAACATTGACACATACTTCATCCTGCAAAAGTTGCAGCCCCCGCCATGTGAACCATTACATGCCCACTCAGCCTCTAAAAAAAAAGCAGAACCATCTTTAGCCTGGTTTGCATGCCTGGCTGAAGCATTGACACATACTTCATCCTGCAGAAGTTGCAGCCCACCGTGTGGGCCATCAAATGCCAACTCAATCAATATAGCCAGCGAGGCGTCCTGGAGTACTACCTTGACTTGCATGCCCATGCCAACAAAAAAGGCGTGTTTTCGTACGGCAATGCCTTAGAGGGTGAACAGGTGCGACCACCAAAACAGGTATCATTGCACACACATACACACACATACATACATACATACATACATACATACACACGCATACATACACATACACAGCCATGTGCATGCACGTGTGCAGGTTGCACAGATACACGCACATGCACACATACACAGCCGTGCGCACGCACGAGTACATGTGGCACCGATACAGACACTTTATTGCTCACGCATGTATACACATGCACAGCTAACAGTCATGCATACACGCGCCGGCCATTTTAGGGATCCAAGCAACTCTTGCATTATAACACGCGCATGCACACCATGCCGGTGCATTACCACAGGCGGTAGAGAGCCTGCTGTACTCCCGCCTGGTGGCACTGAACAGCCAAATCTTTGACTTCATGGGCTGCAATTTCACAGAAAAGAACATGAGCAAGCCGGACAAGGTATGTGTGAGCAGTGGATCATGTGGACAACCTGTGAAAGCCAATCGGTCATATGGTGATAGCGATGGTGGTGGTGGTGGTGGTGGTGGTGCTGCTGCTGCTGCTTTTGGTGGTGGTGGTGGTGGTGGTGGTGGTGGTGGTGGTGGTGGTGGTGCTGTTGGTGGTGGTGATGGTCTAACCTTTTTTTATTGTACAGCATTGACTGTGTGTAGAGATATGCAGGCGTGCTCAAACACACGCAGGCACACACATATGTACACACACGCACACACACACACGCACACACACACATAAATTCCACATACTCAAACACTCACACACACACTTATGCACACACACACACGTACACATTGCTTTCAATCACAGGATGGGTCATCCAAGGAGGGTGCGGGCAGGGTGGCCTTATTCCGAGACACTGGACTCACACACCTGTACACGATTGAAGCCAACTACAACACCGCACGTGTCCTCAACATCGTGCCACCCGCCTCTGGAAAGCACAACGGCCGTGCGTCACCCCCCAACATGCGCCGTGCTTCTCCACGGTTCACGGCAGAGGTGCTACAAGCAGGGGGGCGCGCGTTTCTGGTGAGCGACCACGTGTGTGTGCGTATGTGTGTGTATATGTGTGTGTGCATGTGTGTGTGTGTGTGTGTGTGTGTGTGTGTGTGGTTCACGGCGGAGGTCCTACAAGCAGGGGGGCGCGCGTTTCTGGTGAGCGACCACGTGTGCGTATGAGCGTGTGTGTAGGATTTCAATTGACTGAGCAAGAACGTAACCACTGGACATGGCCAGGCATGCACAATCCCGCTTGGCATGTACACAAACATACAGCCTATACACACAGACACACACACAAATACACACACACAAATGTAACGCAGTGTGTGTGTATATCAGGTGGCCGCCCTGGACACGCGTGGCGCAAACCCCTGGAGCCGCCTGCCCAGCAGTGACTTTCACACAGCCTGTACGCACAGCATACACACACACTCTCTAATACACACACATACACTTACACACATACGCACACATCAGGTAGCCGCCCTGGACATGCGTGGCGCAACCCCCTGGAGTTGTCTGCCCAGCAGTGACTTCCACACAGCCTGTACGCACAAGCATACACACACTCTCTAATACACACACACACACACACACACACACACACACATACACACATCAGGTAGCTGCCCTGGACATGCGTGGCGCAAACCCCTGGAGCCGTCTGCCCAGCAGTGACTTCCACACGCTACAAGGCATGAGGTCTTGGATCATGACACTCTTAAGGGCACCTCACGACACACGGGCGCAGCACTTGCCTGCCCTATCAGAGGCACTCGAACAGCAAGCCACGTCCGCCAAGGGGGGTCCGGCTGCAGAGAAGGGCGGTGCAGGTGTGTGTGTGTGCATGTAATTGCGTGTGTGTGTGTATATGGTATTCTGGGTGGGTAAGCAGCACTTGCCTGCCCTGTCAGAGGTAGTTAATTAGCAAGCGCTTGACTACTTGCTTTGCCAAGGGGGCTCAGCTGCAGAGAAGGGCAGTGTAGGTGTGTGTGCGTGTGTATTTGTGTGTGTGGTTTTCTGGGTGGGTAAGCAGCACTTGCCTGCCCTGTCAGAGGTAGTTAATTAGCAAGCGCTTGACTACTTGCTTTGCCTAGGGGGCTCAGCTGCAGAGAAGGGCAGTGTAGGTGTGTGCGTGTGTATTTGTGTGTGTGTGATTTTCTGGGTGGGTAAGCAGCACTTGCCTGCCCTGTCAGAGGTAGTTAATCAGCAAGCGCTTGACTACTTGCTTTGCCTAGGGGGCTCAGCTGCAGAGAAGGGCAGTGTAGGTGTGTGCGTGTGTATTTGTGTGTGTGTGTGATTTTCTGGGTGGGTAAGCAGCACTTGCCTGCCCTGTCAGAGGTAGTTAATCAGCAAGCGCTTGACTACTTGCTTTGCCAAGGGGGCTCAGCTGCAGAAAAGGACAGTGTAGGTCAGGATAGCCATTCCCCACCCAAAAAGGGGGAATTGATGCCCCTTTCCTGAATTGCACATCTGAGGTCACCCAATGGTTTCTATACATAAATGTAACACTTCTGCATAGAAATGTATGAGTTTGGGGTCAAGGGAGAGGGTGGGGGGCTGGGTTTGTGCCATTTCCCTGCCAGAAAGGTGGTATGGGTGTAGAAATGCGGGTTTTGGTCCAAATTTCACCAATTCTTTGTTCCCAGATAGGTTTAGGGTCAAACCATACCTATCAAAGCAAAAAAAGGGGGGTGGAAATTTGCCCCTAAAGGACTTAGTGCGTGGACCTGTTTGCTGGGCAAAAATGGTGCATTTCTGGAAACCCCGGAAACACGCTTTCTGGCCATCACCTAAGTGTCAAGAACCCTTCAGTATGCTCCCAAGGCATACCCTGTCAAGTTTTATGGTCTGGAATGCTGGGGCTGGGTCGTGGTGGGCAGCAACAGCTGAGATCTTCAGCCCCTCTGAGCACAAACTGATTCGACTGTCAGCTGTCGATTTTCGTCGTTTCTTTCAAACCCAGGATGTAGACAATATTTGAGTGATTGAACATTGTTTATACACTTACATGCGCCCAGCAAAACAATCGCGATCCCTTGGGGTCAGTGGATGCCTGATTGTAAATGGCACTTTTCCCTGCCAAAAGGGGGTCCAAAATCGGACCTTGACCCCAGAACCCCGGACCTTCACCAAAGTGTCCGCAATATTATTGCAAACACCCCTGGTAAGTTGTTGGCACCAGAGGGGAGCTTTTGAAAATCCATTTTCTGGCAGGGATTTCCACCCTGCCCACCTGGGCACCTCCCGCCACAAACTGAGTATGCAGGGGTGCTCAATTAGGGGTGCTCAATTAAGGGTCCAGCTTGAGGTCCTGCATACTCAGAATTGGGTGGGAGCTTAGGGGCAAGAACTCTCACAGGAATGGCTGACCTGAGTTTAGGTGTATGTTTAGGTGTGTGGTTGTGCAAGCTTTATCCTTGTAGGGTTGGCAGAACCACATATATATATGGTGTACGGTGTATATACGGAAAGTTGGGAATCAGAGAAAATCACCAATGTCCTGGTCCTATACGGTTTATATGAGCGGTTCTGGCCAGCCCTGTGCACTTGCAAGCTTTGTCAGAGGCTCTCAACCGCAATTCTCGTCTGTGTCTAGGATGGTGTGCCGCTCTGTGCTAGCATGCTTATGCTCATGACCGCCCGCTTACAGGCATCATAACGCTTGGAAGGTGTGCCCCTCTGTGCTAGCATGCTTGGATGGTGTGCCGCTCTGTGTTAGCATGCTGAAGCTCATGACCGCCCACTTACAGGCATCATAACGCTAAGAAAGTGTGCCACGCTGTGCTAGCATGCTTGGATGGTGTGCCGCTCTGTGCTAGCATGCTGATGCTCACAACCGCTCGCTTACAGGCATCATAACGCTTAGAAGGTGTGCCCCTCTGTGCCAGTGTGCTCATGCTCATGACCGCCCAGCCACTTACAGGCATAATGATCATATGTTATCATAACGATAGTGATCGTAACGATATGGGGCTGAACTCCTCCTTTCAGTTGAATCCTGCTCTCTGTGCCCCTCACACATGCAGTCGACACTGTGCCCCTCACACATGCGCATTCAACACTGTGCCCCTCACACATGCGCAATCAACACTGTGCCCTTCACACATGCGCAGTCAACACTGTGCCCCTCACACATGCGCAATCAACACTGTGCCCCTCACACATGCGCAGTCAACACTGTGCCCCTCACACATGCGCAGTCAACACTGTGCCCCTCACACATGCGCAGTCGACACTGTGCCCCTCACACGCGCAGTCAACACACTTACATTAAGTACAGAAAACGCACTTGCACACTCGCACACATCAAAGAAAGAAAGAAAATTATACACACAAAACAAGCATGCACACGCACACACACACACACAAACAAACTCACACACGCACAAACATGCACTTTTACACACACACACACACACACAACCGCACTTAGGTGCTCAAACAAATGTAGGGTTGGCCAGAACCGTATAGGTACATGCACCGTAAACCGTAAACTACCGTATATTTTGTTATTTCCCTGCCAAAAATACCATATATACACCGTATATATATGGTTCTGGCCAACTCTACACATATGCATGGGCACACCACGATTCGCTCACCTGCACTTTACCAAATGCAACACAGGAGGCTGTGGTCGATCTCTGCTCCCCATGCACCTGCATCTAGCACCAGCAGGAGCACGGGAGCTGGTTACGTGCACACAAACACACACACGCTAACGCACACGTGCACACACGCACGCATTCACACACATATGTATACACACCATTTTTCAAACACCATCGCAGGAGGCTGGTCGATCTCTGCACCCCACGCACCGGCATTTAGCAGCAGCAGGAGCACAGCAGGCGGAGTTCAATGGGTAGTGGGGGCCGGTGGTAGAACAGGGTGGGGGGCGGGAGGTGAGTTTGTGCTTGTGTGTGTGCATGTATGTGCATGCGTGCGTAAAATGGACAGCCAGGGCTGTGAATAGTCAATAGGAGAGGGCAGGGGGAGGCTGCTGTTGTGTGTGCGTTTGGGGAGGATGAGCGCGGGAGGTGAGAACGTGTGTTGCACGTGTACATGTGTGTGTACAAATGTGTGTACACTTGTGTGTATGTGTGTGTGTGAGATTGACAGCTTGGGATGGCAGAAGGTGGAGTCGGGGGGCTAGAGGTGCGTGCGCGTATGTGTGTGCATGTGTGCACAGTTACTCACTCAGGGGGCTAATAGGTAGACTTTATTTGCACTGTGCACACAAATTCGTAAACATATGCACTTTACATGCGCACTTTACATATGCAATTACATGCGCACTTTACATGCGCACTACACATGCGCACTTTACATGCGCACTTTACATGCGCACTTTACATGCGCACTTTACATGCGCACTTCACATACGCACTTTACATGCGCACTTTACACCTGCATCTCCCACAGGTGCCGTAAGCCCGATGCCACAAATGCGCCGCATTGTTTCGTTTGGCCGCACTCAAACAGTTCCAGGTGCGCTTGCAAATTTGGTTGCAATCCACAATTTGTGTGTGTGTGTGTGTATGTGTGTGTGTGTGTGTGTAGGTGTGTGCACGTGCGTGTGTGTGCGTACGTGTGTGCGCGTACATGTGTGTGCTTATGTGGACGTGTTTCTCTTAGATCAGTTTTGAGCAGGCGCAAGGGCTTGCCAAAGGTGAGGACACACACTCTGAGAAAAAGATGCAAGCTGTGATTATAGAGGGCCTGTGATTATCGAAAGAGCCTGTGATTATCAAGGGTCTGTGATTATCGAGAGGGTCTGTGATTATCAAGGACATGCCCTTTCTTGATTCCATACCTGGAGGGGAGCAAATACAGACAGTCTCAACCTCTCAGGCACGCGCGCGCACACACACACACACACACACACACACACACGCACACACACGCAAATGCATATGCACACATACACACATACACGCACACACAAACACACACACGCACGCACAAACACATACAACCCATCTGTCTGCTGTGATTGCCTCACCACCATGTATGCAAGTGAAGTGGAGATGGGGTATTTTTGTGTCACGGCTCTCTCTCTCTCTCTGTCTCTCTCTCTCTCTATCTATCTCTCTCTCTCTCTCTCTCCCTCTCTCTCTCTCTCTCTCTCTCTCTCTCTCTCTCTCTCTCTCTCCTCCCTCTTTCTGACACATACACACATACACATTCGTGCACATGGTACATGACACATATACACACATAGACAACACACACACATGCGTGCCGTGTGCAGTGGACAGCAGCAACGCGGCGCCCAGGAGTGGTGTGATCGAAGGAAGTGGTGGAAGAAGTTTAGGGGCAGGGGGCAGCAGGAGTGTCGGTGGGGGCAGCAGCAGGAGGTTAACTGTGCCCCCGAGGAAAGGGGCTGCCACTGCTGTTCCTAACGCCGTCCACAGCGCTGCTGGCTTTGCAGCTGTTGGCAGCGCTGCTGCTGCTGCTGCTGCTGCTGCTGCTGCTGCTGCTGGTCCTACAGATGGTGCCACTAAAAGTGGTGCTACTAAAAGTGGTGCAGGTGAAAGTAGTGGTGGTGGAGGTGGAGGTAAAAGCATTGATGGGGGTGTTCTCGCTGCTGCTCGGGATGGCCAAACTGCTGCTGGATCAGACCAACAGGGTGTGGTACACCAGGGTGTGGCACACCAGGGTGTCAGACCAACAGGGTGTGGCACACAGGGTGTGGCACACCAGGGTGTCAGACCAACAGGGTGTGGCACACAGGGTGTGGCACACCAGGGTGTCAGACCAACAGGGTGTGGCACACAGGGTGTGGTACACCAGGCGCAGGATCCTTTAGCGAGTGTGCTAGATGTTGAGGCGGGTGGTGGGGATGAAGGTGGCGGGAGTAGGGAGTCACTGGATGCTGCTGGTTGCACTAGTGTGCGCGGGCGGCGAAGGATGATGAGCAGCAGCAGACCTGTGATGGCTGGAAGCAGTGGAATTGGCAGGGCTGGGGCTAGCAGCAACGACAGCAGAAGTAGCACAACCACAATAGAAAGTAGCGCACCCCCTATGGCTCCTAGTACGGGCCAAGGGCGCACAGCCCTAGGGTCAGGAATCGGGCTGCAGCAGCAGCAGAGCTGGCAACGGCAACAGCAGCGGCAGAGCAAGCACAGCTCAGCGCAAAAAAAGGACCCGGACGGCCTGCGCCAAGTGCAAGAGGATGCACACTCCTCAGCACTGTCCATGACCTTGAAGCGCAGCAGCAGCGGCGGCGGCAGCAGCAGCGGCTGCGGCAGTTCAGAGGGAGGTGGAGACAGCTCGGAGAATGTTAGCAGGCCGGATATGTACATAGACATGGGTGCGGTTCAGGGGGTGCTTACCATAGACCCTCCAAGTCAATGCACTACCAGGCCACTGTATGGTAGCAGCAATGGCGGGGGTAGTAAGAGGCCGTCCACGACTTTGCTGCCTGGTTGCAGTGGTAGTAGCAGCAACGCGGCAAGCAGCAGCAGCAGCAAAGCACGCACAGAGCACGCACAGAGGGGGCAGCAGCACAGAACAGAGGAGAGGTGGGGGTGGGGGTAGTGGTCATGGTGGTGCGCACAGAACGAACAACATAAGGCCTAGCCTACAGCCTCCCTGATCCCCATTGTATTCTCCTTCTAAACTTGTGGCAGTAGATAAGTTTTGCCGGATTCGTCAGACCAAAACACTGTCACAGCACAGTACATGACTCGGCACATCAAGTAACAGAGAGAGACTCGACCCTGGCTTAATTCATTCTTTAATAAACTAGCTTCTCCAGCTTACTGGACAAGGTTATTAAAACGCCTCAACTGACACCATTTAATGTGTGTCACACGACTCGTCACTACCACCAATCGGGCGTAACAGTACCCAAGTGGCCTCCTTTTTGCCAACGTTGGGACCGGTTTTGCTGTGTAGCCTCTCCTCTGTCTATTTGTTCCGTCTATCTGTACAGGGGACGGGTTTCATAAAACAAGGAGTGTTATAAGCAGGCTCCTGGCTCTTGAAGGAGACTTATTTGTCTACAAAGTTTACCGATAATGCCATCAGTCAAAATGTGCTTGAGACTTGTTTGTCTACCTTGCTTGTCAGATCGAATCATTTTCTGAATTAAGCACCTTACCTACTCTCACTTATCATCATACGATGCATCCATTGCTGCCACTCATTTTGCGTGGCACGGCACGCTTCAGGAAAGAGCAGGAAAGGAAAAGCTGCACTTGTCTTGATTGACATGCATATAGAAGAGGAGTGGTCTGAGCAGTAAGCAGGTGCAAATAAGAGTAAGAGTCCACAATGTGTCTTACAAGAAGGAAAGTTTAAAATTTTGCAGCGAGTGCCCCATCAAAAGACTATTCAAGGACGGATTACTTGCTTCCGACGTAACTAAATCCCCCTTCTTATTATCACTTGGTTTGAGGCTTCCTCCATGCCGGTGATGTTCACTCTATCTGCGTCCTCTTCATGCAGCTTTCTTTTTCGCGTTCAAATCAAAGTGACTTACAGTCTTGCCTGGGGACTTGTCTTTTCAGCGCGGCAGATTAGAGCCAGTAGCTGCCCAAAAGAGAGGTGCCTGCCTGGACCTGGCCAGACTCATCTAAGGATCCCAAAGCCAGCCGGTCTTTCCTGACTCATATTGGAAGTTTTATGCCATGGTTCTACTGCTGTCTAAAGCAAGCAACCAGAGGAATTAAGGTTCGTGTGAAACACTGGCTAGAGCAAGAATGGCTTGCTTGTCATTGAAATTAGGATCCACAAGGCTGAACACCAATGATGTTTTGGTCTCTACAAGTGGTCTGTTACAAGTCTGGTCCACGTTTGACCACATCAAGTATGCCATAAAAGAATAGCCAGGATGATTATAACAATATATCAACTGAACTGTAATCAAGTTCTTGCCTGCTCATAACGATGAATTGACAATTTTTGCTCCTAATTCGATATTTCATAATGCAACCAGCTTGACAATAATAATGTAAACAGCTACCGCATGCTGTCTGTCCTGGCTACCAAGTTTACAAGTAGTACATGCCATAAACAAATGCCTGCCTGCAATGTGTGCGCCTCTGCCTGCCTCTCTAGGGTGAGAAATTGTTCAAGTCTTTCCTAATATGAATCATTTCATACAACCCATCCCCCACAGACGCAGCCACTTCCTTCTTTTGCCAACCTGCAGCCAATACATTTCTGGAAGGTCTTTGACACATGCTATCCTCCGTTTCTCATCCACACGGCACTACACGTGCGCGCTTATGCACATAACATATGCGCCCCTCACACAGTGCGAACTCCCCTTACGTAACGCGAGCCCCATTGTAATTCTTTACCCAACATGCCATTGCACCACACGCTCATTACACCACATATGCCCCTGGTCCAGGGTTTGAAAAGCCAGGGAGTCGTCTCTTGCTCTGCTCATGTGGTTTAATCTGAGAGAATCGGTCCCCAGAACCAAAGCGGTAGCTTGCTGGCTTTGGAACCCTCGAGCTCTGCAAATTGTAAGAATTATTTAGGAGACCATTTAAATTCAATCTGAGATCGGTTAAGGCAGATGGGTAGGGCGCATACATGTTTACAGGCATATAGCGCAGAAGCGCACAAGCATATTCATACAAACAGATCACTGGCATATGAACTTTAAGCATATTTATACAAGCAGAATCGCAGGCATATGAGCGTTAATGCGCAAAAGCAAGCTTGCACGTTCACAGGCACAAGTATTCACACATACAAGCACATAAGCGTGCTTACGCAAATTTTGCCAGAGAAGAGAGTGGGTACACTAAGACTACTAATACGACAGAGCAACAGCCCAACAACTACACTATGGGGACAGTTTCTCTGTGTAGCTTCCTTTGGACAATGCAACAATTAAAAGAAGCTGAGCAACACCTGCTTTTTAATACCGGTAATTAATGCGGAGGTGAGCACAATGTAAAAACACAGTTCCTAATTGACACAATGAGCACAGCGTCAATACACAATACCTGATTCACACAATGTCTCATGTTACATTCTGGGTGTGATGGTGTACGGATGAGAGGCATGAGGAGGATTTGAAAGAAACATGCACACACACGCACACACACACGCACACAAATACAGCATCATCGCACAGCAAACTCAGGCTTTTCACCTGCGTCAGGCTCTTGCTGGTATTGTACAGGTTGGGGGCGGGGGAGTGCTTTCCACACAGCGAGTACTCTAGACCTTTAGACAGGTACTGCGTTTTGGTGACGTTGTGGCGATCTGACGTGCCCATGCGGGTGCGCCCAGCAGTCTCCTTGCGCGAGTCAGGCTGTAGTGTGTGTGTACGTGTGTGTACGCATGTGTGTGCGTGTGTGTACACATGTGTGTGCGCCCAGCAGTCTCCTTGTGCGAGTCAGGCTGTAGTGTGTGTATGTACGCGAGTGTGTACGCATGTGTGTGCATGTGTGTGTGTGTGTAAACGTTTATATTTGTGTGTGCATGTGTGTATATGTGCACGTGCACAAACATACGTGTGCCTTTTTACAGTGAGAGAAGGGAGGGAAAATCATCACACTTTTAGTAGGAACGATGGAGTATGGTAAGCATGCCGCTGAAAAGAAAACCAGATAGGGCTACCAAAATGGCAGGGAATGCCAGCACTGTAACGTGGATTGTTTTATACGCAAAAGCAGCTGTACAGAGGGTTCATCAAATATTAAGGGTTGAGGGAAGTGCAAGTGTGCAGGAACAAACAGGAACAGGAATGAGTGGGGATAGCCAGATGTGTGTACGCCCATTGTGTATATAGAAATTTCTGAAGATACCACGGTGGTGTCCTTTATGTATGGTAAACACTGTGCAGTACACAGACGGCCAACTCTATGTGTTTGCGAAAAAAGCAGCTTTGCAAAAGTGCGCTTGCCCCTCTGAAAACAAGAATCTGAGCATTTGCAGCACTGGCCATTGTGATATTGTGATTGTAGTGAATGCAGGGGCTTGATTAGAGAGCATGCAGCACAGGGCATTGCGATTGAAGTGCATGCAGCACAGGGCATTGAATAAGTGCGTGCAGCACAAGGCATATTGATTAGAGTGCATTCAGCACAGGGCATTGCAATAAGAGTGCATGCAGCACAGGGCACTGCGATTAAAGTGCATGCAGCACAGGGCATTTGAATAGGTGCGTGCAGCATAAGGCATATTGATTAGAGTGCATTCAGCGCAGAACACTGCGATTAAAGTGCATGCAGCACAGGGCATTTGAATTGGTGCGTGCAGCACAAGGCATATTGATTAGAGTGCATTCAGCACAGAGCATACTGATTAGAATGCCTTCAGCACAGGGCATTGCGATAAGAGCGTAAGCAGCACAGGGCATGTTGATTATAGAGCATGCAGTATAGGGCATTGTAATTGTAGTGCATGCACCACAGGGCATTGTGACTCGCAACTGCCTGCTCAGACTCTTTTCTCTTCACACTAAATGATGTTGACACCAAATGATGTTAACACCAAATGATGTTTACACAAATGATGTTTACACCAAATGATGTTTACACCCGTCATCAAGGCTGAGTGTGGGCTGTCCCGTGACCGTTTTGAGCACTGTGTTATCTGTTCTGTTCCTGCGACCGTTCTGAGCACTGTGTTATCTGTTCTGTTCCCTGATTGGCCGTTCTTACTAATTGGGCCTTTCTGGTACGAGCATGCTGTTGTGCTGCAATGCAGCTTTCAATGAATGGAGCGTCATGTCTTGAGCATGCTTTTATGTGGCAGTGCAGCTGTCGATGATTGGATCATTGCGTGTAGAGCATGCTGTTGTGCGGCAATGCAACTTTCGATGAACGGAGCGTCACGTCTTGAGAGGGGAGGTGGAGTTGTCTTTGCAAAGCCGTACCTGCCGGCCCAGGGAGGACATGCCCTGGTACGAACCGGGCCCGGGGTCATCAAAGCTGTGTGTGTGTGCATGTATATGTGTGCGTGCGTGTGTGCGTGTATGCGTGTGTGCGTGCGTGCGTGTGAGCATGTGTGTGTGTATGCACGTGTTTGTGCGTGCGCATGCGTGCATGTACGTATGTATGATGTCTCTACGTGTATGTGAATACAGTTTATTTACAAGTTTAATGCATGCACGTGTGGGTTACTTGACAATTCACCTAGTTGGTTTTTGGCCTGGCAAGCCTTTGCTGATGTCTGCCCTGCTCCCCTTGCCGTGGAAGGAGTACTTGGGCGAATCCCCAAGCCACCCACTGGTTGGCCTGCGGAAGGTTAAAACAAAGTGAAAGGCGGTTCTGAATTGTACGTATGTCAGGAAATCTGAACGTGGTGCAAAAGGCGGTCCTATATTGTGCGTATGTCGAAATGTTAGACGTGGTGCCAAATGTTTTTTAAACGAATCGTACGGATATGTCAAATGATAAACGTGGTGTAAAAGGCTGACCTAAATTGTGTGTGTACGTTTGGGCGTGTCTGCAACGTACATGCTGTTTGTGCCTGAGCGTGTGCTATGAAGTGCAAGTACCGTGCATTTGCATTAGGAGAGGACGACAAACCACACGTCATGATGTGTTTACATCACAGCTTTGGTTTGCGGGGGTATGCGTGCATGGCAGCATCATGGTAATGTGCCTTAGGCCGATTTTGATGGTTGCACCTGCACTGCCTTGCATGCCCTTTGCACTGTACTGCTGCACCCCAGCCCTCATCCGGTGACCCACTTACCTGCTCACCCACCTACCCACACCCTTGCCCCCACCCACACGCGTGCACACACACACACACGTGCACATACACATGCACACACACGCACCTGTACACACACACTCACATACCCCCCCCACTCATACATACAGAAAATAAGAAAATGGGTGCCGAGCTCACTTGCAGTCTTGAGCAGCAGGCACGTTGTACTCAGGCTTCCAAATCGTCTTGTAAGTGCTGAACCGTCCCCCCGTGCCCATGCCGTACGCGGGCATCTTCTCATTCGATGACAGCGGCTGCAACATCATGTGACAGTGACCGAGGGTCAGCAGCTTGCGTGTTTCAGCAGTGCACACAGGTAGGGTTGGCTGGAACCATCTGTATATATGGTGTATATACAGCCATTTTGGCAGGGAAATCACCAAATATACAGTCATATACGGTGTATATATACGGTTTTGGCACCCTACACACAAGCAGTTTGATTTGAGGATTTTTGTCACATCCCCGTAGCATAAACGATCAGGGGTCGACAAAAGAGCAATGATCCTGAAGACGTTTTCAAAAAGCCAAACAGGCTCTGCCTACAATATGGCAAGGAAACTGCCCATGGATGTGCTTTTCCCTGCTCATAAATGCTTTGCTGGCCTTAGCATTTGCAACCTCAGTCATAGAAACCACTTCAAGTAGTTGTCTCTCGGCCCAGGCCAACTGCAGTGCAAACCCCACTGAGCAAACCCACCTGCTTGCCCACAAGGGTCCATGCCGTGCCCTCACCACTGCCATCTGCCTTGGCTACCAAGTATGGCCTTGAAGCACGGCCATAAGGAAGGGATGGACGTAGCCCCATGTCAACCCTTTTGTCAGACCTCAGCTGTATGCCTACCAGGGCCTGCCCCTGTCATTCACCACCTGCCTGGCCTACCAAGTACGGCCTAAACCTTAAGGTACTGATAGGCGTAGCGTCGCGTGAACCCCTTTTTTCAGACTTCAGCTGTATGCCCACCAGGGCCTGCCCCTGTCATTCACCACCTGCCTGGGCTACC
>Ga0307942_1002620_pt1 | contig 14605 bp, 10 predicted proteins | sample OrgLakmetagen175_FD_201846 | JGI IMG/M metagenome (GOLD analysis project Ga0307942, IMG submission 201846) | Saline water microbial communities from Organic Lake, Antarctica - #175 | ecosystem: Environmental > Aquatic > Non-marine Saline and Alkaline > Saline | place: Antarctica: Organic Lake...
AGGGGGGGCCACCCCAAAAAGTATATGTGCCTTCCAAAAAAACAGCCTCCTGGCTCAGGTATGGATTTATTCGTGGCTGGCTGAGATCAGTCAGCAGCCAATCAGCCAAAAAAATTTGGCTGAAGGTCACGCCCCACTGTAATAATTGTAACCCCTTTTCTGGGTAGATGAGCAACGTATCAGATTGGAGTGCCTGTTAAGGTAACCGAACAAAAATTCTGTGCAAAAGTGTGGGACCCCGCAAAACTGGAAGGCAAATGCCTTCTACTTTCCTGCTGAGTGCAGCTGTAAAATTGTGGCGTGCACACACGGAAAGGCACGCACACATCCAAGCAAAGAAGCGCGCACACACACACAAATATGCTCACACACACACATCCACACACAATTGCTCATCTATGGAACACTGACATGGATGCAACATCACACGCACCTTCACCTTCACCCTGACGAGGTGCACGTGGAGGTCCACGCAAGGTCGCACAGAACGGCATGCAGCAGGTGCGCAGAGCTTGGAGCCTAACTGCCGTGGGCAGTGTAGCAATGTCCTCTGCCAACCGAACCTCAGAAGCCTTTCGCTGCTCCTGCTGCTGTTGCTCCTGCTGCTGCCGGTCAGTCGTCACACAACTAGCTTGCTCCTGCTCTTCACTTTGCTGCTGCTGTACACCATGCTGCTGCTGCTGCTGCTGCTGCTCAGCTATTACAGATTCAATGTGCTGCTGCTCCTGCTGCTGCTGCTGCTGCTGCTGCTGCTCAGGTATTACAGATTCAATGTGCTGCTGCTCCTGCTGCTGCTGCTGCTGCTGCTCAGCTATTACAGATTCAATGTGCTGCTGCTCCTGCTGCTGCTGCTGCTGCTGTTTGGCCAATGCAGACATGCAGTGCTGCTCTACACCATGCTGCCCCTGCTCCTGCTCCTGCTCCTGCTCCTGCTCCTGCTGCTGCTGCTGCTGCTGCTCCTGCTGCTGCTGCTGCTGCTGCTGCTGCTGCTGCTGCTGCTGCTGCTCCTGCTCCTGCCCAGCCAATGCAGAAGTGCAGTGCTGCTTTGCACCATGCTGCTCCTGCCGCTGCTGATCATGCAATGATAACAACCCTGCTGCTGCTGCTATTCTTGGTGCTGCTGCATTTCTTTGGGCGTGATTATCTGCTGTTGCTGCCGCTGCTGCTAATGCTGCTTCCAGTGCCGTTTGCTCTTTTTCTTGGGCTAATGGTTCTTTCTCTGGTTCTACTACTACTTGCTGGCAATTTTCTAGCAGTCCTGGGAAAGGCTGCAGTGGCCGCAGAATGACATTGTTGCATGACAGACAGTCGATCTGCCACTTCATCAGAGTGCCCCACCTGTGTGTGTGTGCATGTGTTTGTGTGAGTGTGGCTGTGTGGATGCATGTGTGTAATTGCGTGTGCGTGAAGTGTACGTATATATGTATGTGTATGAGTGATCATATGATTGTGTGTGTGTACAAGTGATCATATGACTGTGTGTGTGTACAAGTGATCATATGACTGTGTGTGTGTACAAGTGATCATATGACTGTGTGTGTACAAGTGATCATATGACTGTGTGTGTAAAATTGATCACATGACTGTGTGTGTGTACAAGTGATCATATGATAGTGTGTGTTTGAGCTTGCCAAACAAGTGCGTATCAGGGCTTTACTCATCGGCAAGTTTGAGGTAGTCGGGGGTAAATCTGAAGTTTCTTCACTCAGGTCTGTCCTGTCAGATTCCTGTCTTCCATGACAGACCAGAAGCCGCTTCATGCTTTCCTGACCATTCATCAAACACACGCGCACACACGCGCACCACATGCAGGCACGGACACACACATTGCATGCATGCACGCAAATAAACCCCCAACAATATACACTCTCCAACTTACAACCCTCCCACCCGCCAACATCCACCCACCCACCCACCCTCACCCACACCCGCCCACTCCCACACCCACACCCACCCACCCTCCCCCCCCCCGCACACACACACACACACACACACATACACACACAGGTATAACGTACATCAGTGCACGCATCCAATGAGTTAAAGATCAACACACATGCTTCAAATGATTTAAATATGAGCTACAAATACACATACACACATCCAGTGAGTTGCATGTACACATACGTGCATGAAACTGCGACCTCACCTGAGGGCCTGGAGGCCTACTATTTCAGGAGGACAGAATAAAAAAGCAAACCCGTCGTGCGGGCTGCGGACCACTAGCTCAGACAGGGTCTTGGTGCCTGCAACTGCTCCCGCCTCAGGAATGACTGCCTCAATGCGCCGTAGGTGGTGAAAGTTGCGCGTGATGCTGACCCCCATGCTCTTGTGTGCGAGGACACTGACTTCCTGGAACTGGTGGGGGCAGAAGAGCTGGGCGGCGCAAAGTGCTGCACAAGCGCCTGCATGTGTGTATGCGTTTGTGTGCACGTTTTGTGTGTGTTTGGGTAAATGTGTGTGGCTTTGCATGAGCGGGAATGTGTGTGCTTATTTGTATGCATGTTTTGTGTTTGTGTGTCTTTGCGCATGTTTGTGTGCATGCTTGTTGAGAAAAAGGTGTATGGGTAGGTTACTTTGGTGAGAGGTCACTGTCAGCGTCTCTCCTTTTTCTACTTCAAATTCCAGCTCAAATAATTCGTTCTCAAGGTAAGTTCACCCACTCTAATATTCACTCGCACGCTCACCTTTTTGCCCACACATACCCATCCACATGTATACTCATACCGATCTGCTTACCCACAAGTATACTTATACCCAGCCACCTGCAAATTACACTTATGTCCACTTATCACACACAGACACACACACCCAAACACACATAGCCATCCACAAAGATACACACGCGAATTTATCACTCATGCCCAGCCGCCCACCCACCTGTTTTTCTTACCCCTATTCTTCCCAAAACCCAGAGCTCCCTGGGTGGCGATGCCAAGAAAAGGAAACAAGGAAACTACGCATGCAGTGGAAAAAGTACCGCCCACATTAATAAGGGCAAGACACATCTTTGCAATGATGTACCCTCCAAACGCTCCCTCTGCAGAGGTGCGCCTGCAAGTACAAACAACCACGTTGAGCCATGCACAAGTGTGCACTCATGCCCAGACGACCAGCCACATGAGCACATGAGAAATGAAACACCTATGTGTGGAGTAGGGCACGCAGACTCACTCCAGCAAGCAGCACGAAGAGCCGCTGTGACCATTTCAGCGTTCAGATTCTGATACACTGTTGACAAAGCAATCAGAAAATTGGAATGCCACACACTGACCAGGAACGCCACACACTGACCAGAAACGCCATACACTCAGCAGGGATGCCACACACTCGCCAGAAACGCCGCACACTCACCAGGAACGCCACACTCAGCAGAAATGCCACACACTGACCAGGAACACCACACACTGACAGGAAACGCCACAGACTCACCAGGAATGCCACACACTCGCCAGAAACGCTGCACACTCACCAGGAATGCCACACACTGACCAGGAACACCACACACTGACCAGGAACACCACACACTGACAGGAAACGCCACAGACTCACCAGGGATGCCACACACTCGCCAGAAACACCGCACACTCACCAGGAATGCCACACACTGACCAGGAACACCACACACTGACAGGAAACGCCACTGACTCACCAGGGATGCCACACACTCGCCAGAAACACCGCACACTCACCAGGGAGAAACAAATTCTCCTCCAGGAGCTCCAGAGCCTGTATCATTCTTTGGCTTTCTTGTATGGATGGTATGAAAGACACGCGATCCAGCAAGGGCTTCAGCACGTGACGCTCCAGCCACAAACGCACAGCTAAAACGGTATGGGCCTGGTAAGCAAGCCGCGCATCTAAAGACAAAGACACGTGGCATGCTTGCTGCTTGAGTACCTGCTACATTTGGAATTATGTATTGAAAGAGGTGTCAGTGTGAGCATCGTATGCGCTTTGGTGTACACTTCTCCTGCCACACACGAGTGCGCAGTGCACAGTGAGGATAAATTGGCACGATCTGGGCTTCCCTTGACAAGATTGACTGCCTCATGCGGTTTTTACTTAGTAGTTTTTTATTCGAGCAAACTCTCATGCTTTCTGCTGACTTGAGCGTCAACACCGGCCTTTCAATGTTTGTTTTGTAGGGATGGTGAAGGGATGAGAGAGGTTTAGTACGTTTATTACTATTGCATAAAAGTATTCCTGTTTGCTAGCTGTGCCAGTTGTTAAAAAGCTTACTTACTATGTAACTAAGGTTGGTCAGAACCATACATTTATAGGTATATACGGTATTTTTGGCAGGGATACCACCATACATACGGTCATATACGGTGTGTGCATGTACGGTTCTGGCCAACCCTATTACTTAGTAATTGCATCAAGAGGCCACAACCCCCACGCCACTTCATCAAATTGAAATGAGTCTGGCTTCAAGCTGCAGCTGACATTATGTATTTACAAGATCTGTGCTCATACCTAGATAAGTTGAACCTTTAAACATGCAATCATACACAGAAATTTAACAGACTGTTATGTTGTTCTGGCTGAATCAGGCGGCAATCTTGACCATCACTGAAAGCTTTAGCATAAATATTTCTGTAGTTTTCTGTGCTTTTCTGCTTGTTTGAGAACCTGGAAACCCGGTTTCTCTGCAACTTGAATTCTTCATTCATTACTGTAAAGCCGCGTAACCAACGTGCCCCAATGTGAGCACTGTGACGTGGGCAACACGCAACGCGAGGGGCCTTTAGCCCCTTTTTCTATCAAGCAGGGAAGACCTCTGCATATCAATACCCAAGGGGAAATGTACCAACAAGCATGCCTTGCAAAGCAAAGTATATGAGGGAAATCGCCTTTATCATGCAAACAGACATGCTACACCATCTGTATATTTTCCTACATTTTGAACCTGGCCAACGATACTAAGCATTAACAGCATAAACAATACATGCGTCTACAATAGAGTCTGGAATTTTACGGAAGCTCAGGTGCGCCCAACCTATCAATTCATTGGTCCCTGACCACCCTCATGTGTGTAAAAGAGTTTCAGGCATCTGCCATTGGCAGGCGAACCCTGACTATCAACCCTGTCGTAACTAAGCGCAACTGTGCGTACGAATTTGCTGAAAGTCCAGGGCAACAGACAATGCTGTGCCAGCTACTCCCTTTCCCCTTGCAGGCCTGACCTGAACCATATTTCAATGGTCCCTTTGAATGAGGGAGTTTTGCGATGCCCAGTACCAAAGTGGCTCCTTTTCCTTTAATAATGCGGGGAGTGGTTTTTCACTGCCTGCCTTTTTCATTTCTTTTCAACGGTCGCCAATGTGCGTTTTACGTACCTCCTGCTCAGTTTGGGCTCTAACAGGCATTTGTGCCAGTTCCTCTTCAGCCTCCTGCAATTTCGCCTTGAGCGTCACCAGCAATCCTTCTTCCTCCAGGGGCGCCCTCCTTGCTTGAATTGCTGCAAGCTCGGCTCTGTTGCTTGCTACCTTTTGTTTCAGCTTTGCCAGATCTGAATAGATGTTGCCCGATTCTCTCGACCCACATCCTCCCACATCCTTGGCCGCGTCCGAAGTCCTGTCTGGTGCTTCCAGCTGCTCCAGCTGCTCACAATGGCCCGCTTTCGATGATGCCATCTTGTGGGGCGACGTTTGTGCTGCTGCACGTCGTCTGTCTGCTGTGGAGTTTATCATTGCTTCTGTTGACTGCATCTTGATCTGTACAGCCTCAGTATCTGCGGTGAACTGTGCCTTGACAGCTGCTGCTTCACTCAGCTGCGCCTTCAATTCCTCCCTGCAGACATCCGGCCAGTGCTCTGCTTGTTGCAACTCCACTCGCAACAACGATGACAGTGACTCTGCTTCCCTGGCCAAGAATATACCTGGCACTGCGCCTGCTGGTCGTGGTGCTGCTGCTACTGGCCTTTTTACTGCTGCTGCTGGTGCTGGTGCTGGTGCTGGTGCTGGTGCTGGTGCTGCTGCTGCTTCTGCTTCTGCTACTGTTGCTGCTGCTGGCACCGGAACTGCTTCTTCTGCTGCTGCTGGAGCCACTGCTGCTGCTGTTGGTGATTCTGCTGCTGTTGCTGCTTCTGGCACTGACACTGCTGCTGCTGTTGGTGGTGCTGATGCTGGAGCCACTGCTGCTGCTGTTGGTGCTTCTGCTGCTGCTGCTGTTGCAGCTGCTGGCACTGGCACTGCTGCTGCTGTTGATGCTGCTGATGCTGCTGCTGTTGGTGGTGCTGATGCTGGAGCCACTGCTGCTGCTGTTGGTGCTTCTGCTGCTGCTGCTGTTGCAGCTGCTGGCACTGGCACTGCTGCTGCGGTTGGTACTGCTGCTGCTGGATCCACAACTGCTGTTCCTGGCGCTACTGCTGCACCTGCTTTTGCTTGCCGCTTCTGCTGTTGCTGAGCTTGATGAAAAAAGAATGAGGGAGGGAGTGTCAGGCTGCTTATGGCCCGAGCAAGTAGCAGATCCTGCTCTGGACCACAAGCCTGCAAAGGAAGGAGAAAGCAGCGATAGATAACCATGAACTTAAGCATGAGTGGGGATTGTAGCCACCTGTCCAGAAACGTGGCTATGACCTGACGTGCTCATGAGCACCTCTGCTACACTAAGGTTTGTGAAAACATGTCGAGATTCAGAGTGAATGAACGTCAGCGCTTAGCGCCCAGCGCAGGTGACAGGCCACTTCAGCTATTTTGCTTTGTATCTGAAGTCCTCTTCTGATCCTCCAACTTGCTTACTTTGCGGTCCTCATAACTTTCTCCAACCTTTTTTCTGTACCAATTGATTTTGTCATAGATCACCTGCCTGATGCATTGGCAGTGCATAAGCAATCGGCAACTATTCTTTAATCACTTACGTGGCAATTTGCTTTCGTAAACGTTAGACTTAGAGCAAAAGCCATCTGTGGTTGGCAGTACGCTCTCAAACATGTTGCAGGGAGAGTGACGAAAATCACACGACTAAGGTTGGCCAGAACCGTACATATTCACCGTACATGACCGTATATTTGGTGGTTTTCCTGCCAAAAATACCGTATATACACCGTATATATATGGTTCTGGCCAACCCTACACATGACCAAAAATACCGTATATACACCGTATATATATATGGTTCTGGCCAACCCTACACATGACCAATGTTCAACTGCTGTCACTATTTCATCCTTATCAGCCAACCCTAACCCATTGACAGCCCCCAAGCATCTAAATAAATTCCTTGCAATACATGATTGATCACTTGATGGTCCAAGTCTGATGCTTTGATCTGGGTGTGCAACAGGGGTGCTAGCACCCACTGTTTGCAAGGTAACACACACACACATACACACACACAAAGGGTCAGGACATGTATTCATTCTATTTTAAGTTATATAGCCCAGTCAAGACAGGTGATTACTAATTACTATGCATCCTACAAGAATCGCGTGAGATCTAACACCTTCCTCAAGAATTGCGCTGCCTTCTTGCTATTCTAAATTCACATGCCAGGACTCTAGGGTTGGTCAGAACCATATTTCATATGCACACACCGTACATGATCTACGTACACCGTTTATAATGAGATCTTCCAGAACACAAAAACAGGAAACGCAATCCTGGCCAGCTCTGTCAGAACATTGGTGAACGTTGTGTTGGAATGAATTGCATCTTATCACCTCGTCTTGTGGCTGGTCCCCCCCCATTGACGCTGATACAGGAGGATTAAAAGGAAGCAATCTGCCCACAATGAGGAGGAGCGTGTGCCTGCACGAGTGAGACAGGTCCAGTGTGTGACTTTTGAGATGCTGGTTGGTATTGACAACTACGAAGAGCAATCTGCCCACAATGAGGAGGAGGGTGTGCCTGCAAGAATGAGACAGGGTCAGTGTGTGACTTGTGCAATGCTTGTTGAAATTGACAACCACTAAGAGCATCATTTAGCAACCTGCCCACAATGAGCAGCAGGTGTGCCGGAAAGAGAGAAACAGGATTGGAGCAAAATTTAGGGGGCAGTGGCTGATGGACAACGATAAATAGAACGGGCTATCTTAATCTTGTAATGAAAAGGTGTTGAAGTCGACAACCATGACAAGCCTAGAACATCTTCCATAGCACCTGCCTGCAATGAGCAGCTGCGCGTGTCTGCAAACAGAAGGCATGCACAATGTGAACATCTGTAACAGATGGTGTGACATCACTCCCCACAAACATTAAAACAATGATCCACTTTGGTTCCGCGTATGTACGTCTAATCCACCACCAAAAAGAAGAACTCTCCCCCCATATATTAAGGAAAAGGATCCACGTTCGTTCAGCATATGTACCTCTTCTCCACCACAGATTAGAAGAACAATCCCCACATGCAATAAGGAAAAGGATCCACGTTTGTTCCGCGCATGGAGGTCTCCTCCAGCACAGAAAAAAAGATGAGACAGTGGGGTCAGGAGTTCCCTCAAATCGTTAATAAATGCATGAGGTCTTTGCTTACAATTATGCGCACATACATTTCTACACATTGAGTTTACACTATCAATGTCAGGGGCATCCCTCACATGTACACTTGCCTGATGACTGGGACGGAAGGCAGGTAGTGGGCGATCTGGCTACTCTTCCTTGCAGGCACACGATTGGAGCCTACATGCAGATGGTATGCAAGCCATTACGATGCAGATGGTACGAGATGCAGACGGTACGAGATGCAAGCCGTTACCAGATGTATGCAATTTGGTACCTACACAGCATTCTCACAAAAACAGGAAAGAGAAAGTGGATAAGAAGAAGAAGAAGAACTGCGCAGGCAGTGAAAAACCTCTACCCACATTAATGAAACAAAAGGAGCCCCTTTGGTTCCAGGACCGTACAACTCTTTCACCGAAGAAACGAAATGGGCATCAGCGCCGACATTAAGGGCCATGAAACCGGAAAAAAGCGACCAGATCAACATCCGGCCAGAAATCTAATACTGTGTCAGCTAGATAAACAATAGCAGGCATTGCAAAAAAGGTATCAGGAAAGCAGCAGCACAACAGTCAAATTTACTTTGCAATATTCATGCAAGTTCGACTCACTGTTTTTATCAAGTTCTACTACAACATCAAAGCCCTGTAGCTGCGGTGCTGTGCAAATTACGGCCCTGAGGAGGAGGCTGGTGAATTGAAGAGGGCGTGAGACGAGATGCAGTCGGACAGGTCGGCATGCAACTAGAATGTACGTGACCTGTGAGTGTGTGTGTGTGTGTGTGTGTGTGTGTGTGTGTGTGTGTGTGTGCACATGAGCTGTGAATGTATGTGTATTTGTAGAACTGTGTGTGTAAATACATATATGTATGATATTGTACATGTGTGACTGAAAGTCAGGCCAGCCATTTCTGAGTGAGTTCTTGCCCCAATGCAAAAAAATGCATTTAAGTATGTAGGAACCTATATATATCTCAAGCACCCCTGCACACTCATTTTGTGGCGGGAGGTGCCCAGGTGGGCAGGGTAAAACAGGTGGAAATCCCTGCCAGAAGAATGATTTACAGAAGCTCCTTCCCGATGTCAAGAAACGTCAGGGACGTTCGAAATAATACCCCTGACATTTTGGTAAAGGTTCGGGGGTCTTGGGCGAGGGTCCGGTTTTGGACCCCTCTTTTGGCAGGGAAAAGCATGATTTACAATCAGGCAACAACCACTGAACCGTTTGAGTTTGCCTTTTGCTTGCTGCACTGTATGAATTATATAGACGATGTCTAGCTATTAGTTCACACTCCTGCCCCCCTTCAGTTTGTGCTCGGTGGGATGACCAGAGCTTGGTATTAATGGAATTTCTCAGCTGACGCTGCCCACCGGCGCCCATCCCCAGCATTCCAGACCATGACACTTGACCTTACAGGTCACGCCTCGGGAGCATGCTGAAGGGCTCGTAAAACGCAAGTGGTGGCCAAGACTCTTTGTTTTTAGAATTTTCAGCACCATTTTTGCCCAGCATACAGGCCCACGCATTAGACCCTTCAGGGGCAAATGCGCAATCCCCCTTATTTCCGCTTACATTTTTCCTTTTCCTTTTGAATGCAATTTAGGGGTATCAAATTTATGAACAAGCACATACACGCAAGCACATTGTATACGTACGTGAAAGCTGCTACAAAGGTGCAATCCGACGCGAGCTCCCCACCTGAGCTTGTAGCAGCAGAAGTTGCACTTGCAAGGCAGGCGGAAGCCTTCCGCAGAGACCAGGATCATCAAAGATGCAGAGCAAATGACTACGCATTCAAGTCAAAGAGCAACGGCGTTTGTTAACGAGGGGCATGTTAGGTTTAATCGTATGTTTGCTATCTATTAGTAAGAGGTGGGTAAGGGGGATTAGAGGGGAACAACAGATTTGAGCAAGCATAACTGTATCATACCACTGCAGCGACGTGCAGGCCATCCTACACAACACACGCACTTTGTTCTTGGGTGTGCGCACTTGAGTGTATACCATACACACATAAACACACATACACACCTCAGAGGCTCAATAAGCCACGCAGTGTTCTCCTCCAGCAGATGCTGTATGTGTGTGTATATGTGCGTGAAGGTGAGCATGTATGCTTGTGTGCTGGTGTGTGTGCGCATGTGTGACTGCAGGTGTTGAGATTATGCATAAGTGTATGTGCGTAGACGGTGTTGCGTGGGCAAACATTACAGTCACTGCAATAAGAATTAACCCCCAGCCATTTATATATGATTAGAGAGGTGGATGGCAATTATTTTCTGCTTTGCTAAACGAAATTTTAACCTTGCAAATAACGATTCTTTTGACTCTGGCGAAACATTTTCTGTTACGTGTGTTTTTGCATCAACGTTTGGGTGCATCACATTGATCGGTAAAAGTCATTTGCAGCGTACCACAAAGCACTCTAGCAAACCTGACTCCTGCCTTATGTCCCATTCTCGTATCTCACACAAAACTGCTGAACTCAGTTCAGTGTGTAACACTTCAACTCCAAATCTTGGAGTGGGCAAAGTGATATCACTTACTTCCCTCTTGATTTCTATCTATGTTTCTCTCAAGTATCTTTAAATTTCCTTGGCCCTCACAACTGAGCCCTTCCTTCTTAGTTTTTGAGAATAAACTCTGCCTTGTCCCTTCTAGTCTGGGCACTTGGGTGTTGGTAACATAAATAGCACGGCATCACCTCTAGCGCATAAATCTGTGCTCGCTTTGCCTTTGCCTGCTTGCTGGCCTTGGTGTCGCTCGGCCAGTTGTTAGAAGACGGCACTATGTAGGAAGAGATAATGGTGCGGCAGGTGGCAATCACAAGCTCAGCCGCGCGATGGAGCAGGGAAGCAGGGATGGAGCTGCTGCTCCCTTTGGGACATTGCTGCCGTTGCTGCTGCTCCTGCTGCTGCTCCTGCTCTTGCTCCTGCTCCTGCTGCCCCTGCTGCTGCTCCTGCTGTCTCTGCTGTTGCAGCTGCTCCTGCATTCTTTTCTGTCGTTGCTGCAGCCGCTGCACGTTCATTTTCATAAGAAGGATATTGAATTGAAAGTCCTGCAGCAGCACGCAAGGGGGATTGGTTGGCGTGCGTCATAAACATACAGACATGCAACAGCAACAAAAGCAAATGTCTTACAAGAGAGTGAGGAAGAGTACAAGCAAAAATAATGCAAGCAAAAAATTATGCCGGTTTGTAATTCCTCTGCCTGTTTGGGTCTTATTACTCCAAAGCCTACTCACATGTTAGTGATCTGGAAACGAACAGCATGTCTCTACCTTTTTCCTAAATTAATTGTATTTTTTACCGCCTGCAAATTCAATTTCTTCTTGGGGTATTTCAAGAACAGTCAAGTGGAGCTGGTTGACCAACACGTTGTTGCACAAAAGAGCAATCAAGAACGTCCATTCGAAAAGGTGAAGCTTCCTTAGTTTTCACCAAAGTAGAGAGCAAAGTCAACATCAGCAACTTGAACCACACACGGAATATCGGCAGACAACCTGCACTAGGTTTGAAGGCACAAGGCGATATCAGACAATGTCAGAGCTTACAGTAGAGGCGGAAGCAGAGTTAGGTTGCGGTTGGTCGTCTTCTCCTCCGAACATTGCAGTAGCCACCTCTGCGAATACCCTGTGGAAATAAAAATGCACGGTTCATTGCAGGCGCAAGAGAGTGTGAGGTGTGGGGATGTTTTTCCTTGCCGTAACAGTCATTGCCTTCTATAAGAGGATGGCTGGACAAGAAAATGCGTCGCTGAATGTGGCAGCCAAGGCATTTCCTGCTGCTTGCTGTAGCATCCACAGGCAATAGCTACCATAGAAGGATGGCTTGAAATTTTAACATGTTTTAGAAGTCATTGAACAAAGCTGCTCAGGTTCTGTAGTATTACATACAAGTTACTTTATAAAAGTAGGATACACAGACAGCACACCAAACGTCTTACTCCAGCAAATTCTGCAGTCCCACACCCTCTGTAAGGGAGTTACGGACTTATTAGACTTTTCTGACCCCTGTGCCAAAACAAAAATCCATCTTTGGTCACTGTCTTCAGCAACCCCTCCGTACTGTTTGCTGCACTCGCTTGCGATTCAGACATATGAAACACTGCCTCTTGGCAGTTTTTGGTGGTTCTCACATTCCAATACAGCAATCTTCCTTGCAAGCCGTTGGTGGCTGCTAGGTCTGTCGAGCACTACCAGAGGGTTCAACTGTCAATGAGTTCTCAGCATACTCCTTTGCACAAAGATTGCCTTCTATCTGCAACCAAAAGCATGCAAAGGCCTGGGTTCCAGCAGGCCGGTCGGTGGGCCTTAGCAGCATCATGGCCAAATTTCGGTACAGGATTTTAAGCATTGAGCCTCAGTAAGCCAAGTCAAGAGCTTACTCTCTTTTTAAACGTGCACAGCGCAACGCTTTTGTCATGTTACAATATAATGTGGATATATGGCCACACACACACACACACACATACACACACACACAAACACTCATACACACACGCACCGACGCACCCACGCTCTAGCTCTAGCACCCAAGCAGCACGCAAAGCTAGCACTCGCATGCAGCAGCAGCAGCAGCAGCAGTGACAGTGGCAGTGGCTTCCATTTCCTCGAGTTTATGGGAGGTAAAGGTGGCCACACGCAAGCTCAGGGCTGCAGAAGCCCCTTCTAAAGGGGGTGGTTGCTAAATTTTACTTTTTATTCCTAGGGGTGGTTGTTGCTGTTGTTTGGTATAATGCTTCTTGTTTTGTGGGGTGGTGGTGACTACATGTACATATGGTACCATATTTTTTCGTTTCTCTGGACTGCTCAACGGGGGATATGATTTCATCGCTGTTCTTAGTTTCTCCCTCCCCTCACCTGAACAGCAGAGTCCTCAGGTTGGCCACAAAACCATTAATGCATAAAAGAGACGCCACACGAGCTGCCAGGTGCGCTATTTCTATGCCTCCAAAGCAGTCAGACTCCAGTATGGCAAAGTACGAGGCCGCCACGGCAGCAGATACCGCTCCTCCTACCCGCGTTGTGCTATTGGGTGGGGCTGCTGTGCCTTGCACGAGCATGGCCTGCAAGTCGTGTTAAGCACAATCTGAATCAAAGATTAAATACACGATAGCTTTTGCTGCTGCACCTTGCACAGGCATGGCCTGCAGTAGTGTTGAGCACAATCTGAATCACAGATTGGCGATGGATTTTGCTGCTGCGCCTTGCACGGGCATGGCCTGCGAGAAGTGTTAAGCACATGGCACATAACATGGCGAGTTGCGGTGCTTCTACAAGGAAACACCCCAACACATGCTCAAGTCTGGTTTATACTGTTGAGTTTGGCCAACCCTGTCTGCATGCTGGGGCAGAAGCAAAGACAATTATATATGCTTTGGAATAATTTATCAACGTGCATTGAGGGAAGGACCCACATACCAAGTGCTGCAGCAAGGGCTGGTGCTCATATGGACAAGCAAGTTGCTGATATGCCTTGGTTGGGTTTTGGCCATGCTTGCCTCTGTTTTGTTAATTTTTTAGGCCTGAGCAAGGTTTGAAGACAAACCTCAATTGTGACCTCAAGAGTAAGAAAAGAAAAAGAAGAACTACGCAGGCAGTGAAAGCCACTCCCCACATTATTTAAGGAAAAGGAGCCACGTTTGGTACCGAGTACCGTAAAGCTCCTCCACCGCGAAAAGGAAGGAAAAATCAATGGGGATCAAGAGGGTTGCAGGCTTGGCCTGAAACCGACTCTTGATGAGAGTTGATAACAGTACTGGAAAGGGCATGTCTGGTATGGACAAGTTTAGCAGCGAAGTTAACAGAGTGCACATGGAGCTTAGAGGCAAGCCTATTAACTCTTTGAGAATCGAGACCCAGTTCCTTGAAAGGCTTCAGAGTGTGAGTGTTGTAGATGGTGCCACCCACACCCAAAAGGATGATGTGGAGAGTAACGGAGGCTCCTTGGAGAATGTTGCAAAGGTTTTTGTGCTGTTCCTTTGCGGCGATCAGCGGGTTCTGAGGTCTGGTGTCCTCACAATACTTAACCTCGACGAGGTGGATGTCACGCCGAGTTTTGTTGAGGTCTTTAGGTCGGTGCTGTCTGGGGTTGGTGGCTGTACTAGTGGCTGGCGGTGCTGCTGAGGTGCTCCCAGTCTCCCTCAATTGCCCCCTG
>Ga0307942_1002625_pt1:0-5000 | contig 14595 bp, 23 predicted proteins | sample OrgLakmetagen175_FD_201846 | JGI IMG/M metagenome (GOLD analysis project Ga0307942, IMG submission 201846) | Saline water microbial communities from Organic Lake, Antarctica - #175 | ecosystem: Environmental > Aquatic > Non-marine Saline and Alkaline > Saline | place: Antarctica: Organic...
CACCACCCTCTTAAACCAAGCCAAGCCACTCCACCCCACCCCACCCCACCCCACCCCACCCCACCCCACCCTGCCACCCAAAAGCATGCCTCCATGCCTACACTCTCTACAATGACGAGCCCTACCTGAAGTGAAAGGGAGGGGTCTGCTGCAGGTGCGGCGGCCATGCCCCCTCCCACAGCAGTCGTGGATGCTTTTTGCTGCTGTAAAGGAATGGTGTGTGTGTGTGTGAGTGAGTTGATGTGTGTGAGTGTGTGTGTGCGTGTGTGTGTGCGTGTGTGTGTGAGTGTTTGTGTGTGTGTGTGTGTGTGTGTGTGTGTGTGTGTGTGTGTGTGTGTGTGTGTGTGTGTGTGTGTGTGTGAGAATGTTTGTGAATGTTTGTGTGTGTGTGTGCGTGTGTGTGTGTGCGCGTGCACACGTGTGCGCAAATTAATGGGGTAAAAGAGCTAACACCTAGATGGAGTGAAATCGTGAAGTGTGAATGCATGAGTGCATTTGCGCACACGTGATTACTGTACTTTGCCGTATTCATACACATACACTTTCACACATTCTCACACACACTCTCACACACACACACACACTCTCTCTCTCTCTCTCTCTCTCTCTCTCTCTCTCTCTCTCACACACACACACACACATACACACACACACACTCACACTCACACACATACCTGCGCCTGCTCATGTAGCAGTGCACGCTGCTGCCCGTACATGGCTAGCTAGCTGTGCACACACACACACACGCACACACACGTACACACTCACACACATACCTGAGCCTGCTCATGTAGCAGCGCACGCTGCTGCCCGTACATGGCTAGCCGTGCACACACACACACACACGCACACGTACACTCACACACATACCTGCGCCTGCTCATGTAGCAGCGCACGCTGCTGCCCGTACATGGCTAGCCGCTCCAAAATCTCTGCCAGGCCACAACGCTGAAGCAGGCTCCCGACTTCTCCTCCTACCAGCATCGCGAGTCTGGCCTCCAGCACAGCTGTGTATGCACATGTTTGTGTGTGCTTTGAATGTGCGTGCGCATGTGTGTGTGTGTGTGTGGAAATGTGTGTGTGCGTGTGTGTGTGTGCGTGTGTGTGCTTGTCGTCTCCAGCACAGCTGTGTATGCACGTGTTTGTGTATGCTTTGAATGTGCATGTGCATGTGTGTGGAAATGTGTGTGTGCGTGCGTGTGTGTGTGTGTGCGTGTGTGTGCTTGTGGTCTCCAGCACAGCTGTGTATGCACGTGTTTGTGTATGCTTTGAATGTGCGTGTGCATGTGTGTGTGTGTGGAAATGTGTGTATGCATGTGTGTGTGCGTGTGTGTGTGCGTGTGTGTGCGCGTGTGTGTGCGCTTGTGGCCTCCAGCACAGCTGTATGTGCATGAGTTTGTGTATATGTGTATGTACGTTTGCATGTGTGTGTGTTTGTGTGAAAGTGTGTGTATATATATGTGTGTATGTTTGCGTGTGTGTGTGCATGTGTGTGTGCGTGTGTGCGTGTGTGTGCATGTGTGCATGTGTGTGTGTGTGTGTATGTTTTGTTGCAAGCATGCATGCATTGATGGACGCAGGCGCTCATTTACACAGCTACACAAACATAGGGTCCACAAAGGACCAAGCGTATGCTGCATACACACACATACATTAACACACATACATGCTGAGCAGAAGGCGGCCTACATCAACCACACGTGCCAAAATGTGTATACACAAACCCACTCACACGCAGCCTTACACACACACACACATACACACCTGCAACACGCTCTGCTTGTACACGCAATCAAAAGGGTGTACAAACAGCGCATTTGCTGCCGACATGCTGAGCAGATGGCGGCCTTCATCAACCACACATGCCAAAATGCGTACACACAAACCCACACACACGCAGCCTTACACACACACATACACACCTGCAACACACTCTGTTTGTTCACGCAAACAAAAGGGGGTACAAACAGCGCATTTGCTGCCGACATGCTGAGCAGATGGCAGCCTTCATCAACCACATGTGCCAAGATGCGTACACACATACCCACACACATGCAGCCTTACACACACACACACCTGCAACACGCTCTGCTTGTACACGCGCACAAAAGGGTGTACAAACAGCGCATTTGCTGCCGACATGCTGAGCAGATGGCAGCCTTCATCAACCACATGTGCCAAGATGCGTACACACATACCCACGCACATGCAGCCTTACACACACACACACATACACACCTGCAACACGCTCTGCTTGTACACGCGCACAAAAGGGTGTACAAACAGCGCATTTGCTGCCGACATACTGAGCAGATGGCAGCCTACATCAACCACACATGCCAAGATGCGTACACACAAACCCACACATGCAGCCTTACACACACAAATACACACCTGCAACACGCTCTGCTTGTACACGTGCACAAGGGTGCACAGACAGTGCGTCAGCCACAGCTGCCAAGCAGTTGACGGCATACATCAACCACACGTGCCAAAATACACACAAACCCATACACATGCAGACTCACACACACATACACACACCTGCAACACGCTCTGCTTGTACACGCGCACAAGGGTGCACAGACAGTGCGTTCGCCACAGCTGCCAAGCAGTTGATGGCATACATGTGGGGAGTTGCAGGGGAGGGAGGCACTGCAGTAGGTGGGGGGGTGGAACCTAGCCTGTGTGTCATGTGCGAGTGTGTAAGAGTTGTGTGAGTGTGTGAGTGTGTGTATAAGCGAGAGTGTGTGTGAGAGTGTGTAAGAGTGTGTATAAGCGAGGGTGAGTGTGTGGGTGTACGTGTATGAGTGTGTGTAAGAGTGTGTGTAAGAGTGTGTATAAGGGAAAGTGAGTGTGTGGATGTACGTGTGTGAGTGTGTGTGTAAGAGTGTGTATAAGGGAAAGTGAGTGTGTAAGATTAAGAGTGTGTAAGAGTATGTGTGTGAGTGTGTGTGATGTGTGAGTGCGTGTAAGAGTGTGTGTGAGAGCATGTACATGTGTCTATGTAGACATACAAGTAGACTTACACACACATGTTAGTGCTGCACCACGCAAGTTCAAACCTGCTACGGCTGCCTCCCGAATTCAAGCTGAAACGCGTAAACACACACACACACATATTTCAGCTGCACCACGCAAGTTCAAACCTGCTACGGCTGCCTCCCGAATTCAAGCTGAAACGCGTAAACACACACACATATTTCAGCTGCACCACGCAAGTTCAAACCTGCTACGGCTGCCTCCCAAAATCAAGCTGAAACGCGTAAACACACACATATTTCAGCTGCACCACGCAAGTTCAAACCTGCTATGGATGCCTCCAAATTCAAGCTGAAACATGTAAACACACACTCACATATTAGTGCTGCACCACGCAAGTTCAAACCTGCTACGGCTGCCTCCCGAATTCAAGCTGAAACGCATAAACACACACACACACATGTTCCAGCTGCACCACGCAAGTTCAAACCTGCTATGGCTGCCTCCAAATTCAAGCTGAAACGCGTAAACACACACACACACGTTAATGCTGCACCACGCAAGCTCTAATTGGTTACTGCTGCCTCTCCCCATTTCAAGCTGAAACACGTAAACACACACACATGTTTCAGCTGCACCATGCAAATCCTTGCCTGTTACTGCTGCCTCCTCCTATGCCGCCTATAGAGGGTCTCCCGTCTCTGCTGCTGCTGAGGGGAGCTGCTGCTAATGCCTGTGGAATGTGTGTGTGTATGTGTGTGTGCGTGTGTGTGTGTGCGTGTGTGTGTGTTTGTGTGTGCGTGTGTGTGCGTGTGTGCGTGTGTGTGTATGTGTGTGTGTGTGTGTGTGTGTGTGTGTGTGTGAGAGAGAGAGTAAGTACATGCATGTGTGAGATCATGTGTGAGAAAACCTGTTGGTTTCTCAGCCATTGAGAAGAGCTGCGGCCAGCGCGGGTTGAGGGACATGCACACGTGTGTGACCAATGTGTGTATATACGTAAATGTATGACTGCTCGCGCACATGCGTTGTTTGTCGGATTCTTCATTTTACAACCGTTCTGCGCACTGGCTCTGATGGCCTCCGCAACCTCTGGGGTCCAGCAATGCCGCCAGCACAGAATTATGGTAAGTTTGAGGGGAATACACATGTGCGTGTGTGTGTGTGTGTGTGTGCCTCTATCAATTTGTCCCCACCTGTGCACTGGCTTCGATGGCCTCCAGAATAGGATCCAGCAACGCCGCCAACACGGAACCAAAACCATAGCCGCTGCTGTTGCTACTACTAGGTTCCTCATCATCACCATCATTCTCTGTATTTAGCCCCACGTCCGAGTCGCGCACGCGCATGAGCTCAAGCATTATTTGCACAGCCTCAGCGATCTGCGTGTGTGTATGTGTGTGTATGTGTGTTTGTGTGCTTGCATGTGTGTGTGTGTACGTGTGTGTGTGTGTGTGTTTGTGTGCTTGCATGTGTGTGTGTGCGCGCGCATGCGTCGTGTTACTTTCGGTAAGGTCTGTCATGTTCTTAACAGGTTCACGGTTTGAGCGTGAGAGAGTGCATGCGTGTGTGTGTGTGTGTGTGTGTGTGTGAAAGCACGCGCTTGTGCATGCATATGTGTATGCTTATTCATTCCTGCGCATGATGCTTGGAAGGGATGCATTAATGGGCACACACTCGTGCACACACACACTCTTCATTCAGTGTAAATGACAAAGAAGAAGAGTTTATGTTTAAGCATTGACGAGTTTTGTATGTTTACATTACCACCCACACACACCCACACACACGCATCCTCACTTTCACACACCCACACACACATGTTGGCACGTATGTACGATTGCAAGCATGTTCACACGCATGCGGACACACATATACACACAAACACAAGCACACATGAATTCCTCATATCCACACGCACCTGAGGAGGAACTGTCAGATCAGGAGGTGCTTCTGGGGTCTGTTGCACAAGTTTCTCTCCTCTTACACGCAGATGCTCTAAGAAGCTGCGGTGTGCCATG
>Ga0307942_1002625_pt1:10000-14595 | contig 14595 bp, 23 predicted proteins | sample OrgLakmetagen175_FD_201846 | JGI IMG/M metagenome (GOLD analysis project Ga0307942, IMG submission 201846) | Saline water microbial communities from Organic Lake, Antarctica - #175 | ecosystem: Environmental > Aquatic > Non-marine Saline and Alkaline > Saline | place: Antarctica...
ATGCGTGTGTGTGCGTGTGTGTATGTGTACGTGTATGCGTGTGTGTGTGTGTGTGTGTGTGTTTGTACCCATCTGCAGTGATGCGTGTGTTTGTGCGTGTGTGCGTGCGTGCATGTGTGCGTGTGTGTCTGTATTCATCTGCAGTGATGCGTGTGTGTGCATGTGCGTGTACGTGTATGCATGTGTGTGTGCGTCTGTACCCATCTGCAGTGATGCGTGTGTGTGCGCGTGTGTAGGCGCGTGTGTGTGTGCGTGTGTGTCTGTACCCATCTGCAGTGATGCGTGTGTTTGTGCGTGTATTTGTGTGTGTCTGTACCCATCTGCAGTGATGTGTGTGTGTGCGTGCGTGTGTGCGTGTGTGTGCGTGTGTGTGTGCGTGTGTGTGCGTGCATGCGTGTGTGTGTGTGTCTGTACCCATCTGTAGTGATGCGTGTGTGTGTGTGTGCGTGTGTTTGTATGCGTGTATGTGTGTGTCTGTACACATCTGCAGTGATGCGTGTGTGTGCGTGTGTGTATGCGCGTGTGCGTGCGTGTTTGTCTGTACCCATTTGCAGCGATGCGTGTTTGTGCGTGCATGTGTGTGTGTGTGTCTGTGCGTCTGTACCCATCTGCAGTGATGCATGTGTGTGCGTGTGTGTAGGCGCGTGTGTGTGCGTGTGTGTCTGTACCCATCTGCAGTGATGCGTGTGTATGCGTGTGTGTATGCGCATGTGTGTGCGTGTGTGTCTGTACCCATCTGCAGTGATGCGTGTGTGTGCGTGTGTGTATGTGTGTGTGTGCGTGTGTGTCTGTACCCATCTGCAGTGATGCGTGTGTGTGCGTGTGTGTATGCGTGTGTGTGTGCGTGTGTTTGTACCCATCTGCAGTGATGCGCAAGTGTGTGTATGTCTGTGTGTGTGCGTGCGTGTATGTGCGTGTAAGCGTGTGTGTGCGTGTAAGCATGTGTGTAAATGTGTGTGTGTTTGCGTGTGTGTGCGTGTAAGTGTTTGTGAGTGTGTGTATAAGTTTTGTGCACATTTTGATGTACATGTATGCTGTCTACCTCTAGTACGTTTACATCTCCTTTGGTTGCATATTGCCGCACTCGGCCTCTGCACCTGCCCAATACACACACCACACCCTTTTAGACATTCATGGGAAGCATTCATGGACTAGCATGGGTACCCAATGATAAGGGCAAACAATTGGCATCGCCATGCACAGCTAAACAGTCATTAGGTTCAGGGGATGTCATGGCCACTCCAGTGACACCCAGAGCACGCATTTATAATGTGGGCCAAACACAATCATAATTTTTTTAGGTTCAGGGGATGTCATGGGTTTTCAATAATCAGAGCGCACATTCATAATTGGGGCCAAACACAATCACACAATTGTCAGATTCAGGGGATGTCATGGATGCCAGGAATGAGAGCACGAGCTTAAAATTAGGGTCACACAAATGTTATTTGAAACACACACATACACACACATAGCAACAGCGTAGTACACACACACACAGAGCAAGCATGACAATGCGCAGGCAAACCCACACTAAGCATACAAGCACAAGAAGTGTATGCACACACACACACACACAGACACACATGTACACAGCCGCTCATGCGCTGAGGTTCCTAATACGACAATATGACGCCGCCAAGTGCATGTTCACCGCTGATAAAAACATTGAAGCACGCAGACATGGCAGCTGCGCACTTAAACACATCGACATACATACATGCATACATTTAAACACACATACATGCACACACTCACATAATCACGCACACACTCACTCACTCACACTCATACACACACACTCTCTCTCACACACACACACACACACTCTCTCACACACACACACACACACACACAAATACACACACACATGCAGACACGCACCTACACAGTCGCTCATACGCTGACTCCTGATATGAGGCCATCAAATCCATGAGCTCCAGCCCCGCGCGCTGGTGGTGCGTGCGCAGCAGTGCCCGGCAGTTGTCGTGTATATGACGCACACGTGACAGGGCTGCAAAGAAAGCAGGGCCCACATCCTCACTCTGCAGGGCTGCCACCTGAGAGCAATTTGCATGTGTGTGTGTGTGTGTTTGTGTGTGTGTTTGTGTGTGTGTGTGTGTGTTTGAATGTGTGTGTTTATGTGTGTGTGTGTGTGTTTGAATGTGTGTGTTTATGTGTGTGTGTTTGTGTGTATTAAAAGTGGAATACAGTCCTTCCAATTCATGCGTACAGACATTGTGTTCAGTGCATGTGCATGGAAAAAAGAGCAGTGCACATGTGCTTGTTTGTGAGAGTATGTGTCTGTTTGTGTACGTGTGTGTGTGTGTACGCGTGTGTGCGAGTGTGTGTTTGTGTATGTGTGTGTGTGTGTGAGAGAAAGAGAGAGAGAGAGAGAGAGAGAGAGAGAGAGAGAGAGAGAGAAAGAGAGAGAGAGAGAGAGAGAGCATGCGAACAAAAGGTGCAGAGCAATTCAGCTGGTCCAGCCCTTCAGCCTTATAGTACTCGTGCACACACACAAACACATGAACGCACACATAAACACACACGCACTGCTCAGAGTCCTGAACACGTACCCCCTCAAGCTGTCCTGAGTCCGTACATAGCAGCATACGCCCATAACCCACACCCACACCCACACACCCACACACTCACACCCACACAACCCTTCCCTCCCCAACACACAGCGCTGCAGCTATTATTGGAGGTATTGGAGGTTTCAGAGATCTTGCATGTCGTCAGATGCATGTCCTTAGACTCAGACATATCAATCAGACATGTCCTTAGACTCAGACAGCATGTCGTCAGATGCATGTCCTTAGACTCAGACATCAATAATGGGTGCCCTCACAAGAGCTGAAACGGTTGCTCTTAATTTTAATAAAGGGTGCCTGCACAAGAGCTGAAACGGTTGCTCTTAATTTCAATAACGGGTGCCCTCACAAGAGCTGAAACGATTGCTCTTAATTTCAATAATGGGTGCCCTCACAAGAGCTGAAACGGTTGCTCTTAATTTCAAAACAGGGTGCCCTCACAAGAGCTGAAACGGTTGCTCTTAATTTCAAAACAGGGTGCCCTCACAAGAGCTGAAACAGTTGCTCTTCATTTCAATAACGGGTGTCCTCACAAGAGCTGAAACGGTTGCTCTTAATTCCAATAATGGGTGCCCTCACAAGAGCTGAAACGGTTGCTCTTCATTTCAAATATGGGTGCCCTCACAAGAGCTGAAACAATTGCTCTTAGTTCCAATACAGGGTGCCCTCAAGAGCTGAAACGATTGCTCCTAATTTCAAATATGGGTGCCCTCACAAGAGCTGAAGCGGTTGCTCTTAATTTCAATAATGGGTGCCCTCACAAGAGCTGAAACAATTGCTCTTTAGGGGGAAAAGCCACGCATCTAGTCTCTGCACTGATACAATCGTACCCCCTCCCCCAAACACCCCCCCCCTCCCCAGTCACTCACACACACAAAACAACGACACACATACGCACACCAGCAACCTGATTGCCACCCACACAAACACAAACGCAAGCACATACAAACACTTACCTCTTCTTGAGACAGCTGGTAGTGCTCTAAGAACTCCTCCACCAATTGCGCCTTGTGCTGCGTCGCCCCTAGCTCCGCTTGTAGGGCCTGCACACCAAAAGGGTGCCCTTACGTAGTTCAAATCGAAGAGTGCTTTTACGTGGTCTTTTACGTAGTTCAAATCGAAGAGTGCTTTTACGTGGTCTTTTACGTAGTTCAAATCGAAGAGTGCTTTTACGTGGTTTATCAAAAAAGTACAACGCTGGCAATCCGCGCCCAAGTTGAGACACTGTGAATTTCATGCTGCTGCTTGCTCACACTCCACACCAGGAGCCTAAAGATCACACCTTTGTCTAAAAGCCTTGTGTGGCTCGCTACTAAACTCATTCATGGCAGAGGTGCGCACGCCAGTGTTGTCAGCATCTCTCATCAAGAGCCTATTCCAGGCCAAGCCTGCAACCCTCCTGCTCCCTGTTGCCATTTTTTTCTTTTTGTGGTGTGCGAATATACTTCAGTACCCAATCCCAAGTGTCTCCTACTTAAGGGTGGCCAGAACCGTATATGTCATACTATATATGTACATCATATATATACAGGGATGGGTCATACCGTACTGCTCTTTTAGTATTGCGAGGCCTACTTTTTGCGAGGTGCCAAAATAATTAGAATAATTAATTTGCGAGCATTAAGCTTTTGCGAGGCCCCTGAACAGTTAAGGAAATTTGCGAACTTTGCGAATTAGGGGATTTCTTGTGCTCTCCTCTCTGCATCTATTCAGTGCTGGTTTACATCAAAGTCTGAGACGTAAACCCTCACTGCCTACTTCTTCAGCTTATGGGCTTCTGCTGCTGCTGCTGCTGCTTTTGCTGTGACGTGCAGATGCAAGCGCACCTGATGCTCCCCCCCCACTCCACCTGAATGGCAGCTCTGCCCACACATGCCTCTCTCCTGAAGGGGCTTGCACCCCCAATGGTGCAAGCACCTTGGGCCTCCCCACAGGCCTCTTAACTGGGGCAGGGCGGGATGCAATGCTGGCTGCAATGGCTGCATCCCTGGCTGCTACTGC
>Ga0307942_1002627_pt1 | contig 14589 bp, 12 predicted proteins | sample OrgLakmetagen175_FD_201846 | JGI IMG/M metagenome (GOLD analysis project Ga0307942, IMG submission 201846) | Saline water microbial communities from Organic Lake, Antarctica - #175 | ecosystem: Environmental > Aquatic > Non-marine Saline and Alkaline > Saline | place: Antarctica: Organic Lake...
GGTGTGTTGGTGTGTGGGTGTGTGGGTGTGTGGGGAGTAGTGTGGTAGTGGGTGCAGCAGGTGGTGGTGGTGTGCAAGGAGATGGGGAGGGGAGTAGTGTGGTAGTGGGTGCAGCAGGTGGTGGTGGTGTGCAAGGAGATGGGGAGGGGAGTAGTGTGGTAATGGGTGCAGCAGGTGGTGGTGGTGTGCAAGGAGAGATCAAAGGGGGTCTAGGGCCCATCCAGGTGCTGGAGGGAAATGCTCAGGAACCGTACAGATGTGCGTGGCCTGGGTGCTGTGTCGTAGAAGAGGTACGCGAATGCTGAGGATTTGAGTGGATGGTGTGGTTGGGGAGGTGTTGTGGGTGCGTGTGTGCTCAAGGAAAGCGTGCTAAATGTATGTGTATATGTGGGTTTGAGTGAATGGTGCGGTTTGGAGTGTGTGGGAGTGTGTGTGTGTGTGGGAGGAGAGTGTGTGCTAAGTCTGCCTGCAGTTTTTGGTACGGTGTGTTTGTGCTTCCAGCGCCAAACAGATCTGGGGGTGCGACAGATGTGGGGATGCGCCAAATAGAACAGATCTGGGGATGGCGCCAGGATGCGCCAAACAGATCTGGGGTCCCACAACTAAAGTTGTTTATGATATGGGCCTCATTTAAAAGGAGACAGCTAATGAGAGCCTCTTCTTGCTTAGCACGTTCTCTCTCCTCTTAGCACGTTATCTCCTAGCTTAGCACGTTCTCTCCTAGCCTAGCACGTTCTCTTTCCTCTCCTCTTGCTTAGCACGTTCTCTCTCTCTTCTTGCTTAGCACTTAAACAGCCTATTCTTTCTTAGCACGTTGTGCCGACAAATAGCCAGCAGCAATGCTCTAACCTTTGATCCTATGATACACAACCGTCCATAAAGACATAAATTAAGCAGGCAGTGAAAAAACGAGGAGGCCTCAAAAACAATTCCTGACACACACGTCAGAGTTTTGGGCCTCCTGCCCAAAATGCCCCTCCCCCCCCCCAAACCCCCCTTCCTGACCCCCCTTCCTGACCCCCCACACTAATAAAAAAGGGTGTCAATCTGCTCAGAACTGGAGCAGCTATCTGCCTGCACAGTTCTCATGCCATATAATTCAATACCGGACGAGCTAGAGGGCAAAAACTGGTTTGCGCACGCTCTTGCCCTGACCACCTGTTTAGTGCACAAATCCAGCCAACACCTTTGCCAAGGCAGTTTTTCAATTCAATCATGCAACTTATGCATAATGCAATGCGTAACTGCGAGTTTGGAGTCAATTGCTGGTAATTTGCCTGAACACACCCCCGCGGCCTACTTGGGGACATTCCATGCATTTCTATGACCAGGCACCCAGACCCCACCCTTTAATCTAATCACCCAACAAGGGTGCCAACCGACTGGGCTTGAGCTGAGGATTTTAAAAATACATTAATATTTTGTGAAAGTGGCCCAGTAAAATTCTGGAGACCCCCCCATATTATCAACCCCCCCCTCCCCCCCCCCTGACCCCCTCAGAATTGACTCATTTATATACCAAACGATAGCTCTCAACGTGGGTTCCGAATATGTAATTTCTATTGGGATCGACACGTGTGTCCAAAAAGTTATGATCCTTGAGGCCTCCTGCCCCACTGTAAATAAATTTAGGGGAAAGGAGCCACAGGAGTTCACTGCCTGCATCCTTTTGGTACCAGGCATTGCACCACACCACACCACATCCATACAGCTTTATATCTGCGTACAATGTACCGCACATCACAACAATTCACCACAGCTCTTTATTTGCCAAGTACTGCACACCGTGCCTCTCACGTAGGGTTGGCCAGAACCATATATATATATGGTTGGCAGGGTAATCACCAAATATACGGTTTCTATATACGGTTCTGGCCAACCCTACATGTACCGCACATCACACCTCACTCCACTAACAACCACAGTAATTAATGCAGCTTAGTACCTGCGCACTATGTCTTGCACATCACAGCCATGGACATGTTAGTGCAAGCCTGTATCTGCATGCCATGTAGCCCACCAAATTACTCACACCCACCCCACCCTCACCCACCCACACCACCACTCACACCGACCACCACTCACACCCACCCCACCAATTTACTCACTCTGTACCTGCACACTACACACAGGAGTGCACGGGCGTGCAGCTCCTTGTCTGCTCTTGCAGAAAGGCTTGCTATTGCACAGTCGAGCATCAAGTATTAGATTGGAAAAGAGCGCACAGCGCAATGCATATAAGAGGGACAGGCACCAGACCAAGCTCACAGCACTAGTGGTTAGTAGGTATTTGAATTTCTTTGATATCTACTGAGGATACGAGCCTGCCTAAAAATACTTGGACTAAAAAAGTGAAATAAGGATTTTCTGCAGCTTCATTTCCTAAATAGCAATTTTTGTTTAAACTTCTTAAAATGTTTTTACCTCAAATCTTGTGAGCTTCTTCTGCATGTGAAAAGAAGAAGAATGCAGAAATTGTTATGTGTACCGGTAGTCATTACTAGCAATTGGTCGGGTTTCAGTTGAGGTTGCTTAGCATAATCTTGTAAAATAAACTGGAGAAGTGAGATTCTTTAAATGAGCTTATTAAACGGATTGCGTGACCATCATCTTACAAGAGCATGTAGAAGCAATTGTAGAACTGTGGTGATGAGCTAAGATTGAGATCATGATAGCCTATTGCATATTGCATCCTTTTCATGTCTTTTCCCATCAATCTGCTTTGATCCTCCAATTTTTTACTTAGTCTTTTCATTGAAGGATGATGTGCTGAGTCGTATCCTTTGCTGTGACAGTGGTTTGACCCTGACGGTTTAATTTTCTCCTGCTCAAGCAAAGCCTGACTTCTAGTCCCTCACAGATTTCCTTTGGTTATTAAATATTATGTTGTTCTGCTCCTACGTTGAGCCTCCTGCAGTAATACCTTTGCTATAATAATCCCTCTTCCCTTAAAAGTTAACCGAGACTTGAAAGTTGCATTGCGAGATGCAAAGGGCTCTAAATTATTTTCCCTTACCCTACCCTAGCCCTATACTTACCCTGTAATTACCCTAACTTTATTCTAATCCTAACCCTAAGGGAGACCCACGGTTGCAATTTAGCACGCACTTAACTTGTGTCCTGTTACCCCTTTCAAAGTTAGAATATGCCCTGCCAATTTTAAAAAGTGAGCCACGTAATATGCCCTGCCAATTCTAAAAAGTGAGTCACGTGAACAGTAACGTAACAATGCACGTTAACATGGCAAAGAACATCACAAATCAGCAAAGAACAGCCGAGATACTTAAAGAACCTTCTATAATTATGATTAGCTACAACTTCCCTCCAGCTGTGTCCTCTAACAAATTGTGTCGTCTAATGGCCTCGTTCCTCACAACCTGCAAAGAAGAACAAACGTTCAAAACGTTACGTTAATCAGCACGTAGTAAGCTTTACGGCTCTTTTTTATGTGGCACTGTATACTGCGAGCATCTTCAACCCCCTCATGGTGCGTTGCGAGCAAACCTGATGCATTGGGCCATGCATAGCTTGCATCGGCAAAATAACAGCATCTCTAGATGTTTCGGATTCGCCTCCTGGTTACTTCTTCCCCGACATTGACTTTTAACCCCAAAACGCAAAATTTCGTAGATATTGCTTGCTTTTGCTGTTCCCTTGGGTTAAATCTAGAAGAGGCTTTGCTTGCATGATCAGGAAAGGGGCATAAGAACATCACAAAAACTTAATGCAAGTTGAGCAAAATTATAAGTTGTTGCCGCCCTCGCACTGCTCGCACTGGGATTGATTATTTGAGTGCTTCTTACGCTCACGTCGCTTATGGTACGGTTCGGAAGTTTAAATTACATCAAGGAAAACTTAGAATTAGAACCAGTGCTTGCAAAACCCCACCAAAAGGTAAGCAAGCAGGCCTGCGAAACCTCTTACCTGCACAAGAAACGCAGACTCCAGCATGTCTTTTAAGGAGGTCCCACTTTCCAATGCCAGCTGTGTGACAGATGGGGAAAAAGAGTGATATTCAGTTGATACCTAAATATGCACAAGGCTTGTTCAAGGCAAGGGGAGGCAAGCCTCAGCATATTATGTGCCTGCTTTTGTACGTGCAATAACAAATGTAGTGTTACAGAAGCACTAGGCCAAAAGGACCGAACCAGTTCCGGTGGTTAGATGCCACTTTGGCACCTTCCTATTCCTATGTAAGGAACGGGGGGACTTGCACCCCATCCTAGTGGCCTCTTTGCACACTCTGCACACATGCAACTCTACAACGTTGCATTCTCCCCTCCTATAAACTTTTCGATGGCAACCCAACTGGCTTTCTTTATCGCTGGTCGCGGGTGGACGACCTCTGCCGTCCCTCAGACGCAGAAAAATACACCTCCCAGTCAGGCTCGAGCCTAGGACCTCATCCGTCCCAAACCAAATGCCGTGGTCACACCGTGGTTGTGTGCTCGTTTTGGTAGGAGTGTCCAAATCATGGGCCAGTTTTGCACACACTAAGGCAATTACTCACTCGGATCTGGCCAACAGTAAGTGAAGATCTAACCTAACCCCTGACCACCTCCTTTTGCTTACGACAAAAGACGAAAGCACAGGATCGTGCCCTTGGAAAAGGCAACCAAAAGCAGATTCTCGCCTGTGCGTTTTATTGTTTGGATCCAGCGCTGTTGTAGCATTTGATGATCAAAAGGCTCTTACCTCATAAGTGTCCATAATGGTGGTAGGGTATATGGCCAGGTACGAATGCGCAAGGGCCCTTATAGCATTTCCCACACGTGCAACCACCTCCAGCTGGTGTTTACTAAATACTGGCAGGGTGGGTGGGCCTGTACCCTCTGTGTGTGTATGTGTGTGTGTGTGTGTATGTGTGTGTGCGCTTGTGTGTGTGCTTGTGTGTGTGTATGTGTGTGTGTGTGTGTGCATGTGTGTGCGTGTGGATGTGTAAGCCAAAGGGAAGAGCCCTGCTACCCAGACACTCACCAGTAGCACCATCGCTGCCTGTGTTGCCATCTGAAGAGATGGGGGCTTGGGGGGGTGCCTCTGTGTGTGGCTGAACCCACAGCAAGCCATTGCAGCCTAGGATGAGGTCCACACCTGAACGAAATGCGCAAAAGGACAGAAAGATGTTAAGCGTAAGGAAAAGACCTGATCCGGGTATCTCTTCACGAGCGAGGCTTATATAGGTTGAGCAGCCATGCCAGGCTGGAGGTCTTTGTAATCTAACTAAACTAAACTAATATAGCAAGCCACCTCAGCCTAGGATGAGGTCCACATCTGAGAGAGCGCACAAAAGACTAGAAGACATGTTGAGCACTAGTTGTGGCGAGGAAGAGGATCAATCAATTGTGGTTCAATTGTGGTTGAGGTTCAGTTGTGGTTCAATTGTGGTGAGGAAGAGGATCAATCAATTGTGGATCAATTGTGGTTGAGCACTTAATTGTGGCGAGAGGATCAATCAATCCCACACACACACACACACACACACAATGCAATCCCTGCGATCAATCAAACGGGATCAATCAAACGGCGCCTCCTTGCGAGCGAGCCCACCAACACAGCAAGCCACCGTGGCCTAGGATGAGGCCTGTGTCTGAATGAATGCATGCACCAAAGACTAAAGAACATGCGCAACATTGCAGCCTAGGATGAGGTCTGTGTCTGAATGAATGCATGCACCAAAGACTAAAGAACATGCGCAACATTGCAGCCTAGGATGAGGCCTGTGTCTGAATGAATGCATGCACCAAAGACTAAAGAACATGCGCAACATTGCAGCCTAGGATGAGGTCTGTGTCTGAATGAATGCAAGCACCAAAGACTAAAGAACATGCGCAACATTGCAGCCTAGGATGAGGTCTGTGTCTGAATGAATGCAAGCACCAAAGACTATAGAAAAGAGCGCAAAGGGTGGGGGTAACCAGGGTGCTTTTTTGCAAGCAAGGCCATCCTCACAGTGTGCAGTCGTAGCCTAGAATGGTGAACTTTCAAACTTGAGTGATCTTTAGTTGAGAGACAGGTGACCAGCGCAGAACGAGCAATGAAGAGTTAAAAAGCAGCCAAGCCAGTGCAGCTAGAACGTTCCGAGGAAAAATTGCACCAAATGGTTTGGTTGGCCAGAACCGTATATACACGCCGTATTTGCCCGTTTATTTGGTGATGCACCTGCCGAAATTACCATATAAACTCCGCTTATATATATAAGCTTCCTGCCAACCCAACAAATGAGCATCCTAGGTGCATCAGGAAAAACTAAGTTGGGTTCAGGAATTGATCAGGGTCAAGTCATACATAGTGTGTGACAACTAAGCAAAATTCATCATTCATCATTGACAGATCACTCCCGGCCTTTGCAAGGGGTACAGGTCCCCTGTAGCTTCAATTAAGTGAATAGGCCTTAAGGGACACCAAGGGCCTTGAACATGTGAAAGCAGAGGTTTACTTCTAAGCGGAAGCAAACTTCTAATAAGCGGAGGTACACTTCTAATAAGCGGAGGTACATTTCTAATAAGCGGAGGTACACTTCTAATAAGCGGAGGTACACTTCTAATAAGCGGAGGTACACTTCTAATAAGCGGAGGTACACTTCTAATAAGCGGAGGTACTTTTCTAATAAGCGGAGGTACACTTCTAATAAGCGGAGGTACACTTCTAATAAGCGGAGGTACACTTCTAATAAGCGGAGGTACACTTCTAATAAGCGGAAGTACACTTCTAATAAGCGGAGGTACACTTCTAATAAGCGGAGGTACACTTCTAATAAGCGAAGGTACACTTCTAATAAGCGGAGGTACACTTCTAATAAGCGGAGGTACACTTCTAATAAGCGGAAGTACACTTTTTGTTTACTACTACACCTTGTCCATCATTTCTTCTGCCTCTATGACTCAGTTGTTCTTACCAAAGCTTGGAGACCCACCTATGGTCTTCAGCATATAAAAGTGGCATTCTCTTACTTCCATCCTTCCGCCTTCTTCTGGCCATTTTTTTTCGAAAACACCCACCTACGGCCTCAAGCGTGTGGAAGTGCTGCTTTTGGCGCTTGACCAGTGCAGGAGGCACTTGCACTAGCTGGCCTCCCACTAGCTGTAAGCACATTCGAATATTGGACGTGCGTGTGTGTGCGTGTGTGTGTGCGTGCATGAGTTGAATACAATTTTACGCACAAGATTGTGAACAAAAACAAGGTCGTGCACGTGCATCAGCTGTTAGACTCGCGTGTGTGTGTGTATGTGTGTGCGTGTGCGCGTGTGTGTGTGCGTGTGTGCGCGCGTGTGTGTGTGCATGTGTGTGTGTGCGTGTGTGCGCGCGTGTGTGTGCATGTGTGTGTGCGTGTGTGTATGTGTGTGTGTGCGTGTGTGTTGACTACAATTTTGCGCACAAGGTTGAGCAACAACAAGGTCGTACACTTGCATCAGCTGTTGGACTCGTGTGTGTGTGTGCATGTGTGTGTGTGTGTGCGCGCGTGTGTGTGTGTGTGTGTGCATGTGTGTGTGTGTGTGTGCGTGCGTGCGTGTATGTGTGTATGTGTGTGTGTGCGTGTGTGCGTGTGTTGACTACAATTTTGCGCACAAGGTTGAGCAACAACAAGGTCGTACACTTGCATCAGCTGTTGGACTCGTATGTGTGTGTGTTTGTGTGTGTGTGTGTGTGTGCGTGTGTGTGTGCGTGTGTGTGTGCGTGTGTGTGTGTGTGCGTGTGTGTGTGCGTGTGTGTGTGTGCATGTGTTGACTACATTTTTGCGCACAAGCTTGAGCAACAACAAGTTTGTACACTAGCATCAGCTGTTAGACTCGTGTGTGTGTGTGTGCGCGTGCGTGTGTGTGCGTGTGTGTGTGCGTGAGTTGACTACAATTTTGCGCACAAGGTTGAGCAACAACAAGGTCGTACACTTGCATCAGCTGTTGGACTCGCGTGTGTGTGTGTGTGCGTGCATCAGCTGTTGGACTCCCCACACCCTGAAACAAATCACACTCAAAGGCAGGGAGTCAACAGGTTTCATGTACATACACAGAGTTCAAGTCTTCCACCAGTCGCACACGTCAAGTCTTCACACATCAAGTCTACCACCTGTCACACACACCAAGTCTTCACACATCAGGTCTTCCACCTGACACACACACACACACCAAGTCTTCACACATCAAGTCTACCACACACGTCAAGTCTTCACACATCAGGTCTTCCACCTGTCACACACACACACACACTACTAAGTCTGCACATCAAGTCTACCACCTGTCACACACATCAAGTCTACCACACACGTCAAGTCTTAACACATCAGGTCTTCCACCTGTCACGCACACACACTACTAAATCTTCACATCAAGTCTACCACCTGTCACACACATCAAGTCTACCACACACGTCAAGTCTTCACACATCAGGTCTTCCACCTGTCACGAACATTACTAAGTCTTCACACATCAAGTTCAACTTCACTCATTATGTCTTCCACCAGTCGCACACACACCAAGCAGCGTTGGATGAGTAGTGAAGCTCGAGTAGCACGCAGGGAAGTGAGATATTCATCCAGTGCAGTTATGGCTCATGCTCTAGGTGTTAGAGAGCTCTTAAAAAGCTCTTAGAGAGCTCTTAGAGTAGAGAGCTCTTAGAGTAGAGAGCTCTTAGAGACTTAGCAGCTCTAGCACCTAGAAGCTCACTTAGAAGCTCTAGCACCTAGTGCATGAGCCATAAGCCGAGCTGTCAGAGCAGCAGCTGTTAGCACAGCAGCAAGCAGGCAATTTATCTAGCTCGTGAATTGTCTGTGGATTTTGAGTGATAGTAACTCAAGGGTGGCTGGATTTAAAGTGATAACAAGACAGGGGGGGCTGGATTTTGAGGGAGGGGGGGGATGCCCCCGGAAAACTTGCCGGGTCATGTCTATCCTGCTTGCAAGAGCTGAACCTATTCATACAGGCGCGCGTTTGACAACACTGTTTCGCACAAGTGCCCAACGTTTGTGAGGTGCATGAGCTCCCCCCCCTCTGGAACTCTAGGGGCTCATTAGCATTTCACATTTATAAAAAAACTTTGTTGCTGGCTGAGACCCGTCAGCCCAACGTATATGGCTGCCGATTGCCACCCTTTGTAAACCCCTTGCGGTCTATTCAAGAGGCTCATTTCCTTTTTTAAGGTGGCGTGTGTGCCAGTGTTTTTTTTAAGGATTTGGGAAAACCTTCATTTCACGTCCCACCTTAATATGCCAATCTGAGAACCTGGGTTCTCACGTCTTTTTCTTTTGCTGCCCCAGCCCGTCGGGAGGCCGCAGGCCTCCCGGCGTATGGTGTAGGTAAGTGAAAGTGTTGAGATTCACACGTGGCATTAACATCAAAAACGTTTGTCTGGAATTGTTAGGGGAGCTTCAAATTGTCTTATTCTTATTGGGTTTCCAGTCTATCTAATTCCACGGCGCTCCTTAGCGCTGAGCCACTCCTGTGAGCTGTGCAGCTGCTGCCTGGAAATCTTGCAACACACCCCTCCTGTCCTGAATCTCTTGCCATTTCAGTGCTGCACGCTGATGAAGCTGGCTTGCCTCATGGGTCTTGATATTCTAAACAGGGCTTTGAAACTTGCATGCTGCTACCTTGGTGCTGCAAATGCTGCAGCAGAGGTAGTACAGGTTGTCCTCTCCCAGACCTCCATCTTGCAGCCAATTGCTGCGCGCAGGCTGTTTTCTCTCCAATGGCATACCCTTCTGTGTGTACTTGGGAGGCCCATCCTTCTGCTCTAGCCATGCAAACTGCATGGCTCTGGTCTCACCATGCTTTTTCCCCTCTTTATACCTTCCATCACTCTCTCCCTGCTTGGTTCTCATTCTTTTAGGCGAACCAACCATCTTAAGAAAATTAAAAAAACTCTAAAAAATCTCGATTTCTGAGGCTAATTTTTGGCCGTCTAAGGGCCCACGAAGGCCTCGAAGTGCCCTTGGTCGGTTTTTGCCGGGAGACCCCCCTGGGCCCAAATCCTTGGTTTCACGTCTTTCCCCCACGCCCAAAAGTAGGGGTTTCACGTCTTTAGACGTCATACGTCTCCTTAAAAAAAACACTGCTGTGTACTGTAATAGCACCATATATACGCGAATATCCCTGCCAGAGTTTACTTTTGTTACAGGGGCTTCCGTGCTTTATACACCGTTATACACCAATACACTGTACTGTAATGATTTGATGGTATGGTATAGTGGTACGGTGGTATAGTGGTATAGTGGTATAGCGGTATAGTGGTATAGTGGTATAGTGGTTTAGTGGTATAGTGGTATAGTGGTTTAGTGGTACAGTGGTATAGTGGTATGGTTATGGCCAACCCTGCATGCCTGCCTGCAGCACTTACAAGAGCTCAGTCACAATAAACGGAGGAGAAGGTGGGGAGGGGGCAACGGACATGGCCATAGACGAGGATGAGCAGCCCCCTGCTTGTGCTGACTCTAACGTCAGTGGCAATGCGCAGCAGGGGTGCTCCTTACAGGGCCAGGTGGGTTGGGTGTGTGCATGCGACATGGTTTGTGGGGTGGGGGTCACATCACCAGTGGTGCAATCTATAAGGCCAGGTGGGTTGGGTGTGTGCATGCGACATGGTTTGTGGGGTGGGGGTCACATCCTCAGCGGTGCAACTTTGCAACCATTAAGGCCAAATGGGTTGGATGCGTGCATCCTATGAGGTTTGTGGGGTGGCTGTGCGTCTAACATACCAACATATGTTACATACGATTACACACATGCACACATACATGCACACGTACACATACATGCACACGTACACACACATGCACACACACACACGTACATACGCAGCCTCTCCCACGCTTCACACTAGCGGGCACGCCGTATGCAGAGCTCCTCTCACCTAATGCCTGGGAGGATGTGGCACAGGAGTTTACCCGCCAAGCATGCAGCTTAATGGGCCAGGTAAGCAGATGGTCAGCTGTTGGCTCTGGGTATTTCCCAAAAAAATAGCAACAGCTACAACAAAGCGTGATCCAGTTGTTGTCATGGCTCCTAATTTGTTACAGCGTTAGGGGTTGGCTAAAAGCATAGAAAGGGAAAGGGAAGGGCGTCTCCAGGAAGAGCCTTGGCTCTGTTTTTATGGGAGCCTCCGGACAGAATGTGCACATGGTCGTGCCACCAACCTGAATTTCTCAATGAAAGCTGGTGCACAAGTCCCTTTTGCACGTCAACTTGTTGAAGCCCACTCAAAGCTCGCTGCTCACACCCTCTGCCATGAAACAAGCGCAGGCGTATGAATCACCGTTGGCCGTGTCAGTGGCTGCCGGTGCAGTGGCCTTGCCTCATCTGCTGAAGCTGGCATCTGTTATGGAGCGAAATGCTCAGGCGAGTTTTTTGCTGTGCGTATGTATGTGTGTTTTGCTTTGCGTGTGTGCGTGCATGCGTGCGTGTGCGTGTGTGTGCGCATGCATTGTTGTGCGTGCATGCATGAGTCTTTGTGTAAATGTTACTTGTGTGGATTGAAATTTGTGCGTGTGTGTATAGTATGAAATCAACATCTATGATTAATATCAGTGTCTCGTGGCTCATGGCTCATGGCCAGCCAGCGTCTTAGACTGTTTAAGATACGTGTCCTTCTTTTTCAACTGTACCCACATTGCTCTCAATACGCTCCCTCTGCCAGCCCTTGTTGATTACTCTGTTGCACAACGTTTTGCATACAGCGCAATAAAATTTCAGGATGGTGCTCATTATGTAGTGACTGACCTGTCTCAAGTACCGGTAGAAGCAAATAAAAAACTACGCAGATAATTACTCACACCTTCCAGGATTTGAGAAAGTGCGAGCAGTTGCCAGTCGAGCTTGAGCTGGGCAATGAGTTTGTCTTCCACCCCATTTTTGCTTGCCCTGTCTCCAAGTAAGTGACCGCCCTTTCTTATGTTATAGTGCAGTACTCGAGTGCTGTCTAAGCCTTGCATTGCAAACGATGCCCACGTGCCCATGTGTCTCTGGCGCAACATCAGTCCTTTGCCATTGTTTTGTGTGTGGTTTGTGCAAGGAACTGCAAGGGAGTGCAACTGACGCTTCCAGTTTCATGGGTTTTCTTGAGAATGTCTGCTCCTTCATCTTTATAATAGACAAAGAAATTTTATAAGGTGGCACGTGGTTGAGAGTCACGCATGATGAAAACTAATTCCCTTATTCTCCTTGTCGCGCCATGACTTCCCATTCTTGCTGCCCTTGCCTATACGCAGCCAAATTGCCGTGACCTGCACATAATGCTGCTCAAAATACTAGCGTGTACGTATGCTCTTGCACCTTGGTGCACATGCACAGACCGTGATCTCACTGCTTTTGTGTGTGGATGAGTAAGAGTTTATGCCCTCGCATGTCGATGCACGTGCAGAGACCTTGCTTTCACTGCTTTTCTATGTGGTTGAGTACGTGTGTGTATGCCCTCGCACGTCGATGCACATGCAGAGACCATGCTACGCCAGACAACCCGCCCGTACTGCTGCCGTGCAACCATGTGCTGTGTGAGCAGAGTGTCTTGAAGATAGCAAAAGGCAGGTCCAAGACCTTCAAGTGCCCATACTGCCCCATGGATGCCAGGACTGATAACCTGCGAGCGTTGATCTTTCCTGACCTAGATTAGGTGCAAGTTCTTTGATTGGTTAATTTTGACCAGGATTAAACTGATTTTCATTAGCGACAGGCAGCAGCCTCTGCAGCGCATTGCGTTGATACAGTCAGCAGGCATTCCTGTGTTCTTTAGCTGTTAAATGCCCACATCAATCAAGGAATACGCAGGCCGTGACATCCCTCCCCACATTGATTAAGGAAAGGAAAGCCACTTTGGTACCTAGTACCGTAAAAGTCCTTTACCAGCAGACAAAAAAGACCCTGTCTGAGGGATAATACACCACAAGTTATGACCCGCAACCATTCACTAGCTATAAGGGCAAGTATTAGGTTCAGGATTTGGCCTAGTGTGAAATTTAAAAGCATGTACTACCTCTAGTAGATGGTTAATGTCTCCAGGGTCATCAATCCGGGTTACTGAGGAGGTAGAGGAGGCTTGGAGAGAATTTTCCTTGAGATTTAATCTGATCTGGATGACCTATCAGCACGCCCACAGTTTCTGCACGGCCGTAGCAGTAAAGAAACAGACCATTGTTCTTAGCTGTCTTCTGGGTTCCATCACTGGCAGCCTGGAGTGGATTTTACATCAAGGAAACATACAAAAATAAGGCAGCCTCTAGAAAAAGAAAAAGAAAAAGAGCAGCCTACAAGTCATCATTGTATCTGTGCTCGGATGCCATGAAGCAGGCAGAAGTGGTGGCCTAAAACAGGCAATTCGAACAAATACTCAAAAACTTTGAACAACTTCTACTTTTTGGCTGCCGTGCCAAGTAGATGGCCATTTAAGAGTTCAGCAACTGTGAAACACGATTACACAGGGTTATAGTACTTCTTTTACGGTTTGAGGTACCTGTACCAACATGCTCCTTTTTCCTAATTATAATGCGGGGAAATGTTTTTCATTGCTTTCTTTTCATTTCTTCTCATCAATGAGTGTTGAATACAAAAACATTGGTGGTGTTCACGATGCTTTACGCTAATATTTTTACAAGCCGCAGGGATGACGCGGCATCGATATCAAAAGACTTTACATGGATTTTTTAATTACCTAGCTCATTACCACGTCCAATTCTTGCTAAATCTCTCTGTCCAGTTCCTACATTTCAAGATTGCCCAGGGAATAAGGAAGACAAAATGCTGGGACGTTGTTTTGACATAACGGGCCCCCGAATCGTGTAATTCCCGCCCCACTGCATGCTTCCTTGCGATTTATTTGACATTCTGGGCCTATTTCTGTTCACCTGAAACCATTGAACTAGAACGAAACCATTGTGCCACCACTCTTTTGTACATCATGCAGCCTATCTGAATAACTCGAACGTTCTCCAATTATGTGTACGGAACAAACGGCAAAATGCACTCTCTGTATCCAGGGCTTGTGAGATTTGTTCCTCGATCTAAAACCAATGTTTTCGCACGTCTGACAATCAGACCTGAATACCTAGTCATTTCGTTTAGGTCAAACCCGGGGATTCCTGTGCAGCGGCCAGACAATGTATTATAAATTCAATAATAAAATGCAATAAACAAATGTAATGAAAACGATGGGGGTGGTCATCGAAAGCACCATATTACAAAATAATGTTCATATCCATATAACATTATTAATCAAGCATAGCGTTCCACTTGTGCGAGCATAGATTCGTTCACCAAACCAAGAGATAACCAAACCAAGAGATAAATAGAAGTAAGAAAGCAGGCTCACCAACGCCGAAGCCCGCTAGGAGGTCTCGAATCGCGAGCGTGCAAGCAGGTGAGCCAACAGCACTCGTCGCAAAGCAGCACGTTCAGCTATAGGGTATCAAATATGGCCATTGGCTTATAAGTACGCGCCTAGATAGCCAAGTAAGGCTCTCATGTAATTGCCGGTCAGGGGAGAGTAATCGCTTACTCTGTCCGCTCTGTCCGATTAATTAATACAGTTTAATTCCAAGAATATATTGCAACACACACACACACACACACACACACACACACACACACACACACACACACACGCACACAC
>Ga0307942_1002628_pt1 | contig 14586 bp, 6 predicted proteins | sample OrgLakmetagen175_FD_201846 | JGI IMG/M metagenome (GOLD analysis project Ga0307942, IMG submission 201846) | Saline water microbial communities from Organic Lake, Antarctica - #175 | ecosystem: Environmental > Aquatic > Non-marine Saline and Alkaline > Saline | place: Antarctica: Organic Lake...
GTATACGCACACGCACACGCACACGCACACGCACACGCACACGCACACGCACACGCACACGCACAAGCACACGCACACGCACACGCACACGCACACACACACACGCTCAAGCACACGCACACGCACACGCATACACACATACAACCACACACACACAACCACACACACAACCAAACACACACACACACACACGCACACACACACACACACATACACACACACCACATATACACACACAAGGGTGTGCAGAAGTGGTGCACAACGGGCGATTCCTACCGTGCAGCCCCGGCGGGGCGCTCAGAGACCTCAATTGCTCTGTTCGGTCCTCCCTCCCCACGCTGGGTACCACTACGATGGGTCTCCGCGGCGGTTCTTTGAGGGATGGTGTGTGTGTGTGCTGTTGTGCAAGGAATTGAATGACGTGGAGCAGTGAATGACACGGAGGATGCCTTTCAGGTGAGGTGCGTTGTACACACGCTTACACATTCTTAACTTCCTGCGCAAGCTCTTCTCAGGTATTGGCGTGTCACCATCCCGGAGACAGAGGGTGAGAGCTTTGCCCTCATTTACTCCATTGAGGACCCGGCAGGAGACACCCCCAATGCAGGCCTGGGCGTGCAGGTACTCTTTTTGCTAGGGCTGGCCAGAACCATGTTCACATATTTATACACCGTGTATAACCACATGCTCAATATTTTCCTTGCTATGAAAAACGGCTTCACACCGTATACACGCATGGTTCCAAAAAACCCTAACGTTGGCACATTTGTGTGCTTTAAATGTTGCATACATCTGAGCCCAACAGCTCAGCCTCAAGTTCACATCTCCCCAGCCTTTTATAAGTTAAAACACAAGGGAAATAGCCAATTTGCGAAGCATAGGTCATTTTGTAGGAAACATGTTTTGGCCTTGGCCAGTGTTGAGGGGTAGGTAAACAGATCAAGGAAACGTTCGAGCCTTGATTCAAGTGTGGTGTGGAATGAACATGCCAGGGAAACGTGTATTTCGTGCTCAACGTGTCGTGGTTTTGACAGTACGCACATGTTTGCAAGGGCACAAAAAAAAAGACATGAGCACATAGACATACGCATTTTTACGCACGCGCACACAAACACACACACAACACACACAAACACACAGGTCATGGGCCCCAGTGATGGGTACCTGTGCCAGTTCTCCAGGAACACTGGCGCATTCTGGGCAGACCCTCACGACCTCGCCCTGGGTGCCAGCATCAAACCCAAGGGCACAGTCTCCCCACGCGCAATGGTGCATGAGGTAAGGACGTGTTTGGGTGTAGCTTATTATCCTACCAATTACAGGGAGGTAGCTTACGGGAACTAAACAGACATAGGAATTACGCGGGCACTTTGCCACCTGGTAACTGGACTCATTAGCCAGGATGGGTATGTTTTGGCCAGTGGGTGTGAGAGGCTTATTTCAGACTCCAGATCCTGGCTTTGTCCCGATCATTGAAGATGGTGTGGAGAATGCATGCAAGCTTCTTGTGCGTTGCCTTAAAAGGCTGTATTTGCAGATCCAACAAATCCCTGAGAGAAAGATTCAACAAGTGCAATCCTGACGAAACACCAAGAAGTGCTTCAAGCACAGCCAAAATTGTGTACAAGCAGGTGCACGTTTTAGACTGAAGTGCGTCACAGCTTTTGCCTAATTTTCTTTTGCATCAGCAGGAGCTTCTTTCATTGTAAGCCTGCAACCCTTATGATACCCAAAAGTATGGGTAAATAGGGTGTCTGATTTTGCCAGCGAGGCTCGGCGAGCCTCAACGAGGCTAGGCACTCGCTGGGGAGGCCCTAGTTGGTGCATTACGGTTAGAAAATCACTTTCTCAAATCTGCACGGATTGAGCCGAAACTTTTCTGTTCGCTTATATATATTAATGAATACTAACGTTGAGACCGGGTGGAAAATATGGGCGTGTGAGCCAAGAAAATTTGGATTTGGGAATTTTTTGGGATTTCTGGGGAGATGGGGCTGATTCCGCCCAAAAAGTGGACACCCTCGCTGGCCGACGAGTGTCTTCCACACCGGGAAAGAGGCTCGCCAAGGCTCGCCGAGCCTCGCACTCGGCGAGTCTCGGTGAGGTCATGACCACCCTGAGATACCCGTCAATTTCCCCCTTTCTTTCACAACTGAAGAGATTTACAGTGCCCGGTCCCTGGCTGACTCCTTTTCCTGGATTGATACAAAAAGAATTTTGTCAACAGGCTGCTGACTTTTCTTTCTCCTTCTCTTACTATGTCCTCTACTTCTTCGTGAGTGCAGGAGGCTTTCAGGCAAGCTGTGGAGCAGGGCTACCAGGCTTCATCCACAATGCAGCAGGGCTCAGTGTGTGTAAATGAAGCTGGCACGTCAGGTACAGCGCTTGCATGTGTGCTTGCATCATCCGTAAGTGTGGCATGAAAAGCAGCAGCCTGAGCCTGCACAGCAGGTGGAATGTGTCGCTTTATTGCACGCAAGCAGTTTGCATCATTTGAATAAATTTAGGCAAAGCCGGCACACTGTGTCATTAATAATCAAGCACAGACAACATTTGTCTGTGCTTGATGACATCAGGATGCCATTGAGAATTCGTTGCATCAATTGTAAACAGCCGGCACAGGAAGTTATTTGCACGTATGAGCCCTGCGGCTCTTGCTCATTCGCACTTGAGAAAACAACTCTCCATTCTTGCTCCCGTGACACCCACTCGCTCTGGCTTGCCTGTAACAGCTAAAGGTGAAAGGCGTGCCGTCACCCAAATAATTGTACATTCACACAATTCCACGGTGCAGTTTTTGCCAGAACTTTCTTGGCTGTGCTTTCAGGGTGTGTCTTGCACATTGTCGTAGGCAATCTGTCATTCTGTCATTCTGTTACAGTGATCCCTCTACCAACAGGCCGCCCCATGTGGTCAGTGGACTCACCGTTTGCATTTTGTTGTCAATGGACACTCATCTTTTTGTCACAGGCCGCCCCATGTCGACAGTGGACTCTGCTTCTTGGTGCTTTAACATAGAGCCCAAGGCAGGTTGGGGTAGCCCCACCTCTTCCTCCCAGCTAGCCACAGCTGGCTGGCTAAGTATGGTGCCCGTGTTTGAGCCACACTGGCAGGTGTGTGTATGTGTGTTTCTATGTCTAAGTTTGTGTGTGTGTGTGTGTGTGTGTGTGTGCGTGCGTCTGCAACCCTCCTGAACCTCATTAAATCATCTTTTCTTTGGTGAAGGACTTCTACCGTACCCGTTACCAAAGTGGCTCCTTTTGCTTAATTAATGTGGGGAGTGGTTTTTCACTGCCTGCATAGGTTTTTTATGTCTTTAATTAGTCCATCCATGCCCGCCTGCGCATTTGTTCGGGGCAGAGGTGGTGAATATGACTATTGCCTCCTCACAGAGGCGTCGCTGAATTGTTGAGCATGGTGCCCGTCTTTGAGAGTCACTTTAGTAGGTGGATGCTTGTGCACACAGTAATCCTGTGTTCTTACTCACAGCTATGCAAGTATTTGAGAGTCACGTTGGTAGGTGGATGCTTATGCGCATAGTAGTCTTGTGTTCTTGCTCATAGCTATGCAAGCGCTAGCAGCTCTGTGCACATGTGTCTGCACACACTCGCACTCCTGAAAAGGCTATTTGTGTGCAGGGATACTAAAACTAATTTGATGCACGCTTGCATAGTGGCAGGCTAGGTGCAGATGTGCAAGCAGGTTCTAGCCCCACCGTTTGGTCCTGGGAAGAGAAACAGTATTTCAGCCTGTTTTGCCTGAGCTTATCCTTAAAGGGCTTCTTCGCCTTGGCTGAGTCACGGTGGCGCATTTCAAACAAGAAAGACCACCAATGCTCTAAAGCTGTACAGGGTAAACTTGCAGCAGACTTTCCTTTGCCTTTGTATATACCCACGAAGTACCGCTTGCAGTACACTCTTGCTCCTACCTTGTGCATGTGTGTCTTCTGAATGCTTTGCTTGTGGTGTATGTCTTCTGAATGCTTTGCATGTGGTGTCTTGGTGCCGTGCTTGTGGTGTTTTCTGAATGCTCTGCTTGTGGTGTCTTGCGTGTGAAAACCACCTCTCGTTTGTCCGTCACAGGTGTTTGTAGTCCATGCAGTAGAGCTAGCTGCCTTTGTCATGGTGCTCATCCCTCTGCGACTAGTTCCTACTGCAACTGGTTACAGTTCCCAACGTAAATTCAAACCACGCACACCAATGCGCCTGTAAGAGGAAGTACGAGGCCTTCTGTTCAGTCCCTATTCCTTTTAGGACTTGCCATTGGTTAACTTGAGTGGCAGGATTGGCGTTCTGAGTCCATTGCATCTTCTACCAATTGCTGGCTTTGGTGAAAAGACCATCATTTCAAGTCCATTTCCCGACCTTCTGTATGTTGCAAGCGTGTTGTAGTTCAGGCAGCAAACCTCATCCGTCATGTAGGTCCTCATGTCTCAAGGAGCCGCCACCGGCTGGTTTCGGTGGGGAGATCGGCGAATCGAATTTAAAGATGCCCCGGCCTATGCAGAGAAGAACTGGGGGGGTGGATTCCCTTCCAAGTGGCATTGGGTGCAGTGCAACTCGTTTGATGGGTGGGTGGTTTGTTTGACATGCAATCAGGTTTGCCTGCATTGATGTGTGGTGTGATTGTGACGTCCTTGAGCTAGAGAAGACTTGCAAGCAGCTGTAACCTTAATTGTTGCTCCTGTTTTTGCAGTACGCATTGGCCAATTGTGTCTGAGCCCCCTACCTGTGCCCCTACCTGTAGGGCCTAGCAGCAATAAATGTCTAAATGTTCCACGCGCTCCCTACTCATTCCATGCATGCCTAGTTATTCCATGCACTCCCTAGTCATCCATGCAAGGTGCCCAGGCGTTCGTTGCAATTGATTGCCCACGTTTATGTCGCCCCAAAAGCGCAAAACTGCCGTGTTGCAAGCTGTGCACACGCGTCAGTGTGTGCAAAGCCTGAATCATTTGCAAATTGTAAAGATAAGCTGAGATGTTGCACGTTTTGTACACGGAGATTATTGTGCTGCTGCGTGTACTTGTGCACCTGTGTTGCTGTGTCAGCAAGATGGGTCCTGTGTGCTACCTCACTGCGTTTGGAGATAAAGTGCATGTTAAATGTTGATTATAGCTAGTGCCATTTTGTTGAAACATACTTTCACTTGTGTGACCTGCAGGCAGCCAAACCTTAGTGTGACAGCTGTGGGAGCAAGAAGAGGCCTGCTGCTAGGAGCTGAGGTGTGTTGCACGTGTTTTTGGGAAGGTCTGTAGAAAAATAAAGAAGAGCAGAAAGCTACGCTGGGAGTGTGCAGGGTTTGCAAGGGCCGTATATGTATTTATGTACGTAATGGCTTTGCATATTGCAAACGCGTTGAACCCCCTTGCAGAGCGTCGCATGCAGTTCTAGGAAAGCGTCTGGAATGTTAAGGAGTGTGACGGTTTAGCATTGGAACTGATTCTGATAGTATTCCAGGCTTGTATTGTTGACGTGTCTCGACGCTATGCACTTTTTCACAACTTGGTATGATTCTGATTGGTTTTGCACGTGCAACACATTAAAAAAAACGCTGAATACTTGTGCTCACTTTCACTACTAAATACTAGGTGCTCTTTTTCGTTAGCAATAGAGCTCAATCTTTAATCATGTATTTAAAAATACTCCCAGCCAAATATTGTAAGCATGTTTTGTGGGATGCGAGCAATCTGCATGTACTAACTGCGTTAATAGGTGAGCCTCACTCACCCATTCATACCAAAACCCACCTCTATCACATTCACAGAATGCAATCTACCCCCCCCACCACCCCACCCTACCCCACACACCCCACACTCCTACATAAACGCACACACAGAAATACACACACCTACACATGCGCACACACAAACACGTTTGCAATGGCAGGGTGTGGGGCTGGGCGAGGAGGACGTGGGCCTCATTGGCGTAACCTACAATGAGGAGTGGATTGAGCTCGTGCCTTGGAATGCAGAGTTGGAATGGGATGTAGACCCCTGGGGCAGATGGTGAGTCCAAAGAGTGCAGCGGTGCAGCAAAGTGTTTAAAAATCAATGTGAGTCCAAACAATGCAGCCGTGTAAAGTGTTTTAAGAGCAATGTGAGTCCAAATAATGCAGCGGTGCAGCAAAGTGTTTAAAAAGCAACGTGAGTCCAAGTAGTGCAGCGGTGCAGCAAAGTGTTTTAAAAAGTGATGTTTGCCTTTTTAATATGAAAACTCTGCGTCCAATGTGTAACACGCCTGAGGTGAAAGCACATTTTGACAAACGTTAGAGCACACCCAAGGTCGCGTCTTGTGTGCGTGATGTGCCTATTTGCCAAAATGCGTCTTGTTCATCCCTTTTTTCGATATAATCCGTGCACCTGCTCTTGCGTACATGACATGCCTGATCGTAAAACCCTGACTCACTTACGTGGCATGCACGCTCGTAGGTACATTCGGGCCTTGAGCGACAAGTACGAAGCAGTGGTTGAGGCTCGTTGCAGTGCGAGCGCAGGGGCAGTGCTGAGGTAAGTAAAAAGTAAAAAGTGTTACTGCAGTAACAAAGGTGTTTTGTCACCCACTAAATCAACTGTGACCCACGACAGAGGCGTTGTGCCTGCCAGGATTCAGGGGCAGTGCTGAGGTAAGTAAAAAGTGTTACTCCAGTAACAAAGGTGTTTTGTCACCCACTAAAGCAACTGTGGCTCACGACAGAGGCGTTATGCCTGCCAGGATTCAGGGGCAGTGCTGAGTTCTGCAGTGATCGCGTTGTTGTAGATATTAGAGTCGGCATGCTAGAGTGATCTATCTCAGAAATAAGGCAGCGGTGGAGGCCCCATGCTTGCTAAGATCCATGGGCATTGCCAAGAAAGTAAGAAGGGATATACGTGCTTTGACCTTCTGAGTGCTCCAATGACTCAGTCCGTGTAAGCGTTGGGGTTGATAAAGAAATTTGTGGCCACAGTGGGGGCTTGATGCAGTTCAAGTGAAAGAGTGGTCTTGCATGCTATTTTGCGTCTAGGCTAGTACACCATTCCTGAATGTTGTATGAGTAATCCTTTGCTCGTTGCAAGTGCTGATGCCGCATCGAGCTAGACTCAACCTGGTTTGTGTGTGTACAATGTACTTGTATGTGCAGGACACAAGGGAACGTGTTATTTCAATTTGTGAATTCCTTTTCAGATGTCTACCGAAGATGTTTGGTTGGTTGCAGATGCTGGCGGTTCCAATTGTGGGCATTATATGTCAGTATCATCTGCATAATTCTTAGTTTTTGTCCGCTTCCCTTATTAGATATTCACGCTTCAGATTTTATACGCTTCGTTTTACACAGAGACCCCACTACTGCCCAAGGCCTGTCCTTAATTTCCTCCATCTTTCACGAACTCTCACACGTACATGCACGCACACACATTTACCAAACGCACACACATTCACCAAAATTTGCCACACAGAGCTTTCCCTGCTAAGCAAGCTCGGTCCCTTATTTCCCCCCCTTTTCCCAAATTCATCACTTTATACCTATTATACATCCATGCACGTATACATATCGATACACACAATTTTGACACACAGAGTCCCAACTCGCACAACCATGCCACACAACCTATCCCACAACCATGCACGCACACATATGGGTACACACAATATTGCCACACAGAGCCCCAACTGCTGACCAAGGCCTGTCCCCCGCATGCAAGGACACCTTTGCCGGCCAAGTGCGTTTGCGCGTGTGGAGGCGTGGAGGATCTGCAGCTAGCAGCATGCAGGATCTGCCCTTCATTGATGCCACGTCCAACTCAGCTGCTCTGGAGGTGTGTGTGTGTGTGTATGCGTGTGGGCGTGAGTTTGTGTGTGCGTGCTTTGCATGCTGTGTGAGTATGAGACAGCCTGCGCTGTGCAACAGCAAACATGTGGCAGTGGTGTCAATGCAACAAGCAGGGTCCTTGTGTGGAAACACTGAACGTGGCTAGACCACTTGTCCAACTTTTCTGCCAGGACGCTCTGTGGATGCTCTTACAAAATGCATTAAGGTGGCCATAAGTATAAACATTTGTAGTAGAAACGGTATTGTGAGCCGACCAGTCTCCAGATTTATGGCCACACACAGTGTGTATGTTTGCAATCCTGGTCAACTGAAAATTGTGCTGTGTTTCCAAAGGTGCCTTGTTAAAAGAACATCTTTGCAATACCATGTACAGGGGGAAGAAATTTCTTAGCTGTTGTCATAAATTCTCCAAGCCTATAAAGGACATTGATATCTATCACGGTTGTGTTGCATAATCAACTACATGAATCAAATTTCATAAATTCCTTAAACTCCATATTCATTTATTATATTATTATATTCCATACACCATTATCTTTATCTGAATTCTTAAACACGCCTGTGTGCTGTTGTTTCTAGCAAGTTTCCCCTATTTTGCCATTGATTACACATTGGACAAATAAAACCTCTTGTTTGCAGGTTGGGGGAGGACCTTGGTGGTCAGCGTGGTCGGCAAAGGCCAGCATGAAAGAGCCCTTTAAGTCACTGGTCACTCTGCCCATTGACGTGGCAGCCCTGGCTCGCCTCGTTCCTGAGCAACTGCAACCACCCGGGCTATAACCAGCACCAGCACCGACTTTTTCCTTGCCTTTGGCAAAGAGATTGCCCACCTGGATCTTGATTGAAGCTGTGTTGGAGGGGTGAAAAGTGCTGGATTGTATCCAGCAGCGCTGCACCTTGAAAGAGCAACAATCAATAAGGTACACAGACATTGAAAGCCAGTTGTTCCATCTGAATCACCACTGCTTCTTAGTCTTAAGAAGTAGGGTGGTACGAGTGGCTGTGTACTCTTGCTGATGCAACATGTGGCTCCTCCTTGTACTGATGCACGCTGTGGCTCCTCCTTGTACTGAGCTAGTTTTATTGCAAAAATGTGTATAATATACTTTTGGCCACGTTGATTGCACTATGTTGGCAGCAATATTTTCAGCTGCTTGTAGTAGGCATGTCTTTCTTGCAAGTTTTTACAAAACGTACTACTTTGCAAGACCAATTGGTTGTTCCTTTTTAGCCTTGTTATCGTTTTTTGCATATGCACCAGGTACTGGTGTGTAATATCTTGACCACTATCATGGCAAGGAAAGGAACAGGAGGTGTCCGTATTACAGCAGTAGCTACCAATACGTATTAAGTGGAAAGTGATTCAATCAAGTTGAATTTCAGCAGGACTGCATGCAGCAGCAGGCGCCTGCTGCTGCTGGTTTGCCACGGACGTAAGTTTTTTTTTGAGATATTACATAGATCAAGGGGATATAACAAACTCGCTAATAAAAGAATTGAAAATGAAATGAATGAATGACTGGCATCAAGAGGGGCCGGTTGGACGAAAAGGAAAGGAGGCACGGGGGGATACCGGAGGGGAAAAGGTTAAGGCGGAAAAAGTTGGATTCAAGGAAACCCAATAAGAAGCTATGCAAGGAGAACAAGAGAATGTCTGTGCCTGGTTCTCTTGCTTGTTTGAGGCTAATACTCCAGTCTCTTTGTGACTTCTTTCCTCCTTCTGGTACTCTGTTGGACCTCTCTGACTGGGGCTTTTTTGTCTGCTGGTAAAGGAGCTTTACAATACTCGGTACCAAAGTGGCTTATTACTCTTCCTTAATCAATGTGGGGAGTGGTTTTCACTGCCTGCGTAGTTTTTCTTTTCTTTTCTGGTAGAGCAAAACGGAGAGTTGATTGAAAAAACTGAGCCCTGGATACCCACACTAGTACCAAAAAGCAAGCAACCAGACACAAAGGCAAGAGAAGCTAAAAGCCAGGATGAGAGCAAATTAAGCCACAGCAATGACTGGTGCACCAAAACAGGCCCCGACGCATTTCATCCCATAAAAACTGACACCAATTTAAAGCGCAAAAGCTAGGCCTAGCTAAACAGAACAGTCTCACGGAAAATCCTAGAGGGGGCTAACAGAGGAATGCCTGAAAATACGCATTTTTGCATTCAGAAGGCAGCCACTCACAGCCACTTCATCCGATTGACACCATTTTTTTTACCAAATTGTAGCTGGCATTGAGAGCTACCCGAGCATATGCCCAGTTTTAAGTTGGTCGCTTTGCGTGCTGAGATAGACTGAATTAAGCACACATGGTGCATGTAAGCCCTAACGTGGTGTGTGATTTCCATGGGAATATGGCTCAAATCCTCATAAAAACCAACCACTCATCTGTTTTCTTTCATTTTTGTTGCAATGCTATTCTTTTTTATTAATGAATCTATACCATTAAAAATATTCCAGATTGGTGCAGTGGGTGTTCTGGTATGAATAATATGTGGTAAAAAATGGCCTGCACGCCACAGCCTTTTAAGCACACGCCCCCAAATTGGCAAGCTCCAAAATTCACATCTATGAACAGGATTCATATTATGTACAATGCTAGTGGGGTAACAGTTGACTCTGCATATTGTTGCCAGGCTTCCATCTTGGCTGTTTAGCTTGGCTGCATGAGGAATTTTCTCGCTGCAAACACTGTAAAAGTGGGGGAGCTGAGGCTGAGTGGACTTGGTGTTGGCTGTATCGTACCATGTTGGTGTCGCTGGTCTTGATGGGGCTGCTGATCAGGAGAGATATTGGGGAGCCACTTTGTATGGTATAATTAAAAGCAGCTAAAAGCAGCAATGTATGCAAAGAAGTCTTCTTGCTTGTTTGGACTGAAAAGACGTTTAAGACTTCCTGCATTCCCTCTTTTGTTAGGCTTGACCCTTTTCAACCAGCCAGGTCTACTAGAAAATACGGCAACACGAGCCTTCTTTGTTAAGTTTATATCAAGTATTATAGTAAAGACCGTAAGTCAGATCCCACAATGCTTACAACATTCCACATAATCCCTCTCGACTTTAGAGGGAGATTCCCAGATTAGTGAACTACGCAACGGTGTTTAAAACAATTAATTGCTAAACGGTAACATCGAAAACAAACTAGTTAGCGTCCAAAATGACAGCTCAGGCCTCAATAGTATACATCAATTTTATCAATCAAGTGCTCGCCAGTACAGGTCGCCAATAAAAGCTGGTCGGTATCAGCCATCACAAGAGCTTGATAACAGGGTTAAGAGCAGCAAAACACGATGGCTAGGCCAGAGAGCTGCTTTGCTGGCAAGCGCTAGCTAGTGCAACTGCGAAGCCTAGTAAAAATGTACATGTCTTCTGGTGTCACACTTTGATGGTGTACGCATGATGCCTGGGTGCACTTGCACAGCTTGCTGCAAGTGTGGGCTCTGCCCCTGCCTCACTCATTGCTGTGGAGTCGCAGGCCGATGCCACATGCCTTTGATGGTTTGCGTGATGCCAGGGCCAGCAGCGTTGATCTTCATGAGACCGAGGAACGAAATGGCAGACATGCCTAGCATCCCGACTCGGGCTGGCCCTGGGTGTTGAGTAAACAAATAATTGTTTTGTGTCAAGCCAGGTCAAGCAATTTAATTTAGAATGTATTTTGAGATGAAACTCAGTCGTTTCTGTGATCAGGCTGGATCTGGGTATCAAGAAGAAGTCATTTTTATACCATCTTCCATGATAGCAATTTAGATTGCTGTTGCCTCTCTTTGACCTGATTTCTCAGCAAGGAATTGGCTTGTTTGAGCACATTTGCTGTAGTGAAATGCGTCCAACAAACTAGCTTGGCAGGCCCTGGAAACGAAGTGGTAATCTTTTCGGTAGTAAGCAGAAAGCGTCTCTCAAAAAGTTGTCATTGAGACATATTCAACTTGTCAAAACCTGGATTGAATGCATCAGAAACATACTCATTAGTGCAAGAAGCCGAGATGGGTTGGCTCCTTCTTTTTTGTACATCTTGTGCTGTCTTAATAAAGTAGTGAGTCACGTGCAATTACACGTTCCATTGCTACACCACATTGTTTCACGTGGCCAATGCCTGTATTGTTCTTTCTAATTCCAGCTGCTTAATGTAGAGTCACCAGCCCCCCCTCACCTCGCGCTGCCTTGGGTAAATAGTCCGTTATGCATGCGTTCATTCCGATGTGCATGTGAACGGGGATTGCACAGGCCATCAAGGCATCAGCAACGGCCTCTCCGGCTCCGTCCTGTTATGTACATGTTTATACCGTATAGTTATGAAGGGTTTTTATTTGTATTATACGAGGTCAGTAAAGTTGCAATGCAGTGGGAGAGATCAGGTGTGTATGTGTGGTCAGGGGTCTTAACGTCATGTTGAAACAGCACAACCTCAGTGGCCTAACATGCTTGTTTTCAAACAGATCACCACGCCAACGCTGGTGTATGTAAAAATTGTGGTTGTGTGCTGAGTAAGTGCCGTGGCGTTGCTCGAACACGTGTTTGCGCAAGCTGGACTTAATGCTAAGACAGTGGAATTGTATTAAAGAGGAAGTGTTGGATCCAGGGCGTGTACAAGTGCATGGGAAATACGTGGCATCCGCCTTATCCTGTGAGAACTTCCTAGGGGGGGGAGAAAATATGTCTGTGAATATGATGATGGAATATTACGCAGGTAAATTTTGTTTTTAACAGGCATGAATACGTTAAAATGAGGAGATTAGAGATGACTTCTCTCCCAAATAAGCCTACATACTAAACATGGACAGCCCTGGCCTTGTGACTCACAAATTCTTTGAGCTTGAATAGGTGAATGATTGAATCAGAGGGAAACATTTGTGTGTGAGGGAGGCAAGGAGTATAAGCATTCCAGCAGAGGAGGGGAAGGGCTCAAATGAAGGACAAAGGCCTGCAACTGGAGTTTTTCTTGAACACGTGCACACACACACACAAACACACACACACACACACTGCTGCTTGATAAAAGACAAAGGCCTGCAACTGGAGTAAGACAGCGCAAGCAAGTGGTTTCCCCTTTTAAGGGATACTTCACTTGTCGAAGCGGTGTCCCCTTTTAAGACAGCGCAAGCAAGTGGTGTCCCCTTCCAAGGATACTACACTTGTCTGCTCTTGTGTTCAATTCACAAGCTTGCGTACCTTTTTTGAGAGGATGGCAAGAGGGGTAGCTCCTGCACAGGGGTTTGCAAGATTGAAGTCAAGGTTTGCTAAAATGAAGTCAAACATGGTCTGAAGTGCTGTGAGAAGTTGCTTTTAGAATGGATGAAATGGCTGCAATAGCGACATTGAGGATAGCAGTGAGCGTACGCTTGTAGGGGAATTGTGGGTGAGAAGAAGGGCGTAAAGGACAAGGGTCCTTTACATGTATGTCCATTATAGAGTCAGCAAGACCAAACGCAATGCGCTTTGAAAGGGAACACTACGGTCTTGCGTGGCGAGTCTACCATACATTGTTACTCAGCAGGATACAGGCAGGCTTACAAGTGATGTTATGGCCCATACGCACATAGTACATCCCTTCACCGCGCTGGTTGCCATGCCAGCCAAGTTCCTCTATATACCTCTTTGTGATGTCAAGGGGCAGGTAACAAAGTGGCAGTGCAATTAAACCAAAATAGCCAGCTTGAGCGGCCAGGTTTGCTGAATACATTATGTAAAATGTATACAAGCTCAAATGTAAATAGGATTCCTGCCTGTAACGCGCATGTGAAGAGTTGGCCATGCTTCTGATATAGGTAAACAGACTAAACAGCAATTTCGGCAGGGAATCCTTCAAATGTAAGGTCAAATGCAGGGCATACATCACGGCACAGAAGGCGGACATGCGGATGTGACAACCCGTTTTATGGCAATCTCTATAGGCAAAGGGCACGATTAAAGCACACGCGCGTAAAAGCGTACACAACACCCACAACGCCCACCCATACATACCCCCCCCCCACACAGAAACACAATACACACATGCACAACATACACAAGCAAGTAGCAAAAGAACTCGCATCACCTGCTAAGGCGTAGTTTGCATACTCGTGAGCCTTGAGGAACTGGTGGCCTGCCGTGTCCGCAGTTAAGACCTGTCAACGAACAGTACAAGCTTGCTTTGTCACTTCAGACTTACATTGTCATTCATTCTTGTGCAGTAAGAGTGTCTACAAATGAAATTTTGCGCGCACAATACGTATGCAAAGGTGCAAATGCGTGTGTGTGTGTGTGTGTGTGTGTGTGAGTATTTGTGTGCGTGTGTGTGTGTATGTGTGTGTGTGTGTGTGTGTGTGTGTGTGTGTGTGTATGTGTGTGTGTATGTGTATGTGTGTACGTGTGTGTGTGTGTGCGCGTGTGTGTGTGAGTGTGTGTGTGCGTGTGTGAATGTATGTGTGTGTATGTGTGTGTGTGTGTGTGCGCGCGCGTGTGTAAGTGTGCATCCTCACCTTGTTCAATTGGTTCATAAGGCACAATTGACCAGTAATATCACAATTTATTATTAGTAACAATTTAACAAGGCGAGAGGTTTCTTACTTCCTGACACTCCAACAGCGAAATGCTCAGGCGTGGATTACGGGCTGGGATTTCAGTACTTAGTAAAGAGCAACAGGCTTGGAAGGCCAGTGCCCCTGAGAGCCACTTACTCTCTGGGCTGCAGCAGTTCAGGTAATCCTTCTAATTCAGCTTGGGCACACGTGGACGAGTACCCACATTCCACCATGTATACGTACACACACATGCACGCACGAACGTGAGTACACACACACACA
>Ga0307942_1002636_pt1:0-2500 | contig 14561 bp, 23 predicted proteins | sample OrgLakmetagen175_FD_201846 | JGI IMG/M metagenome (GOLD analysis project Ga0307942, IMG submission 201846) | Saline water microbial communities from Organic Lake, Antarctica - #175 | ecosystem: Environmental > Aquatic > Non-marine Saline and Alkaline > Saline | place: Antarctica: Organic...
CCGACCCCCTCAGAATCGACTCATTTATATACCAATTGATAGCTTTTAACGTCAGGATTCCAAACATGTGATTTATATTTTAATCGACACGTGACGCCAAAAAGTTATTACCTATACTTACAGGCTCCTGCGCATACAATAATTATAGGGAGGCAGGGTAGCTCTGAAGCTCTAGCTCTAGGCTGCATTGGCACACACTCCTAAATATGAACTGGCTATGCACAATCTAATTTCACTCCCTGCCATGCCACGACCAGGAAGCATAATGACAAAGGATCTGAACCCCCTCCCTGTTGCACCATACTCGAGCCCAAGCACTTGCCTCTGACAAAGAAAGCTGACACAGCAAACATCAGACTCGGGGGGACAAAACAAGCTGACACAACAACATCAGCCTCGGACGAGAACGTGGTTTTAGGACCCTCCTCTCCTTATCTTTTCTCCTTGCTCCTTCCCACTCTTCAGTTGCCTCCCCTGCCTCTCCCTACCTTTTCTCCTTGCTCCTTCCCACTGTTCTGTTGCCTCCCCTGATTTTGCCCCCTCAGTCCACCTCGTGCTCCAGCGACCCTCTTTCCCACTGCTCTGTCGCTTCCCTCGATGTTGCCCTCTCATTCCACACACACTTCATCACTGTATACCCTTTTCCCTCTTCCACACCACATCCCGTTGTCACATCCTATGACCACATCCAATGACCACATCCTATGACCACATCCTACGCCCACATCCTACGAACATGTCCCATGACCACATCCAATGACCACATCCTACGAACACGTCCCATGACCACATCCTATGACCACATCCTACGAACACGTCCCATGACCACGTTCCTAGACCAAACCCCTTCAAGGGGTTTCTTAGTCATACCTCAAGCACAGGTATGGCCTCATTCTTGCTGGGGATGACAGACAGGCCGACTAAGCGGTCCTCTCCCGGGACAAAAGGTCGAGCAAGCCTGTGAATGTGTGTGTGTGTGTGCGTGTGTGTGTGTGTGCGTGTGTGTGTGTGTGTGTGTGTTTAAACGTTGCGTGAGGCACGTTTCGATGCAGCGACAGAAGGTTAAGCATCCTCAAATAAAACAGATTGAAGAAAAACCTGAAAGACATGAGTGGTGCAAATGTGGAGGTTGTGTACGGTAATGTCCCCAGGCTTGACGAGCAATACGTGTGTTTTGAATCCAAACAACCATGACACAGTGAAGGGGGCATTGTGGACCAACATCACCTGAACTTAGTACCTACTCCATAACCCACCTTCGCATCACCACTTTGTCCTTGCCCTCCGCCACTGTACTGATGGCAAATTTGTTGCCGATCTGGAGCAGGGGCTCCATAGACCTATCCTTCTTCACCGACACCGTAAGGCCTGGGGGTTCAAAGCTTGCCTGCACATACATACCCATAAAAGGACTCAAGAGGCGCGTAAAAGGCAAGCCTCTCCTGCATGTCTTGCACACAGCTGAGTACATGCTTTGCACACAGCTGAGTTTTGCACACAGCTGAGAAGTATCTGACCTTCTTCACAACACCGTAAGGCCAGGGGCTCAAGTCCAGAAGGCAAGCATGCCTAGACACACGTACACACACATACCTACACATAAAAACGATCGCACGCACGCACGCACGCAGAAAGAAACACGCACCTGTGACACCCAAGACGCTAGCATCACTGCAGTGCAGTCCTCGTCCTTCGCTGTCATCACCGACAGAGACCCCACCAGCCGCCCTGCTGCTAGCTGTGTACCAGCAGGCATGTGTGTGTGTGTGTGTGATATTGTGCTAGCTGTGTACCAGCAGGCATGTGTGTGTGCGTGTGTGTGTGCGTATGCGTGTGTGTGTGTATGTGTGAGTGATGTGCGTACATAATTTGTGAAGGCTGGGAAGGCCGCGTGACAAAGAGCGTGAGAGGGCACTGCTGCTAGCTGGAATAATTTTTTTTTCTGGAAGCAAGCACGGAAGGAGGAGCAGGTGGATATTGGAAATCCACAGATTGCGTGTGTGCACCAAAGCTGTGTAAGTGGTATGTGCTTGTGCGTGCACCCACGCAGCATCAGTGTGCCATCAATGTGCGCTGTCATTGTATACATTGCAGAGCAAAGCACAGGACTCTGCAAGCAGCATATACGCTAGTCAGTGGCACTTGTTCCACTTCCCGTCGGTGATTGTTAAAGCTATATCGGTGGTAGCATGGGACCAGATATCAATGCCTGCTGTTGGACACGACAAGCACCTACATTTTTACAGCTGTCTTGCATGACGCCAAATCCTCGTAGCGTTCTAACACGCAATGTGTGCATTGGGCATAGCTTTGGAGGCAGCGTCATTTAAAGGCAGCATCACGGAATGCACTCAACACAATTACACACGTGTGCACATATAAACAACATGCACAAGCATAACAAACACACACACTCATCCACCTGCACAAAACACTCATCCACCTGCACAAACGCGCACAAGCATAACGAAAACACACACTCATTCACCTGCACAAACAC
>Ga0307942_1002636_pt1:5000-14561 | contig 14561 bp, 23 predicted proteins | sample OrgLakmetagen175_FD_201846 | JGI IMG/M metagenome (GOLD analysis project Ga0307942, IMG submission 201846) | Saline water microbial communities from Organic Lake, Antarctica - #175 | ecosystem: Environmental > Aquatic > Non-marine Saline and Alkaline > Saline | place: Antarctica...
GAGGTTGTAGGTGTTGACGCCCACAGATGACTTGGTGATGCCGCGGCTGATGGCCTGTAGGACAGGACGCCTCAGCTCAAAATTGAAACGCTCACATGGACTCTGGCACGCCCCAACATCGCCAATGCAAGCGTGCTTATATGTGCAAGGCCACAGCAGCGCCACGCACAACCAATTACTGTGTTTATAATTAAAAATCCGGTGTACACATGTCTTTGCTGACACACAACTGCGCCTACACTGATGTTCAGCGCAGCCACACACACATCTCGATTTGTTTTTGTAGTGCCTATATTTTAGGGCAGCCACACACACACACACACACACACACACACACACACATACACACACACACGCAATCCACACATACACACACACCTGGCTTGCACAGATGCACTGACGCACGAGTGGCATACAGCGCAGCCACACACATTTGTATTTGAGTGTTTGAGTCTACATGAGAGCAAAAATCTAAACACACACACCTGTGCCAATGCAGACGTATTGCCATACGCGCTGGCATACAGCACAGCCACGCTGGCCACGTCGCTGGCCTTCAGCTGCTGCTCCACCCAACTGCGGTACTCGCCCACCAGCTGCACAAGCAAGCCAGTTGTGATGTGAAAAGTGTCATGCCTTGCGGCTTGACTAGCTGCAGTGCTTGCCTACCAGCTGCAATGAGCGGATGATTGCGTGCGTTACACTTGCATTATGCAGTGTAGCATGAACAAAGACAGTTTAAAACCATTTGTTCCTGAGTGTGTTAAGTAGTTGTGTAGTACCTGTGTGTGTTGGTGTGCTGGTGTGTATGTGCTTGCGTGTGTGTGTGTATGTGTGTGTTTGTGTCGATGTACGTGTGTGTACTTGCACATGCGTGCATGCGTATACCTGAGCAAAAGAGCGAACCCTGGCTCTGAGATCACCATTAATTTGCACCATAGCACTGAAGGATATAACCACACCTAATGCAATGTAAATGCCATGCAGCATTCACATATGCACCTGCACGAACTTTCAGGCCCTACCACTGGCCTGTGCATGGCGACTGGCACGCCGGTGCCTATATCACTATATTTACTCCATGCCTGACTAGTACCTCTCTGAGCCTAAGGAAGAGCAATCCTGGTCCTCACACACAAACACAACACACACAAGCATACACACGCTCAAGCACACACACACACACACACTCACACACACACACACACACACACACACACACACACACCTGCGTGAGAGCGGGCCCCACCACTGGCCCGTGCATGGGTGCCAGCATGCATGTCATCATGCTCTCGCCAGAAGGGGAGGGGACTGACGATGCGTTGCCACTGGGGTTGCGCAGCTCAGGGAAGCCCATGACACTGCGCAGCCACGAAAAGTCGGTCAGGGAGCCTGCTGTCCTGTGTGTGTGTGTGTAAAGGGGTGTGTGTGTTTAAATGTGTGCGTGTATGTGTGTGTGTGTACTTTTGTGTGTGCGTACGTGGGTGCTTTTGTGTGTGCAATTTAACAGGCCACAGAAGCTAGTGGTCAAACAAACGGGCACCTATTCAAGGGTGATTGCTTCTTCTCATATCCACACAACTCAAAGAACGCATTGAAGCGCAGGCCAAAGAAGACACTCACACACGCGCGCACATACATACGCACATAGACCTCGACACCTTCTTTTGCAAGCTGGCGGGGGCAATGGGAGCGTCAGAAAGCAGTATGGCACACACATCACACACAGGCACACACAAATCTCGGCACCACCTCTTGCAAGCTGGCAGGGGCAATGGGTGCATTGAAATGCACTATGGCTCACACATACACATAGGGACACACACACACATACACACACAAACACACAGGGACACACATATACGCACACACATACGCACACAAACACACAGGGACACACACATACGCACACAAACACATAGGGACACGCACATACGCACACAAACACACAGGGACACACATATACGCACACACATACGCACACAAGCACACAGGGACACACACATACACACACAAACACACAGGGACACACATATACGCACACACATACGCACACAAACACACAGGGACACACATATACGCACACACATACGCACACAAGCACACAGGGACACACACATACGCACACAAACACACAGGGACACACATATACGCACACAAACACCTCGACACCTTCTCCTGCAAGCTGGCAGGCGCACCGGGAGCGTCAGAAGGCACAATGGCACACACATCACACACAGACATACAAACACACACAAACCTTGACAGGTTCTCCTGCAAGCTGGCTGGGGCACCGGGAGCGTTGGAAGGCACGATGGGTAGCTTCTCCAGGGCTGCTGCTGCTTGGCGGGGGGAGGGGGCCAGCATGCAGTCAAAAAAGTAGTGCCAGTCGTCCTTGAAGGCCTCCCAGCCGCCGTGGTTGGAGTGCAGCTGGTTACCCTGTGTGTTTATGTGTGTGTGTGTGTGTGTGTGTGTGTGTGTGTGTGTGTGAGAGGGCATGGCAACAGTGTAGAAGGTGTCAAACCCTCAACCTTGCGCTTGCACGGACGCCAATTTGCCGAGAACCTGTCTGGTCTGCCTGTCAGCACAAGGCCGCAAAGCACAGAGTCAGGACCGACCTTGACCACTGTAAAAGTAGACGTCTACGTTTTGAATACTGGTGTGGACAGTTAGAGAGTATAAGCATAGTCACATTCATGTACAGCAGCATAACTGCAGTTAAGGTGCCCTTGTTTGCACAGTAGGAATGGATGAGGGTCACATGGCGTGTACCTGCTTTTTGTACGAATGAGTTAGATTGTGTGTTCCATGCGTCATACAGTCATACACCTTGACTGAAGACATAGGGAGGACAGAACATTTTTATGGGCTGGGTTACGGATGTGGTTACTGATCTGACGCAGCCATGTTATGTGGGATCAGTGTGTTTGTGTACGTGAGTGTGAGTGTGTGCATAAGGACAATACACGCCACAACGCACGTAGCAGAAAGCGGGGACTACTTACCTTCACTTGGTTCTCGGCAGAGGCCACGTGGGCAGAGAAGAACTTTGAGGAGAACAGGATGCGCTCTGACGGCATGTAAGCCATCTGCAGGGCAGGCGCACAAAGACACACTTGGTGTACACACACACGCCACGCTACGTGCAGTCATATCATGTGCCACATACAACTAACACCGTACAAATACATGAACAAGTACATGTACAACTACACGTACAATCACACACGTACAATTACGTTACACGACGCCATGTGCAATGACATGACTCATGACGCTGCAATGACATGACTTAGGACGCCTGCGCGAGTGCCCATGCCTGCTCAACACTTGTCCACGCCTGCACAGAGAATGCGCAGACTGGGACCTGAAATGTTGGCCAAATACAGCGACAATTAACGTGCTTGACGTCACTTGCATGGAAATTGTGCAAAGTGACAAAATCAGAGGATGTGTGTGCGTAAGGTGTGTGTGTGTGAAGTGTGTGTGTGGGATGTAGACACCGGGCAAGGTGAGAGGTGAGAGATAGACAAGGTCCCTGAGAAGTGAGCTTGAATCGAATGTCAGACACTCGACCTTACCTTGCGCCAACCAACCTAGGCAGGCAGCGCTTCTTAATGGATGGACGCCACAGAACATCAAGACACTCACCATCAAATCTGGCCATCGAGGGGTGGGCGTGAGGACGAGCTGCAGGTTGCAGTTGTGGCCCAATGCCAGAATCGTGTTGTTGCGTGCCACACTGTAGTTTGCAGCTGACAGGAGGTACGCGTCCTCCTGCTTCTCGCCTGTGTGTGTATGTATGAGTGTGTATTGTGTGCTGGTATGTGTTCCGTGGCCCAATGCCAGAAGCATGTTGCGTGCCACGCTGTAGTGTGCAGCCCACATGAGGTTGTCAGTGTATGTAGATGTGCATGTGTGTATGTGTCTGTGTGTGTCTACGTGTGTGTGTGTATGTGTGTTGTGGCCCAATGCCATAAGCATGTTGCCTGTCACTCTGCTGTTTGCAGCTGACAGGAGGTACGCAACCTCTTGCCTATTTCTTGCTTGTGTGTGTGTGTGTGTGTTTGTGAAGGTGTGTGTTGTGGCCCAATGCCAGAAACATGTGGCTACTTGCCACGCAGTTATTTGTGGCTGACAGGAGGCTGTGTCCTCTGTGCGTATATGCCTATGTGGACGTGCGTGTGTGCGCATGTGAGAGAAAGGTGGCCTTGAGTGAGGGAAGGACTGTGCATGCATAGTGCACTGTTTGTAGGCCCTGAAGGATCCAAGGGTTATTCGGGAGATGTAGCTGCAAAAAGCATGAGATACGCGAATTGTGCAGCACACGCACGTGCATGCATGGGATCGATAAGGACGGCATGTCTGTTCCACTCATGAGAGCTCCACTGAAGATGTACAGACTGCAGCAGATGTAGCCCCGTTAGTGTAGCATAACGAAGTGGGTATCCTGCAAGCTAGTTTTGGGTTTCCCACCTGCGCACGCAAACACTCTCACCAAACACACATACAGTACACGAGCACACACACATACACACATGTATGCATACGCATACACATACTCAAACACACACACTCACCTAACACAGACTGCAGCAGACGCAGCCCCGGGTTGGACAGCACCACGGTGGGCATCTTGCCAGCCTGAGCCATGATTTTGAGCACGGTCTTGAGGGTGGGGATGGCCTTGGGGTCCAAGTGCGTGATGACAATGTGGGTGAGGTCCTTGATGGCGACGTTGCTGGCCAACTCCTCCACTGCAGGGTGCAAATCAAAAGTGTGATGCATGTCATACGTGCAACCAAAGATGGCGATTTATTCGACATCACACGCCCAACAGCAAGACGCTTCACCCAAGTCAGATCAAAATTTCCTTGCCGCACGTGCAGTCTTGCTTGACATGCAATCCTGTCAGGCAATGAAGCACATGAACAAACTGATGTGTGCACGCTTAGGTGTCCTCTGAAGTATAGCCTTACAGTTTAGACCGCCCTACGCTTTGGCCTTTTTATTTGTGTCAGAGCAATAAAGCAGCCAGCAAGGATTCACGGCTGGGAACAAACAAACAGTGATGCTGCTGCCACGCCTTTACGCATGTAAACCACTTTTTTGTTCGTAGCATACCAGCACTGTCAACAACAGCCGTTTTTTGTTAGCTAGGTGTTCCTTAATGCCTCACAGCTGCGTGGTGTCGAAATTTAAATCTCAAAATGACAGTCTAGACCGTCATCTTACAGCGTCAACCGTCAGACCGTAATTTGACTGGCCGTACCGTCAAACCGTCATTGCATTCATTACAGCCCTGGTTGAACACCTGACAGGCAATCGATCGCTTTGGTTTGGCTTATTAATCTCTCTTTACCACTGTCTGAATCTCCTCTGCCTGAGTGATTGTACACATCCCTAAACCGACGGTGTTGATGCCGCACACAATACACACCTGCCTGAAGTGCCGCTAACAAGGGAGGCTTGTTCTTGGTTTCAACTCCTCACATAAGAGGCTGTGAGAGCTTTTGCTTAGTCGGAATAATGACCTCTTGCGCAAATGCTCATGCAAAAGGTTGGTCATAGCTCTATGTTACGTATGGACGTGGTTTTGAATTTATCGTTGGCTGTATGGTTGGCACCTTCACTTATGTTAACACGAAGTTCCGGATGGAGGTTTATATGCACAACTCATGTGCTTATTATCTGGAGCAAGAAGCACAGGGAATAATAAGATGTGCATTTCGCTTTCACTCTCTTGATTCAGGGCAATGAATCGTGCAGCACTGACCAAATTTGTCCTTGTAGGCCTCATAGGGGACGTCCACAAGGGCATTGGCACCGGGCACCTGTTCAAAGTAGAGTGTGTGTCTGTGCGTGTGTGCTGTGTACAAGTGTGTATGATTGTGTGTGTGTGTGTGTGTGTGTGTGTGTGTGTTGCAATGCTTGCACCAGTTGGCTACGGTTTCCGCGCACATACCGTAATGAGGAAGCTGTTGTCACTAGTCCCTCGTTTTTGCATGTATTCCACCTACAGTAGTCAGAGGGAGTAAAAAAGTCAACCATTAGGGATGAGTGCAATCAGGTAAATTCCTACAGGGTGGACAGCACGTGTGTTTGCATGCACGTGCGCGTATGAGTTTGTATGTGTGTGGGTGCGTTTGTGCATCTGTGTTCTGTGTTTGTGTGTGTGTGTGTGTGTGTGAGTGAGAGATGTGTGTGTGTCTGTGTGTGTGATGTGTGTGATGTGTGTGTGATGTGTGTGTATGTGTGGTGTGTGTGTGTGTGTGTATGTGTGTGTTTGTGCTTGTGTGCACTTCTGTTCCTACCTCAAACCGCAATTTTCCAGCACTGCTCCCTTTTATGTTCTTCACGGAGGTGGCGAGCTTGTTGGTGCGCACCCAGTCAACTTGCGCAGGGACATCCTCTGCAGGGGCAACTTCTGACGCCTGCGCACAAACAGACACGCACCATGTAAATCTTGGAGCTGCATTGCGTTGCATGTAATGAGTCCCCGGACGGTGGTGCAAGCAAGGCAATGCCATGTCACCAGGGTTTCAAAACTCACATACAATCCCATTTTCTGGAGAACCCACCCAACCTGTGGTGCATCCACCTGGGCTTGGGATCTTGCCACAATCAGCGAGGGGACCAATCTACTTCTCAGCAGAGTGTCCGTACCACGAGGCGACGCCAGATGAAGCGTTGAAAATGGCTTTGCATTTTGTACCCTGTTGATTTTGCTCGCCTTGGGCCGTGTCTCTTTACTGCTGCCCAGGGAACTGGTTTGCGTGTGTGGTAACGTAAACATTAGTATAAATAATAATTTCCAGCGAGAGGATTGTTGGCGTTGCCTCATCAACATGGGCATGATGCAGGTAGGGCTTATAGTAAGAACCTCTTGAGTCAGGGATGACACTACTTGGCGCCCTGGGCCCTAATCTTTGGGTTCCCACCGTGTACATGGCTTTGGTGCGCGTGCACGTGCAACTCAACACGCATTAACGCATCCTCAGGGGTTCTACCATGCGGTGTACAAGGAGACGGTGCTGGTGTGGGCCATCACAATGTGGCAGACAGGTGGGTCAGCAGTATGCAAGCCTCAGGACGCCTTATTGCACGCTGACTTGCTCACACACCGTCCCTGCCCCCCCCCCCTGCTGCAGCTGTATTGGCTGCTATAGTCGTCCCTCGCTTCCATGACAAGAACAAGCCAGAGTTTAGGGAAAACCCTCCTACGTTGAAAGAGGTGGGTGTTCGCACATTTCACATTTCCCCCCTCTCACACACCTCATATATACACATACACATACATATACATATACACACATACACATACACACACACATGTACCACATGTACACACATACCGCATGCGTACATGTATACACACGCATACACACGCCCTACAGCAATGCCCCTCTTTTTTAAAGTCCATGGTGCCTCATGCAAGGATTGCTCATGCTTTTGGCCTTAATGCCTTGCACATGCCCATCATTATAAACAAACCCCGTGTGGAGGCCTGTTAACCCTTCAGCACTGACTGCGCAGCGCCGTGCTTTGGTTGCATGCGGGTGACCGGGGGTAGCTTGCGCTTGGAAAGCCGAGAGTTTTGGCTAGTGTAATCTAAGTCTAAAAATCCTTGAATAAGACCAAGGGCAGTGTGGGTTTTTTCCTGTGTGGGTGATGCACCTTCTCCCCTATTGCAGAAACTACAAGAGGTCCGCAAGAGGCAGCACATGAATTAACAAATAGGCGTATAATTAAAGCACAGGAAATTGAATAAACCTCGAGTTTTGTATGCGAGGAACACAAAGCCAGTATTTAAACACAATGCGAGTCCATGCGATATACGCCCAATATTTAAACACAACGCGAGCCTGTGCGATAGCCTGAGCCTAAGCGATAGCCTGAGGCTGTTGCACGTGTGAACGTATGCACGAGTGAGTGTGTGCGCATGTAAATGTAAAAGGGGAGGGAAGGTGTTGCAACCCTGCCACAACCCAAAAACCCGCTTGCTTTTCTTTGCTGCTGCTGCAACCGCCTCTCCCTGTCCCTCTGTTTTCTTGCTGTCCGTCTGATGACCGAATGTGAAGAAATTGGCAGTATTAAGCTGTTAGTACCCCTGGGGGTCTTGTGGGGCAGTTTGGGAGGCATACTCGGCCCGTCCCCGACCACGCTCATAAAATTGCTTGAAATTAACCAACGCCTTTTCATCTCCGTCATTTTGAAAGGTCGTGACTTTTGCAAGGAGACAGAAAATATGGCAGAGCGTGGTGATGTACCGCCTGTATGCAGGGTTGGCCATAACAGTACATTCACCGTAAACATGACCGTTAATCTGGTGATTTCCCTGCCAAAAAACACTGTATAGACAACATATATATATATATACAGGGATGGGTCATACGGACTTCTGAGACGTCCCATACGGTATAATACGCTATTAATACGCAATACGCGTATGATACGAAAACGTATTTATGCTATTTTGGGGGGTACCCTGGGCTTGCACCAACCACCCTCCAACCACCACGAATTGTCCCCAGCCTCCAGAACATTATAATGCCTTCGGGTAAAGACCCTGAGTGGCATCGTGTTGTTGTTATGGGACAGAAGGGGCAGATTTACGAGATGCCAGATGCCAGATGCCAGATGCCAGCATTCCGAGATTTCAGCAGCGGTGCCCCCCGCATCCGCGAGCACTTCATGAGGCAGATTCCCGGCGTAGGTGTAGCAGCATGCAAAGCTGACCCGGCCGGAAACCTCAGGGCGTAGTCGCAGCGCTCGCATGGGAGAAATTGCCGACGCTAGCGCTCAGAGGGAGGAGCATGCAGGAAAAGAGAGGCACCTGCACAGGACTACAGCAAGCACGTCAGCAGCAGCATCTACACAGTCATTAAACACCTGCAGCAAGAGGGCAGTGACCAAGGCTTGTGTGGATGCAGCTGTTGCACAATTCATCTACGCTACATGCACCACCTTCTGGGTTGTGGTAGCAATAAGCAAGTGATCATGCTACGTGCTGAGGGGCTGGGAGTTCCTCTGGGGGGCTATAGAGGGCTTGAGAGTGCCTCTGGGGGGCTCTAGAGGGCCTGGGAGTGCTTCTGGGGGGCTCTGCTGGGCTTGTGGCTGCAAAATTCGTTAAGTGCCCAAAATCGTATTATACGGAGCAATTTGAAAAATACGGTTAAATACGTGATAAATACGATACGACGTATAATACGCCTAAGCCGTATGACCCATCCCTGTATATATATATATATATACCGTCCGTTCACGATCACTTCGTGACCACACTTTCAAAAAATTAATTAAAATTACGATTTTAGTTCGTGAGGGGGTTTGGGGATTAATTTTTGAGTTCGAGGGCACTTCGGGAGGGCCCTGTCGGGAATTATTTTTTGAGTTCGAGAGCCCCCTTGTGAATGCTGCCTGTGCACTGCTACTGCTGTTTGTTATGGCTGAAGCTGTGGCTGAGGCTGAAGCTGTGGCTGAGGCTGAAGCTGAGGCTGGAGCTGTGGCTGATGCTGCACAGTGCTCAGAAGCAGGGAAAGAGAGGTGATGGGAATACAT
>Ga0307942_1002640_pt1 | contig 14552 bp, 14 predicted proteins | sample OrgLakmetagen175_FD_201846 | JGI IMG/M metagenome (GOLD analysis project Ga0307942, IMG submission 201846) | Saline water microbial communities from Organic Lake, Antarctica - #175 | ecosystem: Environmental > Aquatic > Non-marine Saline and Alkaline > Saline | place: Antarctica: Organic Lake...
ATGCTCGCAACACCTTGCAAAAGCCCACGCACGGTCTGTCATAATTCCTAAAAACTCACGCACGCACACACATGTACACATACACACACACCACACACACACACGCACACACGCACACCACACACACACACACATACACACACACACACACACACACACACGCACGCACGCACGCACGCACACACACACGCACGCACGCATACACTCAAACACACACGCACGTACAAAACACACACGCACGTACAAAACACACTCACACCCTCACGCGCACGCGCATGCACACCCAAATACAATTGCACACTCACACACATATACACACAAATACACACACGCACGAGCACACGCACGCACACACACACATACACACACACACACGCGCGCAAACACACACACCACACCCACACACACACACACACACACACAAACACACACACACACGCACACACACCACACACACACACACACACACACCACACACCACACACACACACACACACACACACACCACACACACGCATACTCGCGTAGGCAAAACACAATAGCGCAGCACGCACTTGCATCCTTTCAACGCTAGGAGTGAAGGTAAAACAGGCAGCGATTACCAATAAGGAAAGACGCCGCTTTGAAATCAGCAGGACCAAAAACAAGGCAAGCTGATACTGGTTCTTGATGAGGTATTATAAGTCTTGGAAAGGGCGCTTTGTCGAAATAATATGACAGCGCCAATTCACAGGATGTGCCTGGGGCTTGATTGCAAGTTGCACATCTTCAATGGCGATTTACTCACGCTGGCTGCCCCATGCAGTTGTGACTGCTTGCCACCCTATTTCTATACAGATCCACTGGGGAAGCAGATTGAATCCTGCACTCAGTTGATCTGGTTTAGAACTTTCCCATTCTTGTTGAAACGCTGTTCGAAGCACGGCTTATTTTCGGGGTCGCCAAAACTACCTCCCTGACTTCTACCCCCCCAGCTGGCAAGCAAGGCCAGTTTTTACCAGCATCAATGTCGTCTTCTACTTTTCTTGTGTGTATCTCAGTCAGCATCCCAGCTTGAGGGCGGAGCACTTAATAAGTAGCACTACTTTTAACCAAGGATAAGTCGCACTAGATGACTAGATGAGTCCTTGGATAAGTAGCACTACTTAACCAAGGATGAGTCGCATCTATTCTGACGTCGTTGATACCTCCATCAAAACAGCTGGCCCTGAGGGAAATTTCTTCTACAACATCTACTGGTTTGCAAATGGATATGAAGAACATCGTACCATACGAAAATCACCCAAACGCAGCCCAGCCACCTACCTCAAGGCTTCGGTACCTATCTAATTACCAGACACCTTGCAAGCACACATGCACCCCCTGCACAAACTAGAAATGCCAATACTGAAGCAAACTACCATGAATATTACCAGACCCTTATCAAAATGCCGATGGAGCCGCTGCATATTTATAAAAAGACCCTCCCCCTAAAAGTTTTCATCTTGCAGCACCCCCTGGCACCCCCCCTATTTTCATGCTGTATAGGGAGCTAGGAAGTTGTTTCAAGCACCCAGCAGGAAGAAATGCTGTTACAGGCCTTTCCACGCTGCGCGAGCGCATCACGCCCTCATACAATAAACAAATTACAAACGCCCTCACACATTAAACCATGTTACAATCGCATTACGCTTGATGTGTGTGTGTGTGTGTGTGTGCAACACCAAAACGTATTATAACATCACTCTATTTGTACCGTCACTGCACTTTCTTTTGCTCCACCTGCCCCCCTCCAGAACCATGTGCCTTGAACGATCACTTAGAGCACTTTGATCTTCCCCCCCCCCAGAAACCTACTTAGGGGTGGTGAAAGTCGTACAACTCATATATACATATATATACATACACCATAGGTATAGGTATCATATTACATACACCATACACCATAGGTACCGTACACCATAGGTATCAGAACACATACACCATAAGTATCGTACACCATAGGTACAGTACCGCTGTATATCACCGCGTACCGCAATTATTGATGTCTCATCGCGATGTGTTGCTACCAATTGTACATGATTTGTCTTCTAGAGGTCTTACTCAGATCTTGGTCCAATTACCCCAAACACTTTTTTGCTCCAAAAGCGTGAACTTACCTGTTTACCTATATAATTATGTCCCTCTTAAGACCAAGTGCGTTTTTATGAAGTACAGAACAGGAACCTTGTACAGTCAGAAGTAAGTGGTTTGGTCTAAGTGCTTAACAAGTTTGCCCTCAGAAAAGGAAAGATTCCGCTAGCAGTGGTGACACAGCCAGCATGATTAAGGGAGGGGGAAGGCCTTATAAGCTCAGGATCTGTGACAGATGTCACTGGCACACTATTCAGGATGAGGAACACATTTTGTTGGACTGTCCGCATGAACATCTGGTCAGACTTCGCACACAGCAACAGCTTATCTTCCCACCTCAGTTTGAGGATGGCCCAGCTCGTTTGAGGACCTTTATGAACCAACCTGATATATTTGGTGTTGCCTCTTTTGTAGCTAAGTGCCTAGCCCTGTTCCCTTGATTTTTCTAGCGTTTTTTGGGTTTGGTTACAGGCTTTTTTCCAAGCTTTCGCTCAGATGCCCACCAGAGGCATATATAGCGATGTAACCTTACCTTACCTTGCCTTAAGGGAGGGGGTTACTTAGGTGCCCGCACCAGGCAACCCCCACCGCGCAAACAATTATAAAGATACTAAGTGGGTCAGGGGGGTTGTGTGCCGTAGCACCCAGACCCAATCCTTGACCGTTGTTGCTTGTGTTATATTGCAGTGCATACCTTGTTTTTATGAGTGCAGATGCATGTCTGATGGAGTGCTCATTCAGATTGTGTGTCAATTTTTTAATCTTATGGTAATCCAGATTAAGGTCTGCCAGCGGTTTGTCTGTATAGTCTTTGTAGATAGTTCCCATAACTCCAACGAGGATCACTTGAAGCTTGACTTCCCTATATCCTTGTCTGTTTAGGTTGGCAATAAGCATGCTGTGCTGTGCTTTTGCTTTTTGGAGTTGGGGATCAGGCCTAGTGTCCACAAAATTTAAACTCAATCAATCTTGAACCTCCCACTGGTTTGGATATAACTTCTTGTCTTTTGCAAGCTGTTAAAAGTGTTGGCTGCGGGTGGTTACACGAGAGGAGCACACAGTGCTAGGTAACAATAGGATGGCGTCAGGACGAGAAGAGGATTTTAAAGCATGTGCTGTTAGTTTTGGTAGCAGCCAAGAGGGCAGTGTTTTGTTGGCAGTGTTTCTCAGATCTAGGCCTTGCTCTGATAGTTCATCTGCTGCGTGACCATTGAAATGCAGGCGCCATGGCTGTCATGTGTATTGTGCAGATGTGGCAACGTAGCAATTAACACCTGACAGCAGTTTCCTATACAACACTGCAAAAAAACATATTATTAAAGCATAACAAAAAATAATTAGCTGAGGTGCAGTATACAGAACCGCACATCCAGAGTGAGACGGTGTATTGCCCGTTGCTGAACCACGTAATGTGAATATTTATGCACAACATAAATGGGGCACAAGTCCACCTAGCCAGGCATGCAGTGCACAGTCATGCATGAGTCCTACCGTGTTTTTTGTGACGCCGTCTTTACTCATCAACAACACAAGAACAGTGACGGACGTTGCCGCGTTTAATATTAAATCATTGCTTGCGCATGCAGTTACTCAATAACGTTGTACACGCCCCTCGACAAAAGAACCATCATTTTCACAATCATCATATGCTCTCAATTTTCAGAGCCATGCATAACGTTCGCTGCCCAACAAGCCCACACGGTAGATTCCAAGTCAAGCAGTAGCACTGGTGGCAGTCAGCTGCTCCTCGTTCAAAAATGTGGTGTGGAAGCCGTAAGGGATGCGTTGGGGTATCCTGACCTGTGAAATGAGGGGAAATCATTCTTGGCGGAGGAGTTGTACGGTGCTTGATATACATAAGTGACTGCTGGTCCCATAGCATGGGCACTGCCTGCGTATTCCTATTTACCGTAGGTTCACGATCACTTCGGGACCACACATTTCAATAATTCGATTTTAGTTCGTGAGGGGGTCTGGGGATTAATTTTCGAGTTCGAATCCAGGGCAGGCCCTGTCAAGAATTAATTTGTGAATTCGAGAGACCCCCACTGTTGGCTGCTGCTGCTGCTGCTGTGCAGGCTGATGGGCAGACTGCCCATTGGCTGCACGGGAAGAACCGCTGCTGAGTGCTTGCTCAGGTGCTTCCCTCAATCAAGGAAGCAACCTTCTTACCCACTTGTCATCTTCACTCTGTGTGGATGCCCCAAAGGAAGGGCCTGTGAGAGGAGGAGGCTTGTTCTTGGAGCAGCATGCATGGACGCCCCACGGGCCTCTTAACAGCCGCGCCCCTCGCCTTTGCCTATGCCTCTGCCAGCTCCCTGAGCCGCCTCTCCCTCTGCAGCTTCTCATGGTCTCTCTGCTGAGCGGCCAGCCTCTCAGCTGGGGACAGGGGTTCGAAGAACGGGTCAGGGGTTCACAACCAGGGCAAGCTGGGAGCTAGTTCTTTAAACCTCCCTGAAAACCACTTACAAATAATTAATTTATCACTTCGAATTCAGTTCGGAGAGGGTCCCGAAAATTATTAAAAATTACGTTTCTTTGCCAAATAATTATTTAATTTCCGAAGTGATCGTGAACCTACGGTATATCTTATAATGCATGCTAGGGTCCAGCTAGTAAAAGGACGACAATTCAAGTTTTATAGCTTTCTGGCTGGCCAGAAAGCCATAAACACGAATTGTCGCAAGTTATCCAGGTGGACGCTGTATGATAAGCGTTGCATCGGAAAGGTACAAGCAGCAAAAAGAGGGGCCAAAGCAGCTTGACATTATTACAGCGCTCCATCGTATATATCCCTTGACCGTGTAACGAGTTAGGTACTACTTCCATGTGTCGTGGCACGGGTCGTGTTAAAGGACAAGCTGAAGATCGGTCAATGACCTTAAACAGCCATAAACAGGCAGAAAATAATCAAGGGTTGCAGGATCTTCAAAGAGCTGTTCGCGTAATAAGTATGGCCCTCTCAGGCTTTGCCCCTAGAGATTATTGTTTGCATGAACAGGGCTGTTTTTGCTTTCTGTAATCATGAGGTCCTGAAGTTGCAAACGCACAGTACAACAATGGCTCATGTATCATAAGGCTAGCTGTCGTTATTTGTAGGTGGCACTCCCACGGTTCATGTGTTGGATTGGTTGCGTACATATTGACCTATTTCTGAGAATTTCCTGCCAAAAACTCTCTACCTCACCCACAAGTTTGTCAGTAACCCATGCAAGTGAAGTAACGCATTTTTGTCGGTAAAGCATTTTTGCACCAGAACAACAACAAACCCTATTCTTTCCACATGAACTGATTGTTTTTTATGAGCAGGCTAGCAGTCACACGGTTTGACTGAGGCCTTTCATTGTAAACTTGTTAACCTATTCCGCATGCATGTGAATAGGAGGAAAAGTTCTCTGCTGCTGACTCCCTGTTTGACTTTTATGTGCAAAGCCAGCATACTCTCAAACCATGCATACTAGGCCTGTATGCAGCTGGCCAGGGAAAATGAAAGAGTAGCCTCCTGATCCAATGAAGCTGAATTTGTTGTTTGTAGGGTTGGCCAGGACCATATATTTACGTTTACGGTGTGCAGGTATACGGTATTTTAGGCAGGGAAATCACCAGATATACGGTCACATAAGGTGTATATATACAGTTCTGGCAAACCCTGATTATCTGCAGTTGGTAGGTTACAGCACTCAGTATCAAAGTGGCCATTTCCTTAACGCGGTGAGGGGGATCGTCACACCATGTAAATGTGTTTCTGTTGTTGCTAGAGTGACCTTACGTGTTGCTTGAGTCCTGTTGTTGCTAGAGTGTCCTGTAGAGTGTCCTGTAGAGTGACCTGCAGAGTTTCCTGTTGTTGCTAGAGTGACCTTACGTGTTGCTAGAGTGACCTTTCGTGCCTTTTCCAGCACTGTTATTAACTCTCATCAGGAGACAGGTTCAGGTCAAGCCTGCATCCCTCCTGATCCCCATTGATCACTTTCTTTTTCTTTTGGGGATTTACAAAACTCGGTACCAAAGTGGCTTCTTTTCCTTGATCAATGTGGGGAGTGGTATTTACTGCCTGCGTAGTGTTTTCTATTTTCTTTTTGACAGCGTACCTCAGCAACTGGAGTGGACGACATCGTCTTTGCATCGTACACCTGAAACAAAGAGGGAGCCATACATGATCTAGCATTGAAGGTTCTGTGTGACATTTGGGTCCCAGTATCACACAAGCCTAGGAAAATTCCCTCTTCCAGAAAAAATGGAAGCAACTCACGGAGTTCCATGACATTCTTCATTACACTCATCTGCCAGGGTACAAGCACAGAAGCAGGGATGACAGCAGGACACGTAAGGTGAAAACAACATCTCACGCAGATAACTGCATACGCAAAGAGACACACACAGACAGATATGCACACAGAGACGCGCAGATGCAAACAGACACACACAGACAGATAACATGCACACAGGGACGCGCAGAAACACACACAGAGACACGCAGACGCAAACAGACACACACAGACGGACATGCACACAGGGACGCGCAGAAACACACTGAGACACGCAGACGCAAACAGACACACACAGACACACACACACACACCCATGGATGAGGCAAGGCTGAAAGACTTACAGTAAAGTAACTGGTTGCCTCAGACTGCTAAAAAATGTTCACAAGCAGAAAGCAGAGACGTAACCAAACGACTCACAGTGAAGTAACTGGTATCCTCGGGTTGCTTAAAAATGTACACGAGCAGAAAGCCGTCATCTTCACCTACAAATGACACAAATGTTGCAAGGGCGACGTAAGTCATCCTGGTTTGCAGCAAAGAGAGTGCTGCATGCTGCATCTGTCTTCATTCGTGGGTAGCGGCTAGCCTGCCTAGACATGGGTATTCTGTTAACCCTACTTCAATTGTGATCGTGACAGGGCAATGGGCACGTGCGCATGTGTGTGTGTACAGAATTTTTGGCAAAGCCCCAGGGGGGGCGCAGCCCCTAGGTTTGACCCCTTCCCACCAAAGTTCACAGTGAAGCGCGGGCGCAGCAGGCCTTGCGGAACGAAGCCTGCAAGCACCAAACCCCACAGAGCCCCTTCTGAAAGTCTTCAGAGGGGCCTTGTGAAGTTTTGGGGCGGGGGGGTGTCCTGGTGTGCGTGCGGTGAGGGGGAGAAGACCCCCCAAAAAGCTTTTGGAAAGTTTGAACATTTTTGCTGGCCAGAGCCACACAGCGCACGCCTGGGCCTGACACTTGACATGCAGGCCAAGCAAACTCATTTGTCGGTGAATCCAATTTTTGGTGACCTGGGGTGCAGTGAGTGGCGTGTTTGGGAGAACACGTGAAATGTTTGAAAGCTGGAGGAAGCTGCCCGACGGAGCCCATCCCAGGCTTTTGGAACATCATCTGAAAGGACGAGCGTCTTCAGCTGACTTTACTGAGTGTGTTTGCCGGTTCCGGGGCCTAGAGGTGGACCGGAGCAGAGAGTCAACTCGCAAGCTGCAAGCATGGTGCATGGGGCTGGCTTTCAATGTTTAAATTTATTTTTATTGTTGAGTTCCGTTGTAGTGAGACAGCATGCAAACGTGAAGCGTGTGCGCGTCTGAGGAAGCCGGAATTGTTGCCTGCTGTGCTCTACCTGGTGCGTTGCCTGGAACTTGCACTGTTATTGCTGTGCAAATTGGATTGTCCAAACGTTGTTCAGACGAGGCACTCGGTGGTTTTTTTTCTGTGACGTGTGTTCTGTGAGGAGAGAGGAGAGTCAGGGCTCATGCACCTGGGCATGCTTGGGTGGTGCAAGTGTTCCTAGCAGCCACAGTGAATGCAGCGTGTCAAATTTGTGGTGGTGCAGGCCACAATACGCGCACGTGTCCTAGCAGGCACACGGCTGTGCAGGTTCAGCAACAGGAGCAGGGTCAGCAACAGGGTCAGCTGGAGATTGAAAGGGGCATGGAATTAGAAAAGATAGAAATGACAGGTGCAGAGTAGGCAAAAATTGCGGCGCGGGTGGGCTTCGCCAACTCTTCAGCGTCGCGTGCGACGCTTCCCCCCACTTGTCTTTTTGGGATGTGAAGCACTTTAAGTCTTAAATGCTGCGTAGAGTGCTCAAGCCCTTGCACCAAGAAAACTGCCAAAATCTTGGTGTTTGTTGTACGAAGTGAGTGGTTCTCATTCAGATGAAAAAGGGCTTTGCACAGGAAATTTTTGGGTTTTTGCACCCAAATCACAAGTTCTGGAGTGTTTTAAGCAGTGGCGAAGGCGAAAGGGCAAAAGTGCTTGCTGGGACTCGAACCCTAGTCTCTGGGACACGACCAGCCATTGAAACAAAGCGACACAGGAAACTTCCCAGAAATTTCGATGTCGCGCTCGTGCGACACAGGGTACCCCGCGACGCCCTGGTGCGTCGCTGTATAGCCTCTACAAAGCGACGCAAAATGCTTAAAAAGCAACGCGTTGCCCTTAAAAAACACTGTAGTAGTGTGTGCATGTGTGCTTGAGTGCATGTGTGCATTTTTGTGCGCACGTTCGTGCTTGAACACTTGCCATTACTCAGCCTCATAAATTTCCACCGCATCTTCAACTTTGCATTGTTCCCGTATGATATCCTATGCTCTTTATCGTAGGACAAAGGAATGTTAACACACACAAAATAGAGTAGAGGGTCTTCATTAACCGACATTGCCTATTGAAGATCCTACTCTGTTTTGTGCTAACATTCCTTTGTCCTACGATAAAGAACATAGGATATCATACAGCATACGACATTGGTTATTGAAGACTTTACTTGCGCGTGAGCACGGGCACACTATCCTGCTACATCCACCTTTGCACGGTGTAGATGGGCTGTTGACATTGCGAGGAGTAAAGTATGCCTCCCCTCCGTAGCATCCGGCAGGGTACGTGATGCGAGCGGTGCACACATCAGCTTGGCTGCTGGTGAGGTCAAACTTGGCAATGCCTGTGGACTTAGCCTGTATGTATGGGGACAGGCATGTGTGTGTATGTGTGGGGGCATGTGTGTGTATGTGTATGTGTGTGTGTGTGTGTATGTAAGAAGCCCTTAGTTGACTTCGCCTGTTTGTGTAGGAGAATGTGTAAGGGAACCCAAGCTCGGGTCAGATTTTGACAAACCAGCCCCTGCAGCAAAACACCCAAAGCGTCCACACGCGCCCCCTCACCCCATTCACACACAGATACACAGAGAGAAGAGCGAGCGGGCTCTGGCACAGCTGCAAAATGTTCAATCAGCTAAGGTGATATTGCTTATGATGGGAACGATATCTGGCAAATATGCAGGCTCTTCAACTTTTATCCTTACATTCCTATGTTGCTAGGCAAGGCAAAAACACTGGCAGATACGCACGCACGCACGCACGCCCTTCCTTGTGCATACCAGCTTGCAATCCTACCTGCTTGTCTGTTGTGTCAGTGACAGCCGTCCTGCGAAACAAGGCAACGTGCCGGTGTGGTTTAACCATGCTATTATTTGTGTATGTGCTTTTCTTAGCATGTGCGCGCTTGTGTGTACATGTGTGTGTGTTGTGTGTGTGTGTGTGTGTGCGCGCACGTGGGAGCCTGTGTGCAAGAGGCTGCGGGACATGCCCTGAAACACTTACAGCGGCAAAGTGTGCGTTCGCCATTGCACGCTCAGCACCGACTGGAGCATTGACATTGATATGGGTATAAGGCTGCGCAACTTACAACATACAGCAATTAGGAGGTAGAATTTGTGTCGGACTTGTTTTTGACCGGAGGCTTGACAAGGATAGAGGTTTGCGCAGCTTGCAACACACAGCAGGCAACTCACCAGGCAAACTGTGTCTTCTGGCCTTGTTTTTAGACCGGAGGCTTGACAAGGATAGAGGTTTGCACAGCTTGCAACACACAGCAGGCAACTCACCAGGCAAACTGTGTCTTCTGGCCTTGTTTTTAGACCGGAGGCTTGACAAGGATAGAGGTTTGCGCAGCTTGCAACACACAGCAGGCAACTCACCAGGCAAACTGTGTCTTCTGGCCTTGTTTTTAGACCGGAGGCTTGACAAGGAAAGAGGTTTGCACAGCTTGCAACACACAGCAGGCAACTCACCAGGCAAACTGTGTCTTCTGGCCTTGGAGCAGGGGGTGGACAATCGGAAAGTCTCCAACAACCGAGGATATCTGTGGTTTTGTGTCCAAGGAATTACGCTTTAGTGTCGAGCTGTTTAACACTTATAACAAAGTGAAAATCTCGGGTTGGCTCTTGGTAGTTGATTCTTGCAGTTAACTCTTGGCAGTAGAGTAATTTTCAGAGCGAGCGCAAGTGTGCGTCAGCCTATGCACACACCAGCAGCACAGAAAACCACGTCAAGTGCACACGGCTGTAGCAAAGGGGGCTGAAACTAACTCCAGCCTTGACACCCACGCACATACCTGGCGCATACTGGCTCCCTCCACCCCTGGAGCTTGTGTGTCCAAAGTGATTTCGCCTGGGCGCAACCCAAAGCATACATGCTGAGCAACGTTTTCTCAACAAAGAACAAGTCTGTTGAGCACTATATCCAAACAAATTAACGTGCAAAAGTAGTCTGCACTCATGCAGCATCTAAGCACCAAACTCGGAAGGCCTTAGCCTGCAACGAACTCACAGAGCCGGCTTGCGTACTCGTCCTTGAACTCAGCGGCCTTCATGTCAATCTCCTTCATGGCGCACAGGACGATCTGTGAATCGCGGCACAAAAAACATCTGATCTTGAAGGTGTGCACAATACACATAACTAGGGTTGGCCAGAATTGTATATATACACCGTATACGACCGTATATTTGGTGATTTTCCTGCCAAAAATACCGTATATACACCGTATATATATGGTTCTGGCCAACACTACACATAACAACTACCTGCTAAGGCCAATCAATAAATGTTCCGCATAGTGTGCAAGCCGTGAAAGTGCTCACTGCCAGCAACCTAACACTACACGCGTGACCTTATTATGTAAATACCATCTGTGGCTGCGATATCTGTCACATGAATGTTCAAGTTCAAATTCAAATTCAATCTCCACTGCCACAGGCCTTTACTCACAAAAGCAAACCGCCATTTGAAAGGTCAATGCGGCAATCAAAAAACTCAGAGCTTGATTGCGACAAGGTTTTGCTCCAATCCGGCTTGGAAAGAGGCTTTTGTACCAGAAAGATGATACACCGTCTTTGCTCCAATCTAGCATGGGATGAAGCTTACGTACCAGAAAGATGATACACCGTCTTTGCTCCAATCCGGCATGGGAAGAAGCTTTCGTACCAGAAAGATGATACACCGTCTTTGCTTCAATCTGGCATGGAAAGACGCTTTTGTACCAGAAAGATGATACACCGTCTTTGCTCCAATCCGGCATGGGAAGAAGCTTTCGTACCACCAGAAAGATAATACACCGTCTCTAATCTATATACACATTTTGCTCACTCAGAACCCAGGCAAAAGACAAAGAGTAATCACGGCCAGACACAGAGGCTAGACGAGAAGAGCAAGCCCAGCACCTAGACACAGGGACCTGACCCTTGTCTGAATTCAAAAGCAAGTTGAGGTTGTTAAATTTTAGGCGCGAGATGCAGCCTGAGACCTACTTTGACATAGCGCCCATTCTGCTCTTCCCAAGCGTTGGCAACGTGGAATGCCATGAAGCTGCAGGAGCGCAATGCAGAGGAAAACAGGACGTTTGTCGTGCAGAGCTGTTGTGAGCTTTTATTCACAAGCTAGGGGCGAATCTCTCTCTTTCTACACATACACACATACACACACACGCACACACACTCTGACCCTAAACACTAAAGGGGTGAATATCTCGCTAAATCATCGGCACAAGCACACTACAGCTACACTATAGCTACATATAGCTACACACGCACAAGCACACTGTAGCTACACACGCACGCACAAGCACACTGTAGCTACACACGCACGCACAAGCACACTGTAGCTACACACGCACAAGCACACGCACACGCACAAGCACACTGTAGCTACACTACAGCTACACTAAATGCTGCTGACACATCTTTTGCAACAACGGATAACCTCACCTTCTATACTACAACAGGTGCTGTGTGGAACACCCAGTCAAAAGCATAAAACACTAAAGAGTTTGAGCGTACAAATTGAGCGACACGGCGTCAGGCTTGCAGTCTAGCCGTGGCAAATAAATAAACAGCCACACAGCTGTGCAAGCACACAACTTTCCCCCACAAAATATACATGTGCTTAAACAGTGAGGGCAACCCATGCTGTTTTGTCTTGCTAGAGCAGTACTCCTTCACACACAAGCAGGTGGGGCAAGCATGCAGAGAAGAATGTTCCATATCCACCTTGTCGTTTAAATATTTCACAATTCTCACTTGCAAGGACCCACCCTTCAGCTCTTCTACAGAGTCCTGGCTGGTGTGGGCAGTCGAAATAAAATAAAGCAAATCCAGTTAAAAAGGTAAATAGAAATCGCTCTTTTCTCCACTCACATTGGTTCAAATCAGCGTAGTCCTGTTAGGTATTACCATTCACTGTCATGCTCACACACACACACCTGGGCATCTCGAGCCACTGGATCTCTGTCTGTGAGGTGGCTCACATTGGTCCAATCAGCATAGTCCTGTTAGGAATTACCATTTACTGTCATGCTCACACACACCTGGGCATCTCGAACCACCTGATCCCGAACCACTTGATCATGCTCACACACACCTGGGCATCTCAAACCACTTGATCTCCGTCTGTGAGGTGGCATCTTTGGGCACCAGCCCGATGCGAGATGGCCGATCTTTGAACCACACGATGGGTAGGGAGTTTTGCTTTACCATGGCCTACACGTGAGTTTACACAAAAGGCACATTGGCTTGATAAACACACTTCCACTGTCGCATGCGTCATTCATCAGAATGCCGCCACAGAGATGAGGAATCGAGGAATTCACAGGCTTGATTTGAAGGTCATTGTGAATGACACACGGTGTTTTTGGGTCTGATCAAGGAATTCACAATGAGGGATCAAGGAATTCACAATGAGGGATCAAGGAATTCACAAGGTGATTTTGGAGGTCGTTGTGAATGACACACAGTGCTTTTGGGTCTGAACAATCAGCAGCAGGTTTAGAGGGAGGTCACAGGAATATCTAATTAATCGCCTGTGAAACATGTGTAAGGAAGGCCAATACTGACTGCGTAGCTGTGCAATTTCATCGATCCGGAAATGCCCTGTTTGGCATCTGGTGCTTATACTACACCATCAAATTGCAACAAGGTCACCTTCGGGTCAAGGGTTCAGGTGTACAAAGCAGGACACTGTCTATTGCATTGTTGATGTATTGTTGATATAGGGGGATGTTGATGTATTGCTGATGTAGGGGGATGTTGATGCATTGTTGATGTAGGGGGATGTTGATATATTGCTGGTGTAGGGATTGATTTTTGATGTAGGGGGAGGTTCCCACCGTCTGCCGCCGGTCTAATCTTGTACCAACACATTCTTGTTTAGCAGGAACAGGGTTTGATGCCTGCTGACAATCTCGCTCTTTCATCAACTGCATACCTTGGGGTCAAAGCACAAGGGGAAGTGCAGCACCACCTTGTACTTGCTTGTGATGGCCTTGTCGTGCATCTGCGAGCACGCCCATGTACTTCTCTCATGTGCATTTTTCTCATGTGCATTTTTTACATCAGAAATTTGAAAAGTGCATCTTGCTAGGTATGATGAAATTGTATTATTTCACTGTTACACAAACAATGTGTGATCTCATAAACCACCGTGCCAAGGTGTGGAACCTGTGTGATTGCAAGCAAATGCATTGAAAGCAGGCTTGTGCAAATACGCCGTCCTAGAGCATTTTTGATGAAACTACGCTGTCTTTTACAAAAACACGGTCTGTACTGTACTTATAGTACCGTCTAACCGTCTGAGCACAAGCCTGATTGACAATGAATACCACAAATAGGTATACAGACAGCGCATTTGCTGCTGCGTGGTGGTGTTTAATTGATATGTATTGTGATAACTCCTGCTAAAGATGGGTAAAATGGTGTGAGGAAGATGTGCTACTATGTATGTGTTGTGTAAACTCCTGCTATATGTGAGTAAAATGTGCTACTATGTATGCTATATGCTTTGTGTTAACTCCTGCTAATGTGAGCAACATGGTGGCTGTGTGTATATGTATTGTGTTAACTCCTGCTAAATATGAGGAAAAGGTGTGAGTAATATGTGCTATGTATGCTATATGCTTTGTGTTAACTCCTGCTAATGTGAGTAACATGGTGGCTGTGTGTATATGTGTTGTGTTAACTCCTGATAAATATGAGTAAAATGGTAGCACCACATTGGCTCACGTTGGCTTACATTCCTAAAATCATGAAACCTGAGTTACAAAATGGTGGCGCGACAATGGCTCACGTTGGCTTACATTCCTGAAATCATGAAACCTGAGTTACAAAATGGTGGCGCGACTAT
>Ga0307942_1002645_pt1 | contig 14545 bp, 7 predicted proteins | sample OrgLakmetagen175_FD_201846 | JGI IMG/M metagenome (GOLD analysis project Ga0307942, IMG submission 201846) | Saline water microbial communities from Organic Lake, Antarctica - #175 | ecosystem: Environmental > Aquatic > Non-marine Saline and Alkaline > Saline | place: Antarctica: Organic Lake...
CAAAGCTATTGCATTACCTGTCTCAGCATTTACGGCTTTCAGGAGGAAAGCTCCTCTGGTCAGAGGGCCGTAGTTTGCATTTATTTACAAAGCTATTGCATTACCTGTCTCAGCATTTACAGCTTTCAGGAGCAAGCTCCTCTGGTCAGAGGGTCATGGGTTGCATTAGAATACAAAGCTTTTGCATTACCTGTCTCAGCATTTACGGCTTCCAGGAGGAAAGCTCCTTTGGGCAGAGGGTCATGGTTTGCATCTAAGGTAACAAAAGCAAGCGGAATAAAATATCCAGCGCGCTTGCTTATTCGTCTAATGCCCTACTATTTTATTATTATTATTAAGGCACGGCCGGCAAAAACGCTACTGTCACTGTTTGAAGTTTCCCCTTTTGCCTTTGAAGGGAGGATTCCTCCAGAGTCGTTCTTGTCCCTTGCTTCTTATGCAGTACTTTTGCAGTGCATAACACGCACGTAGTGCTCTTTTTCAATACTGCAGTATAACCGGTAGTCAAGTATGTAGGAATGGCCAAAAACGTACACCTATATGCACATATGCACCAGATGTGACCGTATATCTGGTTGTTTTCTGCCAAACATACATATATTGACCATATATATATGGTTGTGACCAACCCTACAATTACTCGTTCCATATCATACTGGGGTTGTAATGAGCCTGTGTGTTCACACTGTCGCACGTGCTGCAGGGAGAAACCATGATTTTGCTCCCATAGGGACCTACATTCCAATGGTGAGTGCAGCGAATGGAAAAGTGTAAGGTGTGTTCGAATGCCCTCTTTGTCGGGACTGTGTCATCGCTTCAACCTTTCAGTTTTCATGCTCGAAAGCGGGCTACTCCGTTCATCTTAATGTTCTCTCAACGACAATTATTTATCCCAAGCTTAAAATTTTTTATATTGCTAAATTACAGATCAGAGTACACTTCCTAAAATCAATGTCTTCATCTTCTTTAGGCATTTTGTGTATGCAGAATACGTGTTGCTTTCTCCTTTGCCTCTAATGCACCTGACCTGAAAGAAATCACACCGATCAGACTAAAAAATTTCAAATCAAAGTCTTCTTCTTTTGCATTCTGTGTGTGTGCAAGCTTATTGTCGCTTTCTCCTTTGCCTCTATTGCACTTGACCTGAAAGACATTTCACCACGCACACACCATCCACACCGACAATGAAAGCCTTTGTTAAAATGTAGGAACCACCTGATGCTCATGAGCAGCCTCTATTGAGCTATCTACAGACAAATGGGGCTTTGTCTAGCTTGAACTGAATTTTGGCAGTTGTTTCTTACTTTACTGTGGTGCAACCCTCCTGATCCCCATTGATTTTTCCTTTCCTTTTCGCGGTGGAGGAGCTTTACGGTACTCGGTACCAAAGTGGCTCCTTTTCCTTAATTAATATGGGGAGTGGCTTTCACTGCCTGCGTAGTATTTTCTTTTCTTTTGTGGTCCCTTTCAGCGTATAGCCGTTTCCGTTCCTGACAGCAGGTGGCAGAAGGGCGTACCGCTGCAGATGGCGGTGGTGCTGCCACTCCATCTTTGACACCAGCAGATCCTCTGCGTGATCAGCTGCTGCGACTCAGGTATGTGAGGTTGGAAGTCTGCACACAAGTTTGGGTGTGAATGTGGGTGTGGGTGTGGGGGAGAGGGGGGGGAACAGAAGATGGGTGACGAAATGATTCCATATGCATGCTTAATAGGAGGGAGATTACATATGTTTCTGCGGTGGCCTTCAAGCTCCATGCACGCCGATAGTGTTGGAAGTGCCGCTTCTGGGGCTGGGGGGGGGGGCAGGGAACCTGGTTGATGACCAGACTTAGTGAGAAATTGCTTTATTTAAGTGATGACCGGACTTATTGAGCAATTGCTTTTCTTCTCAAGTGACGACCAGACTTAGTGAGCAATTGCTTTTTTAAAGTGACGACCAGACTTATTGAGCAGTTGCTTTTCTTAAGTGACAACCCGGCTTAGTGAGCAATTGCTTTTTTAAGTGACGACCAGACTTAGTGAGCAGTTGCTTTTCTTAAGTGATGACCAGAAAGACAGCGTTGACGATAGCTGCCAGGTTGTAGTTGCTTCTGCATGCAAGGACTGTGGCTTTAGAAAGCATCGGAATCACGACTGCTGTGTTCTAGGTTTTGAGGGCACAGGGTGAGAGTTGTCTCTATCTGGCATAAATTAATACCGTCCGTTCACGATCACTTCGGGAGCACACTTTCAAAAAATTAATTTAAATTACGATTTTGGTTCGTGAGGGGGTTTGGGGATTAATTTATGAGTTCGAGGGCACTTCGGGAGGGCCCTGCCGGGAATTAAATTTTGAGTTCGAGAGCCCCCTGTGAATGCTGCCTGTTCACTGCTACTGCTGTTATGGATGAAACAGTGACTGAGGCTGAAGCTGTGGCTGAGGCTGATGCTGCAAAGTGCTCAGAAGCAGGGAAAGAGAGGTTAGGGGGTTACATGCAGCAATTCTTGCCATCCTGCCCCTGCTGCTGCTGCTCCTGCTGCTGCTGCTGCTGTTGCTGTGCAGGCTGTTGTGCAGGCTGCTGTGCAACCGGACCATTGCATTGGCTGCATGGAGAGAACAACAGTGCTTGCATGTGTGCTTCCCTCAATCAGAGAAGGAACCTTCTCTTACACACTTGCCACGCACTCTGTATGTTTCTGAAAAGGCTGTGAGACAAGGGGGCTTCTTCTTGGAGCCGCGCGGGCGCCCCACACGCCTCTTCCCAGCCTCGCCCCTTGCCTTTGCCTCTTCCTCTTGCAGCTCCTTGAGCTGCCTCTCCCTCTGCAGCTTCTCACGGTCCCGCTGCTGAGCAACCAGCCTTTCAGCTGGGGACTGGGGCTTCAAGAACCCGGCCAGGGGGTTCACACTGGCGCGCTTGGAGCTCATTTCGATTTTCACCCTCAAAACCACTATAAATAATTAATTTATCACTTCGGAAGTCAGTTCGGAGAGGCCTGCAAGAATTAATAAAAATTTCCGTTTTCTGGCCAAATAATTATTTAATTTCCGAAGTGATCGTAAACGGACGGTACATGTGTTTTGCTGAGGATGGCTTTGCTGCAGCACCTGCAACGTGGGTGCTGAAGGAGGAGGCACTGGACTTCCATCGTCAAGGAGGCGCAGCTACTATTGATATCGTGTTTGATGTGTCTTATGCCTGTTGCAGCACCTGCAATGTGGGTGCTGCCTGCGATGTGTGTTATGCCTGCTGTGCGGGTCCCTGCTGTGTCTCATGCCTGCTGTGTGTAATGCCTGCTGTGTCTTATGCCTGCTGTGTGTATGCCTGCTGTGTCTTATGCCTGCTGTGTGGGTGCTGCCTGCAATGTGACTTATGCCTGCTTTGTCTTATGCCTACCTGTGTTGCGTCTTATGCCTATCTTGTGTCTTATGCCTACCTTGTGTCTTATACGTATGCTTGTGTCTTATGCCTACCTGTGTTGTGTCTTATGCCTGCCTTGTGTCTTATGCCTACATTGTGTCTTATGCCTTGTGTCTTATGCCTGCCTTGTGTCTTATGCCTACCTCGTGTCTTATGCCTACATTGTGTCTTATGCCTACCTTGTGTCTTATACCTACCTTGTGTCTTATGCCTACCTTGTGTCTTATACTTATGCCTGTGTCTTATGCCTGCCTGTGTTGTGTCTTGTGCCTACCTGTGATGTGTCTTATGCCTGCTGCAGCACCTGCAACGTGGGTGCTGAGGGAGGAGCTAGTGGACCTCCATCGTCAAAGAGGCACAGCTACTACGGGGGGTCTCCTCCAGGCAGCACCAGGAGCAGCAACGTGTTTGACTCAAGCCACATTGGACACTTTGGTGGTGAAGGGGTTCTTGCATCTGATCAGGTGAACGCCAGTGCACACTTATTGCTCCTGTTGCTGATTCTACTGCTCTTGAGTGTGTTGCTGCTGCTGCTGCTGCTGCTGCTCTTGAATCTGCTACTGCTGTTGCTGATTATACTGCTCTTGAGTGTGTTGCTGCTGCTGCTGCTGTTGCTGCTCTTAATTATGCAACTGCTGTTGCTGACAACACTGCTCTTGAGTGTGTTGCTGCTGCTGCTGCTGCTGCTGCTGCTGAATCTTCAACTGCTATTGCTGATTGTGCACCAGTGAAAAACGCTCTAGCTAGGGTAAAGAGGACAGAGCATGATCAAAAGCAAAAAGATAGATGCTTGCTTATGTGTGCTTTTGCAAGCAATGGTGAGCTAAGTATGTTAGCTTGCCCTTTCTAGCCAAATATAAGCATAACATTTGAAATACAGTTATTCTCCTTTCTAGCCGTCTTTCCCGCCTTGCATTCAGTCTTTTTGCCTCTTAGCTTCTCTCAAAGTAATATTGAGCAAACGCCAGGCGTTTTTTTCATATACAATCTGTTAAATTCTTCCCTCCTTATAACAATCTAATCGTATCCCTACTCACCCTGTTTACTGCTTGCCAACTTTTACTGCTATGCTACTTTTGCTCGAACAGATCTTTTCCTTAAGGCCGTCCCCTCCTCAATGCTGCCAAGCTTCTTACCCCTTACTTCTAACCTTGCTCATTGTAATACTGTTTGTATGCTCGCACTGCACAGATCCACCCTTCAGTGCTGCTCAGATCCACCCTTCAATGCTGCACAGATCCTCACAGATCCTCACAGATCCTCACAGATGCTCAGATCCACCCTTCAGTGCTGCACAGATCCACCCTTCCGTGCTGCTCAGATCCTCACAGATCCTCACAGATCCTCACAGATGCCCAGATCCACCCTTCGGTGCTGCTCAGATCCTCACTCCTTTTCCAACCACGCTCACCGTAATGTTATAACCGCACAGGTGCTCCAAGGTCGCCCCCTCACTGCCAGCCAGCTCCTTTCCTCTCCTTCTTCCTTAGTACCACCTCCCTTCAGTCACACCCAGCAGCAGAAGGAGTCACTCAGTGAACCAGCTGCAGTAGGGACTCCTATGGGCCCTCACAGTGGCCCGACGAGAGGCATTGAGCTCGAGTCAGCAGGGTCCCTTGCACAAGGTATATTTATATTTACAGATTATTATAGCATGAAAGGCTACTTATACACAGTCATGTGCGGTATATGCATGGTGTACGTGAGGTGCTTATACGTGGCGAATGTTTTTTCCAAGTGGGCGTGTGGAACAGGTCTCAATTGGAATATTTTACTTTATAAGAATAATTGCACAGTGGTAAAGAACGGTCCTTACAAGAGTGTCTTTTGTAAGCACGTTATGTACAAATAAGAGTTGGATGTTAGTAAAATCGCGAGTGGTAACCTACCCACAGTCTATGAAGATAATTTGAAAGAACCGCACAGCGGATTTAGCTCTTTAGAAGTGTAGAGCAATATGAAGGCGATGTAAGGTGGTCTTTGGAATATGTCTTCTGTCAATTGATATGTTGTTTAAAACCTCACAACAGATCATTGCACACAGTGAAGAAACTGCAAGCCTCTTTTAGGCAGTGTGGCGCACTGAACGCAGTGCAAGCCTCTTATAGGCAGTGTGGCACTACCTCACAACAGATTATTGCACACAGTGAAAAAACGGCAAGCCTCTTTTAGGCAGTGTGGCACAGTGCACAAATTGCAAGCCTCTTTTAGGCAGTGTGGCACTACCTCACAACAGATTATTGCACACAGTGAAAAAACGGCAAGCCTCTTTTAGGCAGTGTGGCACAGTGCACAAATTGCAAGCCTCTTTTAGGCAGTGTGGCACTACCTCACAACAGATTATTGCACACAGTGAAAAAACGGCAAGCCTCTTTTAGGCAGTGTGGCACTACCTCACAACAGATTATTGCACACAGTGAAAAAACGGCAAGCCTCTTTTAGGCAGTGTGGCACAGTGCACGAAGTGCAAGCCTCTTTTAGGCAGTGTGGCGCGTAAGATGTCACTCATTGGTGATTTTCCTTTTTACAAATGTCACGCCCAATCAGTAGATGTGGTGAGTCTTATACTTTGCAGTGACCGTAATTTGACCTGACACAAAGCACGTGGAATGGTCCCCTTCATAATGCACAAGGGTGGTCCGTCAGCATTTCATTCTGCAATCTATGAGCCAAAATCGGAGGAAAATTTCCAGACTTTATCTGTTTTGTGGGACGCTACATTTCAGGTGTGGCTGGCGTTGCTGGAGAGGAATGGCTTTCTGCTCCGCAATCTGCCGCTAAGCCTTTCCTGCATGCTTCATCACCTGCACATGGAGCCGTCTTTCCCTCTTTGCCTGTGCGTCCCCGCACTGGCACACCATTTTCCAAGTAAGTCACCGTTTTACAAATGCAAAATTTCGATTCAAGTGAAAGTAGAAGTAAAAATCTTTAATCCACATTTATTATTCATCAGAAACCTCAGTGCACCCACGTTTTGAACCACTAAAATCCAACTACAGGCCATATTTTCGCCTTATAATCGCAAGCTGTATCCACTGCTACCAGCTGCAATTACCATGCCTGAAGCTGCTGCAACTGTATGAGCAATTCAAGTTTGTTATCGCTTGCCTGTCATTAGGTACTGAATTTTCTTTGCTGCTCGTCTAATTTGAACACATCTAACCTGACTTATACTGTTGAACATGGGCAGGACAATAAAGATCACTCACCTGCTCGCAAATATGGCACCCCAGCAATCTAAAATTGAAACTGAATCATAAAGAGCTTCACCTCAACAAATTTTGTGCCAACCAACCACATTACTCATGGACATCCCTGCAGCTGCAAGTCCTTCACAAGCCATGAGCATACGGACGCAGAGGCCCTCTCTCCTTCTCGTTCTGGCACACTCACACCTCTCAATCCGTTCTCTCCCGCAACTTCGTACACCGGGGCACCACTCACACCCCGCTTTGACATGCCAAAAGATCTCACGGGGCCTCCATCACGGCCCGGGTCGTCGTCACAGCAGCAATTATATCCAGGTACTGCTCATGCTAGGTTCTATTTTAATGATCTTAGTCTCTTGGAACTAGTTAGGCATTTGCGTGCAAGTGCTTGTACCCAAGTTACTAGATGAGTGAGAGAGCTGCAAGTAGTGCTTGTACTTAAGTTACTAGGTGAGTGAGAGAATTTCAAGTGCTTGTAAATAAGCTACGAGATGAGTGAGAGAACTGCAAGTGCTTGTGCATAAGTTACTAGATGAGTGAGAGAATTGCAAGTAGTGCTTGTACTCAAGTTACTAGGTGAGTGAGAGAATTGCAAGTAGTACTTGTGCATAAGTTACTAGATGAGTGAGAGAGCTGCAAGTAGTGCTTGTACATAAGTTACTAGATGAGTGAGAGAACTTCAAGTGCTTGTGCATACGTTACTAGATGAGTGAGAGAGGCGCAAGTAGACCTTGTACTTAAGTTACTAGGTGATTGAGAAAATTGCAAGTAGTGCTTGTACACAAGTTACTAGATGAGTGAGAGAGTTGCAAGTAGTGCTTGGACATAAGTTACTTGGTGATTGAGAGTGTTGCAATCGCAGATCAGCCCTCAACCTCTAAATGCTGTATTCCAATCTACCAATTTAATATCATACCAATAATGTCAAGACATAAAAGGCATATTCTTAGCCTTGATGAATTTTTTTCTCTCTATTCTTTGTGCCCAGGACCTTGATGAATCTGATTGCTTGCCGTATATCAAGCAGAACCCTGCCACTGCCTTGCCATTCTTCCTCTTTTGTTCCTCTTACTATTGCTGATCAGTCCTACGCACTTAGTATAAGTATACACCCAGGAATTACAACCTCTTGTGCTAGCACTTACTTGATCACTGCCAGCTCACTAGCACACCCATTTTTACATCCTCTTCATGCTATAGCAATCAGTTTCTTACTTCCAGCTTCCCTTTTGCCCAGTACCAAATACTTCAATGATACAGACACAGAAAGCAGCTTGGGTGGCCAGCAAATACTCCAACAATACTGGAAATGCTTCAATATTGCTACAAACACTTCAATCACTCAGACACAGAAGGGAGCTTGGGTGGCCAACAGCAGCGATCGTCCAACCCCCCTCCCACACAAGGCTCAGTCCTGGAAGGCCTTCCTCCAGGTGTGTATGTTTCCTTTAATGTCTTGTGTCATCATTAGTAGCCAATGGCGTCAATATGAGCCAACGTATCTCACCGTCATTAGGAGCCAATGTCTCTAATGTCTCTAATGTCTCGTGTCATCATTAGGAGCCAATGGCGTCATTATGAGCCAACGCCTCTCGCCGACATTAGGAACCAATGTCTCTAATGTCTCTAATGTCTCGTGTCATCATTAGGAGCCAATGGCATCATTATGAGCCAATGTCTCTAATGTCTCTAATATCTCATGTCATCATTAGGAGCCGATGGCGTCATTATGAGCCAACGTCTCTCACCATCATTAGGAGCCAATGTCTCTAATGTCTCTCTAATGTCTCGTGTCATCATTAGGAGCCAATGGCGTCATAATGAGCCAACGTCTCTCGCCGTCATTAGGAGCCAATGCCTCTAATTTCTCTCTAATATCTCGTGTCATCATTAGGAGCCAATTTCAGGCCATAACCCGCAACCCTCCTGATCTTCATTGACCTCTTGCTTTCTGTCTATGGTTTCATGTTGTATGGTTCCTGGTACCAAAATGGCCCCCCTTTATTATGGGGGGTGAGTTCCTACTGCCTGCGTACTATTTCGTTCACTTACACAGACGTGCAATCATTTAATCAAGGTAGAAATGTGATCAATAGTGGTAGCTTCATCAGTACATCAAACAAATGCTAGCTCAGTCGATCTTTTGTCCATACTAGACGTGCCCTTTCCAGTACTGTTATCAACTCTCATCAGGAGCCGGTTTCAGGCCAATCCTGCAACCCTCCTGATCCCCATTGATTTTTCCTTCCTTCTCGCGGTGGAGAAGCTTTACGGTACTCGGCTCCTGTGTGGCTCCTTTTCCTTAAATATTGTGGGGAGTGGCTTCACTGCCTGCATAGTTTTTTCTTTTTCTTTTCAATCCCATGTTCCTGCACACAACTTGGGGTGCACTTTGCATGAACCAGTATGAATCTGCCTTTGCCATGTGCGTTATTCCAGTAGGCTTTAATTTACTAGTATAATACTTGCATTACTACTGGTTTGCTGTGGCTGACATCAGGCTACAGGCCTGCCCTTGCGTTTGTTTGCTGTGCTTTGCGTAACTCTTTCCAATACTACTAGTCCAATACCGGTTTGCTGTGCTTTGCGTAACTTTTTGCTGTGCTGAGCACGTGCACACTAATTTAATAAATTTTTGCAGTTGCCTAGGCCGCGCTGTTTGACGGTGTCTTCCAGAGTCTGCATATGTGTGAGAACCTTGTTGCCAGAAACGATGTGCATTCCTATGGCCATATGGAATGAGTGGACAAGGCAGGAGGTTTTCTTTAATGTAAGGTGGAGAAGGTAGGGTCGACCCCTTCTTTGTCAATAGTTCTGACGCGGCCAAAACAATCTTGTGTGAGGCAGCCAGTAAGGTGGCCGGTTGGCCATTGCTGTTTCGAAAGGCTCATTTTGGAGGAAATAAGAAGTTTGCAGGTGCTATGGTGCTTCGTGCTAGCAAAGCTGTGGTGGTTTGCTTGGCAGAGAAAGGAGGTTTGCCTGCTGTGGGCGGTGCTCAGATTATCATGGACTGTAATCAGATTATTTCAGATTATCAAGGACTGTATTATCAGATTATCATGGACTGTAATCAGATAATAATCAGATTATCATGGACTGTAATCAGATTATCATGGACTGTAATCTTGCGGTTGTGACTATATTCAGATCTTTGCAGTTGCTGGGCACGCTGTGTTGGAAATTCCCGTAGCGCTCTACCGCTGCCAAACTTTTCCATACCAGACGTGCCCTATCCAGCACCATTACCCTATCCAGCACCATGACCAGATGTCCATAACAGGCACGCCCTATCCAGAACCACTACCAACTCTCATCAGGAGCCGGTTTCAGGTCAAGCCTGTAACCCTCTTGATCCCCCCTATTGCTTTTTTCTCCTTTGGTGGAGATTTATACGATGCCGGTACCAAAGTGGCTTCTTCTCTTCTTTAAATGTTCATTGACTTAAAATCTATTATCAATAAGACTGGCCATCCAGCTCAAGAACAAGACATAAAGAAACTCTCAACGGTCAATTAACCTAACTGCTCTGTCACACGATTCGTCGCTGCCAACGATTGGGCGTGACAGGGGCATTGTTATGTCTAAAGCATGTGCGCACTTCACGCGTTTACTATGCAGTGTACAGCTTTGCAAAACAACTCAGGTCTCTCAATCACCTGACCTACCAGTCTTATTGCAGCTTTTTTTGTTTGACACTTAGACAAGTACAGTCGCACATACACATTCACACACACTTACACACGCTACCAGCACAGGCCCTTCACTCATCCGCCGTCCGGGCACCAGTCTTACCAGCTACCCACGGGGCGCAGCATCGGACTACCAGCCATATCCCCACAGATTTGCGAGCAGTGGTTCTGCGTCTCCCGGAGTATACCGTAGCGTTGAGGGAGGGCGTCTGCCGATAACCTCTGTGGCTGGTGGCGGGGACTTTCATAGAGCCGGAGGAACAAGCAGGCGCGTTGCCTCAGTTTGGTAGTTGTGTGCAGTTGCTTGGTCCTTATAAAATGCGTGCTGAGAGTACATGCATGAGGTTGGACGTTCGCTTTAAAGCTTCTTAAGAATTGCACATGTCAATCTTGAACAGCTGTTATGCCGCGGAGATGAAGGCCAGGTTGTTTTGTCTGAACACGTGAGTGTAAGATTTAAAAATACAAACGGCATATACACACACCGCACTGCACCACAGAAAATCCCTCCTACTAAGATCCTCTATGCAAGCTCTATACAAGACAGTTGCTTCTTTGCAGGCCATCAAAATAATTGTGTCTACAGCGCTGGCAACGTTTATACTTACGAGATGCTTCTGCGCGTTTTTTCCCCCTCCCCCCTGTGTGTTTAAAGGCTACTGCAATGGATGTGTGTACGTCTGCAACGTCGACATTCAGAAATGGGTAATGATGTGCAGCAGTGCCTCATTGTGCACAAGGCAGATGTATAGCATTTAGCCAGTTCCCTAGAGATGACCAAAATAAATTTACAACATGTGATGCTACAGATTTCCACTTTCCAACTCAAAAGGGAGTTTTCCAGAGGGGGAACACGGAGGCCCAAAATGGGCAAGTTTTAATATGCTCTTTGGCTTATGTGTGCCCCAATTGCTACGCTCCAATTTTTACATAACATGAAATGTCTGTGGGTGTAAAATCTGGAACAAGTGGGGCGCATATACTCAGTGTGGCGTGTAGGCCATTTTTTACCACAAATTTTTCATATCAGATCACCCACTGCACCAATCTGGACTAATTTTTAAGGGTATAGAACTTTTTTAAGGAAAGAATATCATTGCAACAAAAATGAAAGAAAACGGCTGTGTGGTTGTTTTTTTTGAGGATTTTAGCCATTTCCCCATGGAAATCACCACATTGGGTTTACATGCACCATGTGTGCTTAATCCAGTCTATCTCAGCACGCAAAGCGACCCACATAAATCGGGTAGCTCTCAATGCCAGCTAAACTTTGGTACTAAAATGGTGTTGATCGGATGAAGTGGCTGTGAGTGGCTGCCTTCTAAATGCAAAACACATTTTCAGGCATTTCCTCCGTTGACCCCCTCTGGGAGTTTCTACTCTGCACTTCACAAGGGATTTCAACATTTCCCACTTTTACAAGCAGCTCATTTCACAAGGGATGACAACTTTCTGTCCAGAGAGGGATTTAGGAATAGATTTAGGGATGACAACATCACAAGGAATGCCACCATTTGTTTCCCGTAGGGATGCCACCATTGTTTCTCACTCTCAAAAGCAAGCAAGCCACGGATTGGCGCGCTGCACCCAAGTAGGCTGTGCTTGTACAGCAGCAAAAATACAGACAAACATTCATGACCTCGCACGTGCATCATTTTTTTCATGTGAGCATAGGCCCCTTCCACGCAGTGGCATTGACACGCCGCACACCACAAGCGGGCTGAGCATGAGCCGTGGGCGCAGTGGGATTGTAACTCCAGGTTGGAGACCGTGAGGTTTTGAAGCGATGCGTGCAATGCACACCTTGCATGCAATATTCTTCTGTATTTGTGTGTGGGTGCTGAATAAGCATGACTGTATGTTGAGATGCACATGAGCATATGTCTATACAAATGCATGGTCAAACTCATCGTTGCTATTCACTGCAGGATGGTATTGTGATAATGTATATGCAAGAGTTTTTGGGTACAATTACCGCTCCTTAAAAAAAGAATGAGGAATGATACCCGGAGCTCCATCAAGTACATTACAATTAATGAGTGTAGACGGCTGAGAGGTTGATTAAGCGCATGCATGAACCAGGATATGAAAGGCAGCTATCCTCAAACCATAGAATTTAAATGAATTTGCATCCAATCTTTGTAAATTTTGCTGAGTGACGACTTGAATATAATCGTGTTTTTGTCTCTTGCATCTCTTGCGATACACAGAAACTTGGCTAAAGACCATAATTCACAATTATCCATTTTTCACCGACTCATCCCCCTTGTTCTCTCTCTGTTAATTTTCCGCCTGCTGACTTCATGTGTAGTCACGTTGCTTGCACATTCTTTGGGTACTCAGGCAGCGTGGCAGTCGGCCCTGGCCATGTCCCACTGGCGTCTCAGGCATCGCAGTCTGCAACACAGAGCAAGCTTGATGAGAACCTCCATCTTCTGCAGGTTGTGGACGTAGCGTAAGGCTTGAAAAGATACATTGCAAACATGCTTCAAGAAAGTTTTGACTTTTATCTACCACCAAGCATGCACAGGAAAGGCCATGGGCACTAGCTTGATCAAAAGCATTTGAAATATCTATTGCCCGGTACCTCTCTTTCTTTGAAAAACGTGGGAATGAAAATGGGATAGACTGCCTTGTAGCTTTTTTCCAGAGGTAGAGAACAATGATGCAATGTTGCAGGGTCCTGCGTTTATGTCGGTCAAAGGTGGCACAACTGTTTCAAACTGTAGATGCTTTATACAGCCATCCTGCGTGTTTTCCAGGAATGCAGGCATTTTATGCTACGCCTAAATACACCATTCTGCCTAAAGCCCCTATTCTGCCTAAAGACACCATTCTGCCTAAAGACACCATTCTGCCTAAAGACACCATTCTGCCTAAAGCCCCTATTCTGCCTAAAGACACCATTCTGCCTAAAGACTCCATTCTGCAGGCATTCTGCCTAAAGACACCATTCTGCCGAAAGCCCCTATTCTGCCTGAAGACACCATTCTGCCTGAAGACACCATTCTTCAGGCATTCTGCCTAAAGACACCATTCTGCCGAAAGCCCCTATTCTGCCTGAAGACACCATTCTGCCTAAAGACACCATTCTGCCTAAAGACTCCATTCTGCCTAAAGACTCCATTCTGCAGGCATTCTGCCTAAAGACACCATTCTGCCGAAAGCCCCTATTCTGCCTGAAGACACCATTCTGCCAAAAGACACCATTCTTCAGGCATTCTGCCTGAAGACACCATTCTGCCGAAAGCCCCTATTCTGCCTGAAGACACCATTCTGCCTAAAGACACCATTCTGCAGGCATTCTGCCTAAAGACACCATTCTGCCTAAAGACTCCATTCTGCAGGCATTCTGCCTAAAGACACCATTCTGCCGAAAGCCCCTATTCTGCCTGAAGACACCATTCTGCCAAAAGACACCATTCTTCAGGCATTCTGCCTAAAGACACCATTCTGCCAAAAGCCCCTATTCTGCCTGAAGACACCATTCTGCCTAAAGACACCATTCTGCAGGCATTCTGCCTAAAGACCCTATTCTGCCTGAAGACTCCATTCTGCAGGCATTTTATGCCTAAAGACACCATTCTGCTTAAGAGCACCATGTTGCAGGCATTCTGCCTGAAGACACCATCTGCCTAAAGACACCATTCTGCAGGCATTTTATGCTTTGCCTAAAGACACCGTTCTGCAATTGTCGTACATACCTCACAGGCTTTGGAAAAGATCACCAGAGATCGCAGGAGCGAGATTGATGCCGAGCTTCAGCAGGTGCATCACGAGGATGATGCGCTGAGCAGCAATGGTAAGTCCGTCACTTGTCAGATCAAATCACCGTCACTGTAAAGTATAAGACTCGGCACGTCTACTATTTCGTTGCTGTCACTGAATGACCGTCACTGAATGACCGTCACTGAATGACCGTCACTGAATGACCGTCACTGAATGACTGTCACAGAATGACTGTCACAGAATGACTGTCACTGAATGACCGTCACAGTGAATGACTGTCACAGTGAATGACTGTCACTGAATGACTGTCACAGAATGACTGTCACTGAATGACTGTCACAGTGAATGACTGTCACAGTGAATGACTGTCACAGTGAATGACTGTCACACTGAATGCCTGTCACAGTGAATGACTGTCACAGTGAATGACCGTCACTGAATGACTGTCACAGAATGACTGTCACTGAATGACTGTCACAGTGAATGACTGTCACAGTGAATGACTGTCACAGTGAATGAC
>Ga0307942_1002648_pt1:0-7500 | contig 14537 bp, 22 predicted proteins | sample OrgLakmetagen175_FD_201846 | JGI IMG/M metagenome (GOLD analysis project Ga0307942, IMG submission 201846) | Saline water microbial communities from Organic Lake, Antarctica - #175 | ecosystem: Environmental > Aquatic > Non-marine Saline and Alkaline > Saline | place: Antarctica: Organic...
AGGTGTAGGTGTTGGTGTGGGTGTGGGTTTGGGTATGTGCGCATATAAACTTGCAGGAAAGTGGTAATACAGGCAGCAGATTGTAAGTGGACTCCTCAAAAGTGGAACAGGAGGATTTTGCTATGTAATGCTGCACTACTTCTGCTCATTGGTTACTTGCGATGTTGTTTTAGCTTACAGTAAATATTGTGGTGTAACATGAGCTGGTACTCTGTTGGATCTCTCTGACTGGGCCTTTTTTGTCTGCTGGTAAAGAAGTTGTACGGTACTCGGTACAAAAGTGGCTTTCTTTTCTTTAATCAATGCGGGGAGTGGCTTTCACTGCCTGCGCAGTTTTTCTATTTTTTTCTTGTGTACTCATTGATAACTGCTTCTTGTGCCCTTGAACTACATTGTGAGTCCCCTCCGAATTAATTAGTAGCACCCTCAGCAGGGCCTTTTTTGTCTGCTGGTAAAGGAGTTGTACGGTACTCGGCACCAAAGTGGCTTTCTTTTCCTTCGTCAACCTGGGAAGTGGCCTCCATGCCTGCACAGCTGTTCTTTTCTAAGTAATGTGGTGTAGCATGATTGAGGCACAACAGCATTGAGAAGTACATAGAAGGAAAAGGTTGTCTGCAGGCATACCAGTTATCTCCGCATGCACACATACACTCATGCACACACACATACACTCATGCACACACACTCACACTCACTTGCATACTCTTCCTTTCACGCCCTGTGTGCAGTCGTGCTGCAGCGCCTTCAAACCATTGAGGCAGAAGGTGTGATCGCAAAGATGGACGAGCCGCCCCCGGAAGTAGATGACAGCTGCGGGTGTGCAGGCTGCTCTGTCATGTGAAGGCCCGCATGAGACAGACCACAGTTGTGCACTGCTAAGCCATGAAGTGCAGCTGCAGGTGTGCAAAAGTGCATGCCCCCGCGCATGTGAGGTGTCTGTCAGGTCTGCAATGCTTGTACCTGCAATTTGGGCGGTTCAGCAGACACAGGATGAGGTGTTCATTTAAGAGCTGAAAAATAGCGAAGGGGGGTGGTGAGGACGTGTATAGCACTTGAAAGTAAGGATCACAAGAAGAAAAATCTGTTACGTCTGCTGGTAGAAAGAAGAGATGCATGCAGTAAATGTGCCAAGAATAGGCTCTGACGTTACACTTCTGTTTGAATTGTCTAGAATAAATGCTGGCTGTATAGTACTAAAGGCCTGTCTCTCATGCACTTGCGTTTTGTTTTACCTTACAGTTCGTCAGTGCATTCTTTTCAACATGTATTCTTTTCAGCCCGAGATTTGGGGGATTGGTTTTTCCACCCTGAGAGGGATTTTCCAGTCAATGACGCATGTGCTGTCGTTGCATTGTTGGGAAATGGATTGAACTAATTACGTTTACTATTTATTGGAGGGGAGCTTTGGATGGCACTGTTGTTGCTTCTGCTGCTCAGTCTGGATGCATACATCTTAACAACGTAACGACGCTTCTTCCTTCAGTTTATGAATATGGGAGTTTTACTACTAGAACATTGCCGGCATGGTTTATCCCTCGATTTTCTGAGTCGTAGCTCAGGAACAACAATACTGCATGTTTTGGCCCACGTATCATCGTCCACTTCGTCGAATGAGCAGCAATGCAACAACTCAGAACGTCGCGCTAGCTAAGAAAAAAAGAAGCCAGACAGATCAGACAACGGAACAACGTGAAGAATGCACATTGGCCCATCGGTCAAGGTTATTACCATTGACATTATTGATTAATAGTACATGATGGTAGCAGCGTGCGCTGTGCTTCCCCAAAACAGCCACCAAGTAATTATAGGATACCCTTTATATGCGGTAGTGTCACAACCTACTCTGACGTTACGGATACCTCCATCAAAACAGCTGGCCTTGAAGGATCCTTTCTGCTATATCTACTGGCTTGCAAAAGGGTATGAATTACCATGACGCCTTACAGCACACATGCACCACCTCCTCAAACAAGGAAATGCCAATGCCATAGCAAACTACTATGAATATTACCAGACCCTCACGCTTCTTACCTAACAACATCCTAAGTCCCTGTTCAAACCAAGTGAAGGACATCCTAAGTCCTTGTTCAAACCAAGTGAAGGAACCCTGTACAACCAAAAGCATGCGGTATGGTTTAAGCACTCAATAAGCCTAACTTCGTTAGACAAAAGGCCACAGTTGAAATTTGCGTTTGAAGCGTTTTAAATGCGGTTGAAATCAACCGCTTGGTTGAATTCAACCGCTTCAACCGCTATTCAACCTGGGCTGTATTTTTGGAAATAACTGGCTATGATCCTGTTGTAGTTAATTTTAATAAACTTAAAACTGTTTTGTATGTTTGGGATGTTGAGAGGCCTCCTAAATCACTGCAACCACGCGTCTTTAGAGTCATGCCCAAGACACTATCCTACATGTCCTTTCCTTTTCTGCTACCCCCAAATCAAAAGTGAAATAAAACAAGAGGAAGTGAGTAGGGAGGAGAGACATTAAATGGGTGCAAGGGGTACAAGGCGGGTGAGAACGGGACTTGCCCCCTCTGCCCTCAACTAGACAGCCCTACACATCCTTTCTGGATGCCAACACACGCAAATAGTAAACGTGATCACCACTGAGAGACACAACTTAGCATGCAGCCTGATCTTCAAAGCCATCAGCAATACAGGCTCCCTAGGATACTGCTTTGTCTGCATGGAAAACACTGCCCTCTTGGTTGCTACCAAAGCTAACAGCACATGCTCTAAAAGCCTCTTCTCGTCCTGACGCCATCCTAATTTTACCTAGCACTGTGTGCTCCTCTCGCGTAACCACCTGCAACCAAAACTTTCAACAGCTTGCTAAAGACAAGAAATTGAATTTAAACCAGTGCGAGGTTCACCGATTAAGTTTTAACTCTGTGAAAACACTAGGCCTGATCACCAGCTCCAAAAAGCAAAAGCACAGCACAGCATGCTTATGGTCAGCCTAAACAGACAAGGATTAGGGAAATCAAGCTTCACGTGATCCTCGTTGGAGCTATGGGGATTATCTACAAAGACTATACAGACAAACCTCTGGCAGACCTTAATCTGGATTACCTTAAGATTAAAAACCTGACAAACAAACTGAACGAACACTCCATCAGACATGCATCTGCACTCATAAAAACAAGGTATGCACTGCAATATAACACAAGCAACAACAGGACGAGAAGAGGCTTTTAAAGCATGTGCTGTTAGTTTTGGAAGCAACCATGAGGGCAGTGTTTTGTTGGCAGTGTTTCTCAGATCTAGGCCTTGCTCTGATAGTATCTGCGCTGCCTACATCAGTGTAGGCAATTTGGTCGGCACCGCATGGTCCCTTTTGTAGGGCTTGAACAATCAGCACGCTTGCCGTATTATGGCGTTTTATAATCATGTTCCTTATTTTAGTGTGTTGGCAACCTGGGAGTAAGTGAAGCGCACTATCAGTGCAAGGGAAGATGGGGCAGTTTGCATTGGGAGAGAAGCCGTACTGGTAGGCGTGTTTTTGATTGTACCTCATAACATTACGCTTTTCGTAGAATTTGAAATTACTATTGTTCCAGAAAGCATTTGTGGTTTGTTTATTGACCAAAGGTCTAAGGTCCTTTCATTAGTTGTAATACCCTGTGTCTGTTTTGGCACTCCCCAGTCTGTGTGATTTGCACAACTTGAGCTATGTCTTGCGTGGTCACAGTCGTTGAATCTGTGTTTAGGGTAGCAGATAGACGGTTTAAAGCGATGATATGTTCAACAGAGCAGTGTCTCCCAAACTTTAGCTTAAGGGCGTTACCAGTGATTGTATGTGTATTATTTGTTTCCAAGAGGTCAGTGGGAGTTGAGGCCCCCAGTGCTACAAGGGGTTTGGCAATGACGTGTACCAGGTTTTCAAGGTTGATGAAACAAGGGCATCATTCGTGATTAATTCCTGGGTGGCAGTCAAACGTTCCAAGTAGTTAATATAAGGCTGGGAAAGCTCCAGTTGAAGGGGGAATGGCTGGAGAAATTACCAGCAGGTCAATTAAAGGCTTTGGGTACTCAGTCAAAGGTTGGAAGGAAGTTGCCAGCGCTCTCCAGTGCATGCAAGCGCAATGCAAGCATATCTAGAGTTCCAGCCCTTCCTTCCCAGCTACAACTTGCTTCAGGCTGCAACCTGATTCTGCTTAATTATTTGCGTCCATTGCAAACGCAAGGTGATTAATTCAGGGGTGATTAATTCAAATGCGGTTAATTAGTGATTAATTCTGAATCAATCACAAACATTAATCACCCTGTTGTGTATGTATGAGCCAGTCAGGGAGGAGTAGGAATGTTGCTGTAGCTTCTTGAGTCTTGAGGAGTTTGTTGATTGGAGTGCATGTCCCACAAGTGATTGCAGGAGATAGTCGCAATAATTCGGGTGGCAAAAGGAGAAGCCTGTGAATTTTGTGTCGATAGCATTAGTGCTTGCTCCAAATACTGTGTCTCTGGTATTTTCGCCCCAGTAGGCTTGGTAACTGGGGTCAAAATCTAGGGGGCTAGCAAATTGTAAAATTTTTGCTTGGTAACTAGTGCCCATTTTTGGAGGGAGGTCATAATGTGCCTCGGGGTGCAATACATGTTGGAATCTCTTGCCTTTTTCCTAATGTTGTTAAGTGAGCTCATTTGAAGTTTATTCTTTTGCAGCAGGCCTACAATGTCAGTTGCCGCGTCTTGCACAGGTGGTTGTGTAGTACTGTGTAGGCCAATCCGTTTAAATTGGTTGTAAGCAAGTAGCAAGATGTTGAGACGTTCTAGGAATAGCATGCCTGTGCACTTGCCGTAGATGTCATACGCACAGGCTGCTTGACAGGTTACGTGTTCAGGGATTTTGGGTTCACCCTCTGAGTCTTTATTAGACCCTGGCTTGAGGAGGTCCACATCCCGCACCCAGATCTCACATTTCCAGGTGGGTGAAATGTCTGCTTGGGGATTGACAGTGTCTGTGATTAAGATTGTCTTGTCTCTGATGTTTTGCCTTGCGACAAGTCCCGCATATTTTCAAAATGCTGGGTACAACCATCATAGCCTTGCTTTGTCAGATTGTCAATTTCTTGGTCTTCTGATTGGGCATTTAGCTGAGTGCTAGTATCAGCATTTTCATGGCTATCTACATTGGTTTTGAAGTCAGGGTTGGCTAAGAGCAGTTCTGCCGCTTCCCATGTGGGTTGCCAAATCACTTTTATCATTTCTTTTTCTTCTGGATAGGATTTTCTGGTGTCCTTTTCCGCTTGGGTTAGGTCAGTACAGGCTGGGCAGTGCCAGTCTTCACTATCTTCCGCATTTTGCCGCAAGATGCGGCCTTGCAGTATGTGAGCAAGCATTCAGGTCAGTCAGACAACTCCAATGGTAGGTGCGTTGACACGTATCACATTGTGGCATACCATCATAGTTTTCTTCTCTTTCTGGATGCTCTCGGCTGACCGGGCTCCAGAAAATTTGGCAGCATCGTCTACCTTTTGGCTTTTTGGAAAGGGCTCTGTTTTTGCTGATTTCAGCCCCGTGCTTAAGAACAGGGGTAACGTGATTTTATATTGCGATGATGTTACGTTTAGGTTTGCTTATTTGCCAGTCCAACACCATTTGTGTTTGATAGTCATACTTGAAAATTGTGTTACAGACCTTGACATTGCCCAAAAAAGCCGCGTTGCTATGTTTATAATGCCATAATCTGGTTGCCGCAGTCTCACCTGGTTGCAGAGGCTCTGGAGAATTAGGTAGTGAATCAGTGGGATTTTTAGTGAGTTGAGGGGGGGATGGGATTCCTCTTCTGCCTTTTGTTAGGTTGTGATGTTGGGTTGTTGTTGGTTCGTGCTTGGCGGGAGGGATTATTGGGTTGCGTGTTGGAGCAGCCTGGATCTATGTCCATACTTTCTGTCTGCCTCTGATCTGTGTATCTCGTTCTCCTTGTGGAGACTGTTCGCCGAGCAGGAGTTTGGATCTGTTGGCGTTGCAAAGCCTGTACATCTGACCAGGCCCATCCCATGGGAGTGTAAGTCTTAATTGCATCTAACACAGTAGCATTAATTTTCCTCACCCTTTCTTCTTTGTTAGGTGTCATGTCCTTGTTTTTATGTAAGTCACTGAAGGGTTTCCAGAGTAGGCAGGTTGGGTGTCCAGAGTACTTGTGTCGAAACTTTCAGTGAGAATGGGTTGTCCTTGGAGTGTGAGACGCAAGTTGCTATTATGGATGCTAACGTACTGCCGTGCTCTTAACATATATTGTAATTGTTTTTGAAGGTATCTTGGTGTTTGACACTGGGGTCCCAAGTGGCCTTGTGCCGCAGTTTTCAGTTGCTGAGTTTGACGCTCGAGGAGAGCTTTGGTGAGCTAGAGGCTAACCCTGAGGTTGGTGAGTCAGATGCCCTGCATGCATGGCAGTACGTTAGCATCCATTGGTGAGCTAGAGGCTAACCCTGAGTGTTCCCCCCTTTCGTAGTGTTGGTCCCCACATTATTTTTCAGATGGTCCCATGTTTGCCCCCGAGGGTCTGTCCCCTGTCCTTCTAACCTCCTTATAATGACACAGTTTCCATGTATTTCTTTTAGGTCCTCCTACGTGCATTCTCCTGAGCAACTATTTCCGGTATCCCCGCTTGCCTTCCTTTTCCGCCCAACCAAAACCTCTTCCTGTCCCCTGTTTTACTAAAGTTTTCTGACAGGTAGGTACTCAACTTCCTAGTCACCTCTCCTGCTCTCCTTTTATCCCGTTTGTTTATGTTTTTTTGGAGTGTTTGCCATCTCCCATTTACCACACACCCAAAATCAAAGTGCCACATGGCAGCTGTATTGAGAGCCCCCTGCTTTAATTCTGATCACCAGCTGCACATTGTCAGATAAAATCACTGGCTGAACTAAGTGTCATACTCAGATCATAACTGCCTGTCACGCAACTCGTCGCTGCCACCAATTGGGCTTGAAAACCACGTGGCTGCCAAGAACAGTATGCTCACTTGCCAAGAACATTACAATAAGGAATACAAATCCTAATTTTCATCTCAAGTATGCCTTTTACAAATGCGCTGTTACAAGCGCAACGCATCAAAGAAGAAGAACGCAGATAGTGTAAACACTACCAGCAAGCAATGCGTCAACGAGAGCTGTACACTATGGTCTGTGCACTTTAAAATCCGATCTTATCTTATAAATGCCCACACCCTCCCCCGCTTTCTCATCGTATTCAGTCCACTCTCCTTCGCTAAGGTCCACATCGTCCCACTTGGTCTTGCTGCTGGCTGCCTCCACCAGCCAGTCACTCTGCAGTACAATGTTGTCATGGGTACATTAGACACATCATTGCATACACATTACGAGCATCGCATGAAGGGGAAAAAATTGAACCAGCTCAGCGGTTCTTGTGCTTTGTGTTGTCATCCTCTTGAATGGGCGTTAGGACTTCTGCAGGGTGCAAAGGTTGGCTGCACTGCAGATTGCAGGTGGGTTGATGCAAGACCTAAGGCACCGAGTGCTGCATTCACAACGTTTT
>Ga0307942_1002648_pt1:12500-14537 | contig 14537 bp, 22 predicted proteins | sample OrgLakmetagen175_FD_201846 | JGI IMG/M metagenome (GOLD analysis project Ga0307942, IMG submission 201846) | Saline water microbial communities from Organic Lake, Antarctica - #175 | ecosystem: Environmental > Aquatic > Non-marine Saline and Alkaline > Saline | place: Antarctica...
GGCCTGGAGCATGGCACTCCTGGACAACACCTGGAGCACGACACTCCTGGGCAGCACCTGGAGCACGACACACATGCGCCCCAGCACCACACACACACACACACGCACACACACACACACACACAAACACACACACACAGCACGACACACATGCGCACGCACACACGTGCATGTGCACGCATACTCACACACGCACATGCACTGCCTGGGGTAAATGCCCCCCGGGATTTGTGCGGGAATGGCTAAAATATTTATTTTGAGGCTGCGAGATTACCCGGGGTTACATTAATATTTACGAAATTTAGGCACCGGGATGGATCCGCAAAGGTACAGTAGTTATTCTTTCGTAAGCGGTCATGAAAGCACAAAGAGTAGGGAGCGCCTCTCCCCCCTGCCAGATTAATTGTAAAGGCTGGCGAGCAGCTGATCTGCAAACAAAGAAGAACAGTGAGGAAATAATGGGAAGCCTCAATCAGTAGCCACGGAGCACACAAGGTACCAATACAAAGTGCCAACACAAGGTGATGCACAAGGTGGCGCACAATGTGACATGGGTTTCCTGTGTAGTGTGACAGTTTAACACAAAATGACACACTAGGTGACGCACAAGGTGATGCACAAGGTGAAACACAAGGTGACATGGGCTCCCTGTGTAGTGTGGCAGTGTAACACCAAGTGCCAACACAAGGTGACACACAAGGTGACACACAAGGTGACACACAAGGTGACGCACAAGGTGATGCACAAGGTGACAAGGGCTTCCTGTGTAGTGTGACAGCTTAACACAAAATGACACACTAGGTGACGCACAAGGTGACATGGGCTCCCTGTGTAGTGTGGCAGTGTAACAAAAAGTGACACATTAGGCGACGCACAAGGTGATATGGGCTTCTTGTGCAGCATGGTAGTGTAGTTACCACACCTATGTACATGAGTTTAGCCGCGCCTATCTACCTGTGCATGAGTTTAGCCACACCTGTGCATGAGTTTAGCCACACCTGTGCATGAGTTTAGCCACACCTGTGTGCATGATTTTAGCCACACCTGTGTGCATGAATCTAGCCACACCTATCTGATTGCTATGCAGGCAACTACGGCGAAGGTGGAGGCAGCGCATGAGGACGTACAGGTCCGATCACACAATGTTTGTTACCATGTTCCAGCTACAACGCACGGGTTTCTAGGATTCAGCTGCCATCCTTCATGCTATTAGACAGCTTTCTGGATTGGCTGAGGCGGCTACTGAGGTGAAGCAGTCCTACCTTTGAGCATCACAAACACAAGCAGTCCTACCTTTGAGCATCACACACACATGCATGCATACACACAGACGGCATCAGCTTTTTCACCTGTTAAATTGACATTGCTTGCTGGACTACCAAAATCAACAGCCGTGCCCCTTCGTTCACACATCAGCTGTACACTCCCTATACCTGGTTCAGGGCTAGACGGCACCAGCTCTTTGAAATGCTCGCTGGACTACCGAAAACAACAGCCGTGCCCCTTCATCCACACATCAGCTGTACACTCCCTATACCTAATTCAGGGCTAGACAGCACCAGCTCTTTGAAATGCTGTATACCTGGTTCAGGGCTAGTCGGCACCATCTCTTTGGACTTCCCACACATGGATTCCACTTGTTGCACAACGGAGGGGTCCAGCCCTAGTGGCGGCTGCTGCTGCTGTTGGGAGGCCTGGACAAAAGGACAAGAAGGTTGTCGTCGTCTTTTCGTTCACGTGGGGGGCGATGCTCAATGACTTTGTAGTTGTTGTAAAGAGGCCTAAACAAAGGGGCAGGGAAGTGTGAGCAATCCAAATCCATGGGAAGTGATTAGCTTCGCTGGCTGCGTTGCATGTCCTCATTTCCATCCATTTTTTTGTTTGGCACAAGGTTCAACTTCATTGTCTCTTGAGCATTCCACGACAGTTCCCAAAACCCAGGGTATCACAGATGCTCTAAGTTGGTCAGAACCATAAATATGCACCGTGTATCTGGTAATGTCCCTGCCAAAAATACCATATACCATCGAGGGGGGT
>Ga0307942_1002650_pt1 | contig 14532 bp, 9 predicted proteins | sample OrgLakmetagen175_FD_201846 | JGI IMG/M metagenome (GOLD analysis project Ga0307942, IMG submission 201846) | Saline water microbial communities from Organic Lake, Antarctica - #175 | ecosystem: Environmental > Aquatic > Non-marine Saline and Alkaline > Saline | place: Antarctica: Organic Lake...
CTGGTTTGCGTGCACACGTGTTTGTGTGGCCTGGGAATGCAATGAACAGATTGGAAGAAGGGAGGTGCTTGAAAAAGCATCCACGCCCTTTTTTGTTTGTCTTCTGTACAACATTCCAGGTGCCATTGCAGCAGAGGCAGCAGAAATGGCGGCCAGGGTGGTAGAGCTCGAGCGACGGTGTGCGCAGCTGCAGGTGTGTGCCCATCGTTTCTGGTCCAAAACACAGCTCAAGCATGTGATCTTCAACTTAGAAGCCAGTGTGTGTGCAGGTCTGTGATCTTGGACGTAAGGGAGAGTTTGCTGGCCCACACGCACACGCATACACACACATCCACCAACGCATACATAGACACATGCATACACTCTTGGAACACTGCATATAAAAAGGTTGGTGGTCCTGCTTGCTCATGTCAGTCCTCTTGCTTTCGTAGAGGTGGGGTTTCATTCAGATCACAACCTGCTGGATAAGAAGCCTTGACTGCATATTGTTGCACATCTCTGCGTCCATTGAATTGCTGTTACCTCAAGTTTTACATGATGCATTGAATAGTTGTTACCTTGAGTAATTGCATGATACCCTGAAAATTTGTTACCTTAAATAATTGCATGATGCGCTGCTTACTCTGGCCCTTTTCTTTTGCCGTTGCGGCATCAGCCTTTTTCTAAATGTGCGTGCTCTGAGGTAAGTGCTGCACACAAAGGCCTGAAATCGTTACTCATGCCAAAAACAAATTCCTTGCCGATGTGTGTGTGTCTAGTCTAGTGTGGGTGTCACACGCAAAGGCCGTTGCCGTTGGTCAACGTTTGAGTATCACTCCAACTATATTGCGAATTGCTGATGTGTGTGGGGGGGGCTGCAAGCTTGAAATTGGCTCCTAACATCACCCTGGCTTGCATGCGCTCTTAAAGATGTTTGTGCAATTTGAGGTGGGCGCCGCCTGCGTCAGCCAGCAAGGGCCTGTGTGCTCAAAACTGGCTCCTAACATCACCCTTGCTAATCTGCGCTCTTGCTGAAATAAATATATGCAGTCTGAGGTGGGCGCCGCACACAAGGGCCTGCGCACTGCCCAAGAGGCCCTAAATGTTGCCACACGAGAAGCGGTATCGCTGCAGGTGGGTGTGCTTGTGTCAATTTGTTTACACGTGTTGGGTCTTGCCGCGTGAGATGCAGTGCAGGTGCAGGTGGGTTTGTAGCATGGGTGTGCTTGTGTGACTGTTTTTACATACGTCAAGGTCTTGCTACGCAAGAAGCAGCTTTGCTGCAGGTGGCTGTGATGCACAGGTGTGCTTGGGTGCTTTTGTCCACGTGCGTTGAAGTCTTGCTGTGCAAGAAGCAGTGTTGCTGCAAGTGGGTATGTTCCACAACTACCAAGTGTGTGTGTATCTGTGTGTGCATGTGCGTGTGTGTGCACGTGTGCGTGTGCGACTAGACATGTTTATATGTGTCTTAGGTCTTGGCGCTCAATTTGCTGCTCTTACATTGTTATGCTTAAATGTTTCGTTTTGCACTCTGGCTTTGGTCACGCACAAGGTAGATGGTGCAAGGATTGGAAAGGTTTGACTTGTTGTCAACAGTGCTATGACGAGCACGTCTTTCCGTATTTGTATGTGATTTACGCAACTCGTCTGACTTGTACACACCACCGTCGGTTCCAACATGCCAATTATGTGCATGTGAGCATGATCTAAACATTCATTGTTTCATACCAGGAATTCTTGCAACCCCTATTCATACCAGGAATACTCGCAGCCCTTACAGTATGCATCCTTGACACAGTGAGATACTTTTTTGCTCCAACATCAGGGCCATGCTTGCTGTGGGGGTGGCATCAGCACATCCTCCCCGTAATGACAGAGCCTTGATTTGTTAAAATTAATGCTCACACATACAGGAGGCCAATGCACGGCTCCTGCAGCAGCGGGCAGAGGCAGAGGGTTCCGCTGCCAAGGCACTAGATCAGTCTTTGAAGAGGAGCCCTGGATCGGTACCCACTGAGGAGCAGGCAGCTCGGCTGCAAGCACAGCTCAAGGTAACAGGAAGAAGTATGCAGGCAGCAAAAGCTACTTTTCACAATAGTTTTAGGAAAGAGATCCATTCAAGGTGACAGAAAAAAATATGCAGGCAGCGAGATCTGCTCCCTGCAGTATCAGAAACAAAAGCCACTCAAGGTGACGGGAAAAAGTATGCAGGCAGCAAAAGCTGCTCCCTGCAGTATTAAAAAAAGGAGCCACTCAAGCTACACACACTCAGCCTACAATATACAGCATCGGCGTCCAGCTTTGATCCGGTCTTCAAGCATTGATACGTGTTTTGGTCATGCCATGGTGCAACCAGCTGGACTGCTGGGAGTTGGCTGATACCTGTGGGCAAGGCTTTGAATTTACGGGAAACTTGATCAGCTCTGCTGCAATGACAGGGGCACACTCCGGACGTGTTACAAGACAAAAGAGTCTTTTTCCATTGCACGCTTCACTCCAGTGTGCTTTTCCTGGCGCTTTGGTACCTGCTGTGCCTTTTTTAGGTGATACTTTGCACTCCTGTATTCCTGGGTGGGCAACCAAACCATTACTTATCACCAAACAATGATTAAAGACATCCTAAACCATTTCACACCAAGAAGCAAGAAGCCTGCTATTTGTGCATGCACACACACACATACACATGCATACGCACGCATGCAAAACACACGCACACGTACATACACGTACACACATAGGATGAGCAGGCCAAGCGGCGGCAGGCAGAGCGCGATTTTTTGGAGCTCATGCAGAGCATAGAGGAGGGAGGCAATGCAGGGAAAGGAGGGAGCTCAGGAGGGGGAGGGGCTCTGGCTTCTCAGCGGCTAGCAGTAATGCAGGTGTGTGTGTGTGAGTGAGTGTATGCAGGTGTATATGAGTGTGCATATGTACTGGCTTCTCAGCGGTTAGCAGTACTGCAGGTGTGTGTGAGTGTGTGCATGCAGATGTGTGTGAGTTTGTGTATGCAGGTGTGTGTGATTGTGCATATGCAGTGGCTTCTCAGCAGCTAGCAGTAATGCAGGTGTGTGTGAGTGTGCAAAAATTATTGTATCTGCAATTAATTTGGTTTGTGAGTATGCATGCATGTGCGTGCACATAAGTGTTTGAAGGGGCTTTTGAGCATGACTGATGGTATGCACATGCTCAAAAACAAGCACTGGGTAAAGAAGGCGTTTGAGATTGTTTACAAGCCTCAGAGACAGTTGCCAAAGCTTTTTCATTGGCATAGCACCCTGGTCTGTGCATTATGGTTAGATGAGTGGGATGCCCGCCCTCACTCATCAGTCACGAGGCACTAGCCGTGCACTTTTACCAGTATTCGTCCTCCTACCATGCGAGAACCGTAAGTCAGCCCAGCCTAGCCCCACCCAAAAAGAGGGAATTAATGCCCCTTTCCTGAATGGCACATCTGAGGTCATACAATGGTTTATTTACATAAATGTAACACTTTTACATAAAAATTAGTGAGTTCGGGGTCAAGGATGTGACCGGGGGCTGGATTTGTTCCATTTCCCTGCCAGAAAGGTGTAGAAATGCAGGTTTGAGTCCAATATTCACCAATTGTCTTGTTCCCAGATAGGTTAAGGGTCAAACCATACCCATCAAAGCAAAAAAGGGGGGTTGAAAAAGTGCCCCCAAAGGACTTAGTGCGTAAACCTGTTTGCTGGGCAAAAATGGTGCATTTCTGGAAACCCTGGAAACACGCTTTCTGGCCACCACCTGAGTATCAGGGGCCCTTCAGTATGCTCCCAAGGCATATCCGATCTGGTCTGGGATGCTGGGGTTGGGCTATGGTGGGCAGCAACAGCTGGTCAAAAAAACATCACGCTCTGGTCAGCCTCTCCGAGCACAGACTGATTTGACAAACAATGCCAGATGAACTATGTGACAAAACTTGGTCGCTCAGACTTATGCGGGAGCTCAACAGGGGAGATTCATACTTAAGTTTCCGAAAACGGACATTATTATTATGTTTTATAGAATTCAGCAAAACAGACGCGACCCCAAACGGTTCAGCGGTTGTTCCCTGATTGTAAATCGCTCTTTTCCCTGCCAAAAAGGGATCGAAAACCAGACCTTCACCCCAGACCCCCGGACCTTCACCAAAATTTCCCCAATATTAACCCCCCTGGTAAGTTGATGGTGCCGGGGAGGAGCTTTTGGAAACCTACTTTCTGATAGGGATTTCCGCCTTGCCCACCTGGGCACCTCTTGCCACAAACTGAGTGTGCAGGGGTGTTTAGACATATCTAATTAAAATTTCTACATACTTAATTGTACTTTTCTGCTTTGGGGCAAAAAGTCTCACAGGGATGGCTGGCCTGGCCGTAAGTTCGCATAATTTAGACAAACACGACTCTCACCCTTCACAGTGAGCTTTTTCGATTTGCCTGTCAAACACAGGCCAAGATGGAGGCTCTTGAGAAAGAGAAGGTGCAGCTAGAGGAGCACATGTCAAAGACGCGAGGGCTCATGACTGCAATGCAGGTGGGGGGCAGAGGCAGAGGAGGGAAATAGGGGCAGAGGCAGAGGAGGGAGGGGAAAGCACATAGAAGTCGATAAGGGGGGGGGAAGATGTTAGGAAGTTTTAAAAGAAATGAACGGTGAAAGAGGGGCTGAGGCTGGAGAGAAGGGGGGGAGAAAAGGTAGGGCTGGGTCGGGTAGGGAGTGAAAAATTAAGCAAACCAGGGTGAAGAGGGAGGCAGAGAAAATCATTATAATTGTTTTTTCCCAACCTTGCTGTCCTCTTTCGTTCTTGTGTCACAGGTATACCCATTGTGTGTTTCTCACCCGGTTTCTCACCCGCTTACCTGTTGCAAGTGTTTGAGCAGAAGCGCACTTTTAGGACATCAAAGTGCTTTCAAAGTGTTTCAAAAGCGCATTTAGGGACTTGAAAGTCACAAAGTGCCGATCCAAATCGCACTTTGAACACTCCGAAATGCCACTTTGACCATACCAAGTGCGCTTAGAACACCGCCAGCTTGATGGTTGCTTTGTACGAATGGCAATTACAGACATCTGCCTCCACTTATACACTGCCGCTTATCCATTCCCTGCACGTCTCTGCCAAAATCATTATTTCAGAACAAGAAATTGACATGTTAGATATTAGAGTACGGTGTGGTGTCCAGGAGGCGCAACGAAAAGGGAAAAAAAAAGTTCGCAGGCAGTGAAAACCATTCCCCACGATAATATGTCCCCATCTGTCTACTTCTCTACACACACACACACACACCCCTGCTCATTCATCCCAGGTCGAACTGCAGCACATCCATGCTGAGTACGGCATCGTGTCCAGCACGCTGCAACAAGTCCTGGGCCAGCAACTGGACAGCACCAGCCTGCAGGGCAGGTGGGATCCAAGTTTTGAGTCCTAAGTATACGTTGCTCAACTTGTGTGTCACCCTGCCTATGTGTCCGTTCGTCCATTGCGTGTCGCTCCTTAGTGTGTATGTCTGCCTTTTGCGTGTGACTCTGCCCATGTGTCACTCTATGGTGTGTCCGTTCGTCTTTCACGTGTCATTCCTTAGTGTGTCTGTCTGCCTTTTGCATGTCACTCTGCCCATGTGTCACTCTATGGTGTGTCCGTTCGCCATTCACGTGTCGCTCCTTAGTGTGTCTGTCTACCTTTTGCGTGTCACTCTGCCCATGTGTCACTCCATGGTGTGTCCGTTCGTCTATTGCGTGTCACTCCTTAGTGTGTCTGTCTGCCTTTTGCGTTTCACTCTGCCCATGTGTCGCTCCTGAGTGAGTCCTCTGTATATTACTCTCATGAAAATCAGTTTTTGGTCTATTTCCACAATGCCCAGTGCATTACAAATTGAAACAGATGATGCACAGAATGGCAATGTCGTTTGGAGGCAAGCAAACTGGTGGTGACAGCACGTACACTCAAAACACTTGCAGCATGCTGGAGGGAGGCGGCAGCAGCGCCGCTGACGCTAGCAGCCAGCATACACCTCTTCCCCCACGAAAGTCGAACTTCCCACAGCACACACAGCACCCTCCATCTGTGGTGTCTGCAAACACCGCAGTACACGCTAGCACAACCACCACGACACCCGCGACTTCGTACTGGAATAGGTCGTGAGGCACTCCCTACCCGCTTCTCATCTCTTATTTCTATTTACCCGATCTTAATCCCTACTATTCCTTGAATGACGGCGCTTTGTATGGTGCTCTGAGCGACTTCTAAATGGCATTGCATCAATTGTTGACCTTATCTAGACTTACACAGACCGCCTGTCTGTCCCTTACGTAACAAGCAATTGATATATCCTCGTACTACGATTCAGCGATGCAAGAGCCAGACCTTGCGGTCAGGATGACCTCCTAACATATCCATAACGTCTGCAAATATTTGAACCTTTGTTGTGCAAATGACTTTCTAAATCAGTTTGAGATGATTTTTCTCGATTGCTTTTTTAATTGTGTTCTGCAGCTTCCTCACTCTTCACGCATGCATACAGTAATGCGTTATACACGAGGGTGCTAGTGTGCGCGCAATCAGCTATTGAAGGAGGTGGCACATCTTTGATTTTCATCAATTACAGGCCTCCTGGCCAAGAAGATCTCTTATAATAGTGAGAACTTGTCCGGGAGCGGCGCTCCACATATCAGCCAGGAGGAAAATTTGCAAGGCCGCCTGGCTCGCTCAGAAATCTACTTAAGGATTTTTAATGGAATTAAAGCGTATGAGGGTTTGCTGTAAGTAACTGCTGTTATTGGGCCTGCTCTCCCCAGTGTCTTATGCGTTGGGTACCCTGAGGTGGGGAGTGATTGGTTTTGGTTGCTTTGAGAGTTGTAGCCAGAAAAGAGGGGTTCATTACTCTCAAACAACCAAACCAATCACATCCCACCCCAGGGTTACCGACGCGTAAGAAAGACACTGGGGAGACAGGCCCAAAAACAGCACTGAAAGCATCAAGCACAGTCAGCATACTTTGAACACAGCCAACCAGGAAACACTACACCGCCCTTATGCACTGCTAGAGCAGGCTGGCTAGAGGCTAAATTTCCTTGCATGACAATCACAGTGTACAGGAACGAAACTAGTTTAAAGTCCAATGGTCATAAACTGCTGCAAAAACATGAAAATGGAGCAAAGCTGATTTGGGAGTGGGAGAGGTCAGCACACATATCCCAGCCTTCCACAAGCTTTGTCCTTTAACTCACCCTCCACACACAATGAAAGTCATTCATCGTGAAATACGAATCACCATGCCTAAAGATGAATTTCATCTGGACTTCAAGTCGAAGTAAAGCAACACCATGATGACGGCCGGAGCTGCCCTAAAAGTCTAGTGGCCTGTGGTCAGACTCTTCGGGGTCACGGGTTCAAATCCGTCTGGTAGCGTGAGTACTTCGCTGTCCGACAGCTCCGTCTCCGTTTCCTTAATTCATGCTTGTGGTGGTATCACCCCTTGCGTATGACTTTTTTTCTGGAGTTAAACTACACAACATACCACTGGGTACAGAGAGAGAGGGTAAAGAGAAAGAGGGTACAGAGTACAGAGAAAGAGTGTCAGGCCAAGAGTCAGCAAGTATGGAGCGTTGAGTTGTGTGAGTTATCACAAATGCTCACCTAGCCAAAGCCCTCAAGGAACTATCAATAAATTGGGCATGCCATAACGATAGAGGAAGGTTTGAGCCGGCCGGATAATTTAAAAAGAAGAACGTACTTTGTACTTTGTGTAGAAGGCAAGCTAGGGCAGTAAAAGCAAAAACTGCAAAAAGAACACTGCTGCTACAACACAGTATAGGAACAAACCACCTAAACTTGCTCACACAGTAAGGATTGGGACAGCCTCTATATCAGGCGGTATGTAAATTCAGAAGGCAAATCATGGGTAGCAAACAAACACTCGCGACAAGTGTATTTTGTGTTGGAGGAGTTTGACGGAGCTCGTAAGCTTAGAGCTACTGCTTTGATAACTGAATACTTGTTATTCTTCGATACTATAGCAAACACCTGGGGTGGACAGATTTCTGTGAAGGACCAAAAGCTTCCCAGACGTATAACCTCACTTCCTCAACAGGCACAGGGCGGCAAACTTTCTTCACAGTGGCAGGAGGCAGCTGAGGGAGACTGGGAGCATCTCAGCAGCACTTCCAACCACCCGCAGAGCCACCGTCCCCAGTCAGCACCGACCCAAAGATCTCAGCATACTTCAGCGTGACATTCACCTCATCGCAATCAAGTACTGTGAGGACACTAACGCAATTATAATCACGCAAGCCTCAGGACTGCTACTGACTCCTATCGGTCAACTGCAGCATGGCAGCCAATGAGGCTTCTGACGCGCTTTGTGGCCCGGCCCCTGCAGCATCAGGATTGAAAGAATTACATTGCTCAGGCTGACTAACTATTTGTTCGTTGTTGATATGGCTTTAGCGCTGAGAATATTGCTGAGACTGTCTGTCAGTCGTTGGTGTAATTGCAGCAAGCATGAAAACCTTTAGCGCTGGCTAAACGGTGTTGAGGTTCACATCAAAAGACTTACCTTAGCATGCAAACGCATTGGCTTGACGTTTATGTACAAGGTACGCAAAAGTCCTCTCATGCACAGCGACAAACCCAACCAACAGGAAACTGAAGGACAAAGGACGCGAGCAGCTAGCCTGCCTGACCTGCTAGCTCACAGCTTTTTCAAGCAGGCACTTGTGGGATTTCATGCTTGCACTTGGTCCTCTACGGCACGCTTGTCCAACACACTCCTTGCGCTATACTTTACTTCCTGGCAGCAACACGCTCCCCACTGAATCAAGATTTGAGAAAGAGGAAGTCGTCTGGCCACCAGCTATCGTAATACTGGGGCCACCACAGCAGACAGCATAGGCCAAGAAGTCTGATAAGAGGTTGTAAGCACCCTGTCCTGAGTTGCTCCCTGGCTGGCCACTCACCCCGTTCCCCCAACTGGCCCATCAGTCTTTTCTCCTCCGCTCTTATTCTCAAGAGCGCTTGCTCTATCACATCTTGTTCTGCAGCGAGAGAGCGGGAATGTCATGGGGGGGAAGTAATGGGGGAGTTGCGTGAATGGGTGCATGAATAGAGAGGTTGTTTAAAAGAACGCAGGATGATTTCTTCCTGTTCCCAATCCTTACTCCAAGCAAGACTGCAAGATGGCTGAGCACATGTGAGATTGTGTGCATGTGTGATGAGCTTGTGCGTGTTCTACATTGTAGTGTGTTTGTACGTGTTTGTGTGTGTAATGTATGTATATTCCTTTGTATCACGACGTGTGGATGTGGGTGGACATCTTATATACTGATCCATCACCATACCATCCCCTTGCACAAGTCCCCCTTCACCTGATTGTAAAGTGTCCTTCGCCTGCTGCGTGCCCATCTTCACCAGGATGCCACCTTTGAGCCTCAGCCACGCCTTGTTCTGGGAGCCAGGTTGCTTCCTGAGCGCAGTCAGAGCCTCACGATTCTCCTGGCGCTGGCGGTCCAAAGCAATGGCCTGCAGTAAACAGAAGCAAATACAAACGCATCGCCACTTGTTGCACACACATCCTGACCCATGTGCGCTTGCAAATCAGAAAGCCGTTTGTGTGCACCTCTTGGGACAGGGCTCAAGCTGCCCTGCACGTGCCGCACCCTGAGGAAGTGTACAAAAGGTGCACTCGTCAGACACACCTGCTGCCTCACGTGCAGAAATTGCTCGCCTAGTCTCTCCGTCTCTATCAGAGATGCCTGTATTTTTTGCATGGGTCAATGTAAGTCTTACATTCACTCCTAAAGGGTGCAGGTCTAGCAACCCCTTGTGAGTCTTTAAAATATTAGACCATCGTCTTCAGCATGACCAGCAGACCATGAATACCCATTACTTTTTATTTCCTTTTGAGGCATGTTGCTCTATCTTTGAGTGTGCTCGTTGGTGAAAAGCAATTGGCAAGCCTGCAATATTCATGTGCCTTGGGCACGACAATCTGTCCAAGGTGTAGAAAGCACCTGAAACTACTACTCAAACACGCGCAGGCACATTATCATGCACTTGCTGCATTCCACCCAGCCGGTTCCCTCCTGTAAACCAGCTGCTGCAGCAGAGATAAGAGCCTATGGCACATCAGCCCCGTGCCCACGAATTTGTCTCGGTCCTTTACCAGCACGTACCTCCTAATAAGACGGCCTGTCAGGGGCAGGCGCAGCAGCAATACTTGATGAAGAACAGGTATACATTGCTAAAACGAAAGTGGGATTGATGCACTCGTACCTGTTGTGGAAAATGTGTGTGTGTGTGTGTGTGTGTGTGTGTGTGTGAGTGAATACATGTGCGTGTGCGTGCACGTTTGTGTGCATGTGTATGTGCGCGTTTGACAAAAAGTATGTGTTGTGTTCGCTTGAGGCGCACGCACAGAGTGTGCATGTGTGTATATGTCTGTGTTTGCGTGTGTGTGTGTGTGAGTGTGTGTGTGTGCGTGCGTGATAACTGGCAAGCGACAAAATTTGGCTTGGCACAGTTGCTCAACACACCCTCGACCACATCACAGCAAACATATACAGAGAACACGCCCACAAGTGTAACAGCACTGTTTCAGATTTTTTGGCAGCAGCACAACAAAGCCGGAGCCTCACAAAGCCACACCGCTTCTCATGTGCCTGTGCACACAGGACTTGCTGGGCGGATTTAGGCATTAAGCATAAAATGGTCTTGGAGCGAGTGCACATCGACAGCCAACTTGCAGCGCTGAATTGTACATGCAGGCTTCTGCACATGGGCACATAGTGGACTGGCTGGCTCACAAGCGCGTAATCATTTTCCTGGTTTAGAGAGAAGTTCAGGGGATGCCTGATACCAGCACTGCGGAGTGGAGGCGGTTTGAAGGAGCCTCACCAACCACGCAACGTCAGGCTAGAGTCAGAGTTGGCAAGAAATTTTTACACGGGCAGCTTCAGCAGCTTAAGTGAAGGTGAGGGCTTATCCTTCTTTCACGAGCCAGTGCAAGCACACTTTTTGTTTGAAACCTACTTTTCGCCAGCTGGAGAGTTTCAAGGTTGTGGTAAGAGTCCTGCACTTAGGGCTTACTAATGAAAGCCTCTTGATTGCTCTACAAGAATGATGTCTCGGAGGAAGCTGCACTCTGGCTTGCTGGGGTGGCACACCATAGCCGTGGTTAAAAGACAAAGCGCCTTTGACGGCATGATGCAGGAGCTGGGTCAAAAGGAGTCAGAGCAGTTCAATGCAAAGAAAGCCAATCGCTAGCTCAGGCGCTTTGCTTTTAATTCGTGGAGGTGTCGTCAGAATTAACAGACAACAGCTTGGAATGGGGGTGTGCCTTCCTCACTTGCCGCTTGTGTTCAAGGTTTACAAACAAAGGCCTTCAGTCAAGAAGTGCGACTGCTAGTACAAGTGTGAATTGTTACATTCTTACACGCACTGTGTTACGCGTCTATTACACACATGCAAGGGTTGGCCAGAACCGTACGTGGGATTTCCATATACTGTTCATACGCCGTATATGACCGTATATACGCCTTATTTCCGTATATACCGTATATGAGGGAAAATGAATTCACTCAGAATTATTTATAGTTGTGTCATTTTGCAGCTTTTGAAGAGCTGAGTACGCATGACCCAATATTTTATACCCAAAAATGAATGGTTAGGGAGCTAGGCCTGCTTCAAGCCAAAAAGACCAAAGAAAGGCATTTTTCCAGAGGGGGCTAACAAAGGAAATGCCTGAAAATGTGCATTTTTGCATTCAGAAGGCAGCCACTCACAGCCACTTCATCCGATCGACACCTTTTCAGTACCGAAGTATAGCTGGCATTGAGAGCTACCCGAGCGTGTGCCCAGTTTTATGTGGGTCGCTTTGCGTGCTGAGATAGACTGGATTAAGCACACATGGTGCATTTAAGCCCTAATGTGGTGATTTCCATGGGAAAATGGCTCAAATCCTCATAAAACACCAACCACTCAGCCGTTTTCTTTCATTTTTGTTGCAATGATATTCTTTCCAATAAGAATTCTACACCATTAAAAATATTCCAGATTGGTGCAGTGGGTGAGTTGGTATGAACAATTTGTGGTAAGAAATGGCCTGCACGCCACAGCAAATTAAGCACACGCGCCAAATTTGGCAAGCTCCAAATTTTACATCTATGGACAGAGCAAGGATTTATATTTCATATTATGTAAATTTTGGAGCTTGCCAGTCATGGCCCATGCTCAATCCACATTTTAAAAACACCCTTTTTTTTGGCTCAGTCAGCCCCCTTTGGCATTTTTCAGTGCAAAGGAGTTCAACTACCATATACACCAATAAAACTAAATTATTAATGAAAATACATGCATCAATAGAAAAGGGAAGCAAAGGAAGAGCTCAGTAAGAAGAGGCGCGAAAAAAGAAAACTGACAAAAAAGAGCGAAGAAGACTGCTGTTGCTGGGAAGCAAACCCTGCACCACCTGCAAATACAATTCATATACGGCGTATATATACGGTTGGCCAAAACTCATGTACGGTCATACGATTACGGATACGGATACAGTCGGAATTTCTCATATACGAATACGGTATGCGGCGTATTTTTGTATGTACGGTTCCGGCCAACCATACACCACACTGGTGTGGTGTGGTGTGGTGTGATACGCGTTTATTACACGTGCGTGTACTTGCTGGGGGCTGGAAGCTGAATGCGTTAAAGCTAGCAAGAAAGTGTTTCAGAAAACATGTTGCGTAGTGCTTGTGCGGCAGGGTATGTATGTGATCTTTTCAAACAAGTACGTGAGATTTGGGGTCGAAAAGTGAATTGTCTAATGCACCTGAATTATTAAAGCTGTGAGCCTGCATAGCTCTGACAGCAATCTGAGCTTTCGTTATGCTATCAAACCAGACACCCTTTTTGTCTTGTAAAACCTTGTCTAATTAATGTGTTCTTTCGTTCTTTCACCGTCATTACGCCCAAGAAAAGGAAAATCTTGGGGATTACTCGTTTGTTGAGCTTGGGTCGAAACACTGTCCCCACAGCCGGCACTTTCAAGGCACTTTCAAGGCACTTTTAAGGTGAAAGTGCCTGGCCGGAACCCGGGTCTGACCATGGAAAAGTATCTCTGCGCCCAAATTTCTTCAAAAAGATTGTCCACCATGTTCTACAATGCATATATGCTCGCAAAACGTGCAGGCGCCGTGAATAGCGCATTTTAGAGCTTGTCAATTTGTCAAAGTTTTCAAAGTGCGCTTTAAGTCCCAAAAGTGCGCTTCTGATTCAAAGTTCCACATTATAGCGCACTTTGGTGTAACGGTTTGTCAATTTTATGTTGTTGGGAGGGGCTCAACGCCACTATGCTGAGCAACATATGGCAGTGGGCTCTTTTAGGCACGAGCAGAGCCATTAAAAGACAGAAAAGCGCTTTCAAACCCCCAAAGCGCACTTTGAAATCCCAAAGTGGCATTTTAAAATCTCAAAGTGGCACTTTGCAACTTGAAAGTGCCATTGTAAAGTGCGTACAAAGTGCGTACAAAGTGCGTACAGGCAATCCCACAATTTTTTGGCAAAAGGAAGGCAGATCAACAAGCCTAGAGCGAGGGGAGAGTAGTAGTGTGTCATGCACGACTTTTGGCAACGTTCTGACAGAGTCTGATCATAGTCATGACAGATGAAGAGTGGAACTTGAGTTTTAATAAGTTAACACTACTTAAACGCTTTTGACATACAGCACAATTGTGCGCTTTGGCACTGCACTTTGATCGCGCTTTGACGGACACTTTGATGGCGCTTTCACAGACAGTGAACTGGGGATTTTTGTTTTATGCATTCTGCGATTACCTTGTGCTGGTGCAACAAATCCAGCTCCGCTCTCATCCAACAATATAGCGACTTATTGCGTCGCCTCAACACCTTGCAGCTGCTGCCTGGAGAGGAGGAGAGTGTCGTTGCTATTTAAAGTCCTCTTCTCTGAGTCTTGCTGGACGAAGCAGGCCCGGGCACAAGCAGGGAAGCAAAGGAGAAGAAGAAGGGGTGGATCAATCCCCAGCTTGGTCTTGGCAAGTCATGCGTAGCTGCCACGTGTAGAGCTCATATATAAATTATTATGCCTTTCCAGTCTAGCTTTACACTGGCTTGTTGTTGCTTGCACAAAGCTCAATTTATTTGGCTGTCAGACAGCAGCATGTGCAGCAGTGTGTACACCAGCTCTCAACGCTTTTTGCTTTTCTTTACTGTTAGCCTGCAACTCTTTCTTTGTGTGTTGGTGGACCCCAACACGCACAACAACAAACTGGCCACCTATCGTTCTTGGTTTGCCATCCCTTTTTCTAGAAATGAGCGTATGCCGATTAATGTACCACGGTATCTCCATCTTGATCTGTCCAAACATGTTATGCGCAATATAAGTAGATTTCGCTTGCGTGCGCATACTTTGAAAGTTGAGGCAGCAGCGTGGCATGAAGATGGTTCTTGCGTATGTGACCAATGTCCTGGTGAAGATGAACATGTTCAGAACGAGGTGCATGCTCTTTTATTTTGCCAAGACCATCGAGTTTGTGAGCTGAGGAAACACTTTTCCT
>Ga0307942_1002651_pt1 | contig 14532 bp, 12 predicted proteins | sample OrgLakmetagen175_FD_201846 | JGI IMG/M metagenome (GOLD analysis project Ga0307942, IMG submission 201846) | Saline water microbial communities from Organic Lake, Antarctica - #175 | ecosystem: Environmental > Aquatic > Non-marine Saline and Alkaline > Saline | place: Antarctica: Organic Lake...
CCCCCGACCTTCTCAGAATCGACTCATTTATATACCAATCAATAGCTCTCGACGTCAGGATTCCGAATATAAAATATACATTTCGATTGACATGTGACGTCAAAAATTTATGATCATTGAGGCCTCCTGCAGTGACGGTAAATAAAAGACCTCTCGTCTAGGGGTATCGCTACAGCTGTAACATGCCTTTCTGTTCAACTGGCGTTAGAGAGAGGCGTTTTGAGCAAACAAAGCGCATTGCCAATCAAACGCAGTGTGTGTGTGTATATGTGTGCGCGTTAATGTTTGGCTGGCAGCGACAGGGCAGCGACGGTCGCATTTGGAAAAGACGCTTGCGCCCAGCCCTTGCTATCTCCTTGCGTGCTTTTTCTGTGCCGTTCACAAAATCCTGGGTGGGTTGTAAGTTGTAAGACACAGGAAAGCAACCTATCATATTTTTTTCAGCACAGAAGATCAAAAGGATTGCAGTGGGAAACGGCCTTCGGATCAGGCGTTTGACTTCCAGCCCTAAAGACCAACTATCCCAAAAGGTTCCCCAAGGTCGACCCCACAGCCATCGCTTGCTGACTCCCTTGCTTGCTCTCTGTGTGCCTTCCCCCTTTTTGAACGCAGGGGATCTTTCCGAGCGCAGGGGATTAACTTTGCCAAGAAGTTTCCCAAGGCCGATCCCACAGCCACCGCTTGCTGACTCCCTTGCTTGCTCTCTGTGTGCCTTCCCCTTTTCGAACGCAGGGGATCTTTCCGAGCGCAGGGGATTAACTTTGCCAAGAAGTTTCCCAAGGCCGATCCCACAGCCACCGCTTGCTGACTCCCTTGCTTGCTCTCTGTGTGCCTTCCCCCTTTTCGAACGCAGGGGATCTTTCCGAGCGCAGGGGATTAACTTTGCCAAGAAGTCTCCCAAGGCCAATCCCACAGCCACTGCTTGCTGACTCCCTTGCTTGCTTTCTGTGTGCCTTCCCCCTTTTCGAGCGCAGAAAATAAACTTTACCGAGGAGTTCCTTAAGGCCAACCCCCCGGCCATCGCTTGCTGACTCCCTTGCTTGCTCTCTGTGTGCCTTTCCCCTTTCCGAGCGCAGAAGGTCAACTTTGCCAAGAAGTTCCCCGAGGCGGACGCCATGGCCATTGACCTGATGGAGAAGATGCTGGAGTTCGATCCCCGCAAGCGCATCAACGTGGAGGATGCACTGAAGCACCCATGGTTGGCCCAGCTGCACGACGAGGCCGCTGAGCCAAGCGCTCCAGGTGTGTGTGTGTGGGGTGAAGGTGTGTGTGTGTGTGGGCGGGGGGTGTTCTTATGTGCATGGAGTGTGAGGTTTGTTAAGGTGGTTGTGGGCGTGGGGATGTGAGTGTGGGCGGGGGCGTGGTTTTTGGTATGCATGGGCGTGTGAGGTTTGTTAAGGTGAGTGTGGGTGTGGGTGTAGGTTTTGGTATGCATGGGGGTGTCGGTGTGGGTGTGGGATTGGAAGAGACGTTTTGTTTCGCTTCATTTACATGTTCAGACAGCTTTCCAACAAGTCTGCCTTTCCCATGCATGTGCTTATTAACAAGCATGTATGTTGTATATGTGTAAGATTTGATTCAGTTATGTCATCTAGGCAAGTTTGAAGTTGACAATAACTAGGCTCCAACTGTGTCATGTGATGTTTGCCTTTGCTGCTTTTCAAGGCATGTGCCTACAAATGTATCGCCTCCGTGTGTGTACTGCACAGTTTGACGCACGTCCGCACAAAAGAGGCAGACTTAAGTGAAAACTGCTCGTGCTGTTTCTGCCTGTGCAGCGCCTTTTGAGCTTGACTTTGAAGACGCACAGCTAGACGAGCAAGCCGTGAGGGACCTGGTCTGGGAGGAGATGAGGTGAGCAACCTCAAGGGCAGGGGCGCTTTTATGTTGACGCCCCAGTAGGGGTTGGGGCGCTTTTATGTGGACGTCCCAGAAGGGTTTGGGGCGCTTTTATGTTGACGTCCCAGTAGGGGTTGGGGCGCTTTCATGTGGACGCTCCAGAAGGAATCGGGCAGCATTTCGTTTTGAGCGTCTTCCTTTGCGATAAGGAACCCATCTGGGAGAGATTGAGGTGATGGAACTCAGGGAGGTCATCGATTATCGATGGAGTCAGGGCTTTTGTATGGACCTGGTCTCGGGGGGATCGAGGTAATGGGAGTTTGGGGGCACCTCTTTAGGCTTTCAAAAATGGGGCCCTCTTCTCATTGCAATGGACACACAGGGTAAATAAGGCAGCAGAGGACTGTCCTCTTACGTGACATGTAAGGAGAACCCTCCCTTTCCTTAACTGACCTCCCACTCCTCAACTAACGAAACCCTAAACCCTAAGTGGTGCTCCTAACCCTAAGGAGAACCCTCCCATTCCTTTGCCGATATGGGGAGGGGCTTCACTGCAAACGCAGCTTTCTTACGTTGTAATGGATATTGTCATGCGTGCATTGTAATGCGTATCGTGATGGCTGTGATCACCATCTCTGCACTTGCACGCGAATGAACGTTTCAGTACAGGCAGACTCGATGCTGGTGTGCTTGTCTGGAAATGGAAGTGACTTATTGAGCGCTTGACATTTACAATTTAAAACAGAGTTGATTATCCATCCGGCTAAGTCAACGCCAGCCAGTGCTTCGTTGGTTTTGTTTGTCTGAGTACAACCTGGGCGGCTATAATTAGGGTATGTCCAACTTTGCAGTTCAAAGCAAGATCAACCAAGTAATGGCGGCTGCCATTGGGATGAGGACTTTGCATTGGGCCTCCCAGCCATAAGTGGGGAAGAAGCGGTGGAGGGCCTGAAAAATGCCCTTCAGCGTCAAGATAACACTCCTCTGGCTTGGTGCTGCAAGCTCGTCAAAACAGATTGCAATGGTGCTCCTCGTAATTGCAATTTTGTGTTTGCTAATCAAAAAAACACTTGTGTAAAAGTCTTTGCGGGTAGCTGAGGTTTTCATGTGTTAAATCGTGTCCTCCTTCCTTTCACTTAACCACAAACGTATGCAAGCATGTCCCCCACTTGTTTTGCACCCATTACGCATGCAGGTATTACAACCCTCGGTGAGCGTGCGCACGGCTTTTTTCCCCATCCTTAGTCATCACTGCTGGGAAATACTGCTGGATCTGTTTTATTTAAAAGATGAATCAATGTGGTGTGCTAAGGTAGCGAGCCACTCTTAGTCAAAACTGCTGGGGGTTACTGCGATCTTTTAAATTATACAGATGAATCAATGTGGTGAGTTAAGGTAGTGAGTCAAGCCAGGAATGTGGTGAGCTAGGGTAGCGAGCCTTGTGGTGAGCCAAGGTAGTGAGCCAAGGTGGTTAATTTAGGTAGTGAGCCAAGACAGAGGACGCTGCATGCAGCCTTTGCGATGAGGTATATTGTTGGACTGCTTTTGACCTTGGTCTTCATTTGAGAGAAGGCACGAGCTGTGCAAGTATGTGTGTGTCAGCTTTATCTCATTTGAAAGCAGGCAACCCGTGGAGGCCTGACTGTTTTTCGCTGCGAGTCCCAAGTTTGCTGGGCACCAAAAGCTGTACATCCACTTGGAGTCATTAAATTGCCGATATAAAGCGGTAATACGCAGCGCATTTCAAAAGTGTCCATGCAGAGGGCAATTGTGCTACGGTTTCTGCTTTGAGCTTTCGTCGGATGGCTTGTAGAACATGTCATAAAACCTTGTACATAATACACTACGTTTTCAGAGTTCTTGCGAAGTAGTTGCGCCTGTTGGTGGATTTTTGGGCTGCGCAGGTGCTTGCACTTGCAAATGGCGTTGCTGAGAGTTTATGGTGTGTGTGTGTGAGAGAGAGAGAGAGAGAGAGAGAGAGAGAGAGAGACAGTGTGTGTGCATGTGTATTCTTTTGCGCGTGCGTGGACAAGCAATATGGGTGATCAACTACATACTTCCACTCTATCCTTTGTTTGCCTGTAACTGATACAGAAGAGCCTGAATAATAGGACAAATTTGTCTTGTTGATATAGAAAAGGGAAAAAGGAAATAGAAAAACTATGCATGAACGCCGTTTCCGACAGTTGTTAAGAAATAAGAAGCAGGCCATGCTGGAATGACAGATAAAAGGCCACAGTTGAAACTTGGGGTTGAAGCGATTGAAGAGCGGAAGAAATCAATCGCTCCTGGTTGAAATCATTTCAACCAAGGAGAGTGGTTAAAATCCACATTGATTTCAACCGCTCTTCAAGTAATTCCTGTTTTGTCTGACGTACCAAGTACGTAAAACTCATTAATTACAGGAACGAGAAGGGGAAATCAGTGGGGGGCGTCGCAGGCTTGGCCTGAAAACGGCTCCTGATGATGGTTGGTGACGGTACTGAAAAGGGAAAGACCTGATGATGAGAACTTTAGCAGCGAAGTTAACAGAGTGCACATGGATCTTGGAAGCAAAATTCTTCAAACGTTTGAGAATCAAGACTCAGTTGGGATGATCCATACGCACTATGAGTGTTCCATGAGTGTTTTACTGTATGAGTGTTGTAGTGTGCCACCCACTCCCAGAAGGATGGTGTGGAGGGTAATGGAGGTCCTTGAAGAATGTTGCAGAGATTTTCGCGCTGTTCCTGCGCGGTGCTCAGCTGATGAAACTGAGGTCTAGTATCCTCACAGTACTTGATCTCGATGAGGTGGGTGGAACATTGAAGTACGCTGAGATTGCCTAAGGAGTGTACACGGCATTTTTTTCTGTAAATTTCTTATTGGCATACAAGAAGGAGGAAGCTCTACAAAATATGCTTCTGGTGGGCAAACTTGCTAGGCAGCTTCTTGAAAGTTAACCCCTTGAATAAGAAAAAGAGAGAAAACTACGCAGGCAGTGGAAATCCACTTCAGGAAAAGGAGCCACTTTGGTACCGGGTACCGTAAAATTCCTCCACCAAAGGAAAAAGGAAAAGATCAATGGGGTTCAGAAGGTTGCAGGCTTGACCTGAAACCGTCGCTGTTGCAGTATGAAGTATGAACAGCATGCTATTTTCCACTGCACACACACCCATACAGTGTCTCTTCGCAGGAGATATGAGTCCTTATTCTCAGAGGCAAGAGCACAGGATGTTTCTATTTATGTTTGCACCAGAACAACAACAGACTCTATTATTTCTACATTAACTGATATGAGCAGGCTAGCAGTCGCACGCTTTGACTGAAGCTTTCCTTGTCGCAGGCTTGACCTGAAACCGTCTCCTGATGAGAGATGATAATATTGCTGAAAAGGGCACGTCTGGTATATACAAGTTTAGCAGCAAAGTTCACAGAATAAACATGAAGCTTGGAAGCAAGTTTCTTAACTCTTAGAAAATCAAGACCCAGCTCCTTAAAAGGGTCCAGCGTGTGATTATTGTAGATGGTGCCACCCACTCCCAAAAGGATGGTGTGGAGGTTAACAGAGGCTCCTTGGAGGATGGAGCAGTGGCCTCTGTGTTGTTCCTGCGCGGCGCTCAGCTGGTTCTGCGGTTGAGTGTCCTCACAGTACTTAATTTCGATGAGGTGAATGTCACATTAGAGAATGCTGAGTTTTTTGGGTCGGTGCTGTCTGGGGAAGGTGGATCTGCTAGTGGCTGGCGGTGCTGCTGAGATGCTCCCAGTCCCCCTCGATTGCCCCCTGCCACTTCTAAGAACCCACCCTCCTTCATTGCTAGTCTGTTGTTTTTTAGTTTTCGCGGAGATGGGAGCATTCGGACGGCTGGGGGTAAACCTATTTTTGTCTGAGAAGCGGGGTGGAAAGAGCCACTTTGGTGAAATCCTAGTTTCAGCTGCATCGGGAATCTGAAGATTTTGCATAGCCAGCCGTTCGCTGCTACCTATATCCATGCAGACAAAGCATGTACCTAGGGAGCCTGTCTTGCTGATGGCTTTAGAGATCATGCTGCATACTAAGATGTGTCTCTAAGTGACCATATTTCTTATTTGCGTGTGTTGGCATCCATAGAGGAAATGTAGGGCACTGTCTAGTCGAGGGCAGAGGGGGCAAATTATTATTGAGTGCTTAAACCACACCGCAGGCTTTTGGTTGTACACGGTTCCTGTTCTGTATTTCATAATGATGCACTTGATTTAACAGGCACATAGGATACTGTTAGGTAGTAAGCGTTACGGTGACCAAAAGTAATCGGGAAATAAAAAACTAAACGCAGTACAAATCCAGAACACAAAGAATTATTGCATGAGTTCTTAAGTATTTTTGTAGAATGATGCTTCAATGTGTCACATCCAAAACACAAAGCCACTGCGTCATAGGGTCTTGTTTGGCCTACTTCTAGGTAACCAGTACGGTACAGTCTACCCTCTACCCTAAAAGAATGCTGCTCTGCGCATGCTGCGAGTGCTATTTTTGGTGTGTGTTTGTTGCTATGGATCACGCTCGCTGTACGACATTCAACTCTTCACTTTCCCCCCATACTATAACTAAATGCATCTGGATTACAAAACCGACGGCTGCAATAATGATGATCACAAGTTGCTTCCACAGTCTTCACGTGAATTGCTGGCACAGTCTTCACGGCATCCACTGGTATGGGGTTCATTAAGTCACTGGCACGGGCATTGTGACTAGCTGCCTTGCTTGAGTGAGTTGCTTGTTTGCTCAGTCGGAGGCTCGCCCTTTTTCCTGCCAATAGTTGTCACCTTACACTTGGTATTAGCGATTGGCGAGCACAGGCTAGCTGCCTTGCTTAAGTGGTTTGCTCGTTTGCTCAGCAGGAGGCTCGCCCTTTTTTCTACCGACAAACGTCACCTCACACTTGGTATTAGCGAGCAGCCATAGGCACCGCATGTGTTCCAAGGATTCCTGCAGTCAGTCAGAGGAATGGTGGAGAAGCAATATACGAATACATTTCAACCATTGGCAAGCAAAGGGGGCAAAAAGGGAAAAACTACGCAGGCAGCAAAAGTCACTCCCCACATCAATTATGGCCAGATGATTGGCAACACTATCAGTAGTAATAGGAGTAGTTAGCTCTATGACAGCCGGTACCAAAGCGTCCTTATCCTTTGTAAATACACACCTGCTCTCTCTCTCTCTTTTATTTAACTACAAGATGCTATGGATGCATTGTATACAAATGGCACCCTAAAATGTATGTTGATAAAAAATAGAGCGCTGTGTGACTGTGCCTTGTGAAATGAGTATAGCTTTTCCTGGATTGATGTGGTGACTGTAGTATTCAATGCCAGTGGGAATTAGTATTTGTTTCTGCCTACACACACACACACACACACACACACACGCACACACACAAATACACACACATACACACACACAAACAAACAAACATACACACTCACAGACAGACAGAAACACACACATTTCCAGGAACTCACCGCAAACTTGGCTTCGAGGTTTGACACGGTGCTGGAGCGGTCTCGACCGGAGCCCCTCATTTTTAAAGTCATGATGACGATGCCTCCTGGCTTCAAAAACGGCAAAAGGGATGCTACAGCCTGTGGCAAAAGCAAGCAAGCACTGAGGCACATGGGACGGTGGACTTGACAACTATCAAAGCATTCCTAAGTCCCAATGTTGTGAAAGTAATGAAGACCAACTGGGGCACATTTTCTCTTTTTTTGATGGAGTCTCACTGTGCCCAGTACCAAAATGGCTTCTTTTTCTTAACCAGTGTGGGGACTGGTTTTCACTGCCTGCATGTAATTTCCTCCTACTCATATCCTAGTTCTTTTTTCGAGGGGGCATGACGTGGAGTTGTGTGTGTGTGTGTGTGTGACTTAAGACTGTGTATGTGTATGAGACGTAAGCAAAAGGGACCTACTGTGCATTATTAAATGATTGAGTATAAAGGACGCACGAAGGACCAATGCGCTTCATCTGGGCAAGTAACCAGCTGACTCTAGTGCAAAGTAGACTGATTTTAGTGCAAAGAAAACCAGCTAACTTTAGTGCAAATTAGACTGACTCTAGTGCAACTGACTCTAGTGCAAAGTAACCAGCTGACTCTAGTGCAAAGAAAAATTGCACAGATTGGAATGACATTACATAAAAACAAAAGCTTTGGCTCTGCCACTTTTTAATCTGACCTTGTGCAATAATGTGCAGTCAAGAAATAGTTTAAATATCAAGACAGAAATCTACGCAGGCAGTGTAACTCACACCTCACATCAAATGATCAGATAGAACCCACGCCTCACATCAAGAAAGGAAAGGGAGCTACCACAGCTCCCTCATTGACAGAAAAAAACCTAACAGGTAACCTGAAATGGCCGAAAGCTTAATCTTGGATTTTTGTTTTTTAACAATATGTGCTTGATTATTATTCTCAACACCTCACCTTATCTATTATAATTGTGTTACATAAAATATGATTATGTTAGATAATTAATAGGACAGCATTATATTTTGCAGAGGGGGCTAACTGAAGCCCAAAATGGGCAAGTTTTTATATGCTCTTTGGTTTAATGGCCCCACAATTGGCAAGCTCCAAATTGTACATAATATGAATCTGTCCATAGATGTAAAATTTGGAGCTTACCAATTTGGGGGCATGTGCCTAATTTGCTGTGGTGTGCAGGCCATTTTTAACCACAAATTCTTTATACCAGATCACCCACTGCACCAATCTAGAATATATTTAATGGAATAAAATGGAATATCATTGCAACAAAAATGAAAGAAAACGGGTGAGTGGTTGGTGTTTTATGAGGATTTGAGCCATTTTCCCATGGAAATCACCACATTAGGGTTTACATGCACCATGTGTGCTTAATCCAGTCTATCTCAGCACGCAATGCAACCCACATAAAGCTGGGCACATGCTCGGGTAGTTCTTAATGCCAGCTATATTTTGGTACTATAATGGTGTCGAACGGATGAAGTGGCTGTGAGTGGCTGCCTTCTGAACGCAAACATGCGCATTTTCAGGCAATTTCTCAGTTAGCCTCCTCCGATATTTTTGTAACAGGAGGCGTAAAAAAAAATCATGACAGTCACGTGTAAATTTTGGGCCTCCGGCCCGAAATACACCCCCCCCAAAAACCCCCTTCCTGACCCCCCACACTAAATAAAAAGGGTGTCAATCTGCTCAGAATTAGAGCCGCTATAAACCTACACTCTTTTCATGCCAAATAATGCAATACCTGACGAGCTACAGGGCAAAAATTGTTTTGCGCACGCTCTTGCACTGACCGCCTGTTTAAGGCACAAATCCAGCCAAAACCTTTGCCAAAGCACTTTTTTACTTCAATCAAGCAACTTATGCATAATGCAATGCGTAAACTGCATGTTTGGAATCAATTTCTGGTAATTTGCCTGAACACACCCCCGCGGCCTACTTGGGGACATTCCATGCATTTCTATGACCAGGCACCCAGGCCCCCCCCTTTAATCAAATCACCCAACAAGGGCGCCAATCGAACGGGCTTGAGCTGAGGAATCCAAAAAATCATTTAGTATCTGTGAAAGTGGTCCAGTAAAATTTTAAAGCACCCCCCCCCAATTTCTTGAACCCCCCTGCCCGCCCCCCCCAAACCCCCTCAAAATTGGCTCTTTTATATACCAATCGATAGCTCTCAAAGTCAGGATTCCAAATATGTAATTTACATTTTGATTGACACGTGACGTCAAAAAGTTAAAATCCTTGATGCCTCCTGTATATATATAAGTTTATGGTCGTCCCCATGCAAACCCCCCCCCTCCCCGGGCATATAGGGCCAATACCACTAAATTGGGCATATCTCCCCAACCACTTCGCCGTTTTGGGAGCTGCAGATGTGTTGGATAGCTTAATTTTTTCTTTTGATGCACACAAAAAGGATTACTCACACACTGCACCAATCTGTGCCCTGTAAATTTTAAAGGGCTTGATCATCTATACCGCAACTCTGGTGTGAATTTGGGGATTTTATATGGAGCCGAAGTAGCACAGGCAGAAATTGCTGCATGTAACGAGCCAAACAATTCCACCAAGTTTTAGCCAGGCCACCGATTGGCCCCATGTAAATAATAACTTATATTGCAACTTTGTGAGCAAAAACCGGGCTGAAACTCGCAGCAGGTATAGAGAAACAGCTTTTTCTGCCTTTTTCCCCTGTCCCTTGTGTGAGTACCTCCCACTCGCCGGCTTTCCCAGTACCCCTGCCCCAAATTCGACCTTGCAGCATTGTTATACAACATTTATAATGTTTATATCCTGATATCCTGAAGCAGAGGTCGATCGGAGCAACTTCAGAAATGCACCTTTTCCCTGCCAAAGTGGGTGCAAAATACGCACTGGGCCCCACACAGCCCCCCAGAATGCTGAATTTCCAGCACATGTCAATGGTTTAGATATAACATCAAGTATCTTGCATTCAGATGAGGTATACAGGGCTTTAAATTGAGTGGGAAGCTTATTGGCCGTGTTTGGGGGGGGTTTGCACGGGGACGACCTTATATATGTACAAAATTTAAAATAAACCCCCCATGGACAGAAAAGTTTGACAGATGTGTGATTAATCGGCAAAGATCTGGATACCTGGAAAGCTTTGAGAGGTTGCTGATTCATATCACAAGTGAGCACGTCCACCAAAATATCGTCAGACTTCAAAGCTGCGCTGATTGCTGCAGCCACTGCAGGATCCTGCGTAGCAAAAGTATAGCTTTAATTTCGAAACCGACCACTGTAGATCGAAAATCTGTACCATAATGTTAGTGATAACATCTGGAAAAGGTTTAGAAAGGAGAGAGAGAGAGAGAGAGAGAGGACACAGCAGAGCAAAATGACATTTCAGGCAAATGTTTTATCTGAGGCACTTTTCCGGGCAGCCACAATGCCGGATAAATATCAGCCATCGTAAGCTAGCGCTCAGCCATCATGGTCAACCAACTCGTTCTTAATATGATCCTCAAAGCACAACGTCTAAGCAAGTTATTGACATCATCATCAAATGCGAACGTTTGGGCAAAGTACGCGCGCTTGAGGTAATTTCTTAAAAATGCAAGTGTCTGAGCATATGAGCAACCACTCACGCTTGACATCATCCTCAGGTGGTGCACGTTTGGAAGGCTGGTTACGGCTGGATCAAGATCTGCAGGGTCTATAGCCACAACTGCCCTGCAGAAAAGAGGGCACCGTATGCGTTACAAATGGTGACTGGTACATGAATTACTGTGCATACATATGTAAGTTATGACTTATTAGGGTTGGCCAGAGCCATATATATACGGTGTATATACGGTATTTTTGGCAGGCAAATCACCAAATATACGGTCATATACGGTGTGTATATACGGTTCTGGCCAATCCTATGAATGACTAATTGCACTCCTTTGAGCTAGTTCCTGTTGGTCATTCCGCCACAGCCATGTTGGGGAGAGCTTGCAGAGTAATTGCAAAATTTGGTTTCTTTTAATTGTTGTTCTGTTATAGTTACATATAGGAGGGCTTGCAGAGTAAGATACAACTAAAAATTCTTTTTAATCATTCCGTCACGGCCACGTAGAGGAGAGCTTGCAGAGTAAGGCAGAAAAGCATTTTCCTTTTAATCGTTCCGTTACAGTTACGAAGAGTAGGGCTTGCAGAGTGCAAAAGTAGGATGTGGAGGAACGCGATAGGGTAGCGACGTGTAAAATAACATAGGAACAGAGTAGGATGGAGGCTGCTGTCTAGAAACGCGTGAAAGCCGCAGGTAAGCACAGACCAGAAGCACACAAGTATGTAAGCGTATAGTGCGTGCGTGTACGCTTGCGTTTACAATCCTTATGTTTTTTACTGAGCAGTACGTTACCAATGTTAGTGGCAAAACAAAAAAAAGCAAAACGCAAAAACTTTTCAGCTGGCACATAAAGACAAAACGCAAATACTATTTGGCCGAACAGCCAAAAAGGTAGCCAAAGGCCAGAGCGATGTGCTTGCAGGCTGTGCAATCTTCTCTGTGTGAAGCAAAAGAGTAAGGATGCAGCATTGCGGGCCTGACAATGAGGAGCTCAAACCCTTTCTTTGCTTTGTTCTGCCATGGAGGAATTGTAAAGGTCCCGGTGTGCGTGTGAGTTTGTGAGTTTGTGTATACAGGTGTGTATGTGTGTGTTTGTGCATGTGTGTGTGCGCGTGTGCGCGTGTGTGTATATGTATGCATCTGGACACATCCTTCTCACTGTCCGTGTGATCTCCTCTTTCACTTAAAACACATACCAGCGTCAATTTCTAATTCACATTACAGATTGACTTCAAACACACACACCGGCATTCATTTCTTTTCATATCACAGATATGTGAGCCCTCTTTAGGGCGCGTATCTTTGTGAAGGTGGGCAGCATATATACAAGTCGGGTTATGTGTGTGTATGTGTGTGTGTGTGTATGTGTGTGTATGTGTGTGTGTATGTGTGTGTATGTATGCATGTGTGTGTATGTGTGTGTGTATGTGTATGTGTGTGTATGTGTGTGTGTGTGTATGTGTGTGTATGTGTGTACACGCACTGTGCAGTCCTTGAAAGAAACCAAGTCCAGCTACCAGGGGCAGCTCCCACATCAATCACGGCTCGCATCTTTTGCTTGCACTGTTTTAGCCCTAAGACCTACGTGTTGTGTGTGTATGTGTGTGTATGTGTGTGTGTTTGCACTGCTGTATCCCTAAGATCTACGCATTTTATGTGTGTGTGTTTGCACTGTTGTAGCCCTAAGACCTACGCGTGGTGTGTGAGCAGACGGGCACAGTTGGCACTGCAGATAGACTTATTACACACATAACATGGTTAATACTTACACTATACACAATTGGTACTGCAGCAGGATTGATTGGGGAGTGCATCGTCTCCGTCGCAATGTATGCAAACTCAAACGGTACGGTCTGTACAAGCTGAGTTTGAGCATGATTGGATCAAAGCAAACTCAGACGGTACAGTCTGTACAAGTTGAGTTTGAGCACGATTGAGTTTGAGCACGATTGTAGGTTTGAACACTTCAGACGGTACGGTCTGCACAAGTTGAGTTTGAGCACGAGTGGATCAAAGCATTGCTCTGTAACTTTGATCGAAGCATTGCTCCGTAGATTTGAACACTTCAAGATCAAGGTGGGAACATGATCAAGTTGCTGTGGTGGAGGAGTTTTGTGGTACTGTGTGGTACTGTGTGGGAATGTGAACAAGTTGCTGTGGTGGAGGAGTTTTGTGGAACTCAGCATTTGAATCTCTCTTCCTTACTTGAAGCGGGGATTGGCTTTTATTGCCTGCATCGTGCACATCAAGGGTTGGCCAAAACCGTGTACCTATATACATTGTATATGACCGTATGTATGTATGGTGATTTCTCTGCTCAAAAATACCGTGAATACACTGTATATACGCTGTATACCTAAGTATGTATGGTTTTGGCCAACCCTGTCTGTATACCCAGTCACGTACATGCAGGCATTCTTAACATCACCTTTGTATATCCAGTCACGTATGTGCAGGCATTCTTAACGTCACCTTTGTATACCCAGTCACGTACGTGCAGGCATTCTTAACGTCACCTTTGTATACCCAGTCACGTACGTGCAGACATTATTAACATCCATCACCTTGCCTCAACTAACTCATGTTCAGGGTTGGCCAGAACCGTATATATACACCGTATACTACCGTGTATGTGGTGATTTCCCTGCCAACAACACCGTATATAACCGTATATTTGGTGATTTCCCTGCCAAAAATACCGTATATACACCGTATATATTCATATAGGGTTCTGGCCAACCTTACTCATGTTTCCTACAAAACCATGCAAATTTAGTAGAAAGGTCGTTACACACATACACACACACACACACAACACACGCGCACACACGTACACACACACCCCCACGGCACAACTTTCACGCGCCTCAGGAATGGCCTTTCAGTACTATCAAGTTTGTCAAAGAGGTTGAGCGAGCATCAAGAGCGTGCCGTTTTTGTCATGCCTGGTGTTTTGGTGGCAGCTACACAATATGTGCGACAAGCAGTTAGGTGTTTGGTCGAGGCTGTTTGACTAGACTGGTTCAATACAAGCTAGGGGAGCCAATTGTACGACAGGCATGGTGCAGATTAACAGCAGGCAGGCATGGCCCAGTACAGCAGCATTGCTTCTCCGTTTTGCAGAGAGGCTGTTTGACTAGACTGGTTAAAATAAGCTGGGGGAGCCAATTGTACGACAGGCATGGCCCAGTACAACAGCATTGCTTCTCCGTTTTGCAGAGAGGCTGCCACACTTTCACGACAAGGAGTTTGAGTACTACCACACACCTCATAGTCTATGTGCACCTCAACGTTGAAAACCTAAATGTAGTAGTTAGCAAGCAGCATCAGCAAAACACGCACCTCAACACCAGGCCTTTTGTAGTGTGTGTTTGTAGTGCGTGTTTGTAGTGCGTGTTTGTAGTGTGTGTTTGTGGTGTGTGTTTGTAGTGTGTGTTTGTAGTGTGTGTTTGTAGTGTGTGTTTGTAGTGTGTGTATGTAGTGTGTGTTTGTAGTGTGTGTTTGCAGTGTGTGTTTGTAGTGTGTGTTTGTAGTGTGTGTTTGTAGTGTGTGTTTGTAGTGTGTGTTTGTAGTGTGTGTTTGTAGTGTGTGTTTGTAGTGTGTGTTTGT
>Ga0307942_1002653_pt1 | contig 14531 bp, 14 predicted proteins | sample OrgLakmetagen175_FD_201846 | JGI IMG/M metagenome (GOLD analysis project Ga0307942, IMG submission 201846) | Saline water microbial communities from Organic Lake, Antarctica - #175 | ecosystem: Environmental > Aquatic > Non-marine Saline and Alkaline > Saline | place: Antarctica: Organic Lake...
CACCCACACCCACGCCCACGCCCACGCCCACGCCCACGCCCACACCCACACCCACACCCACAACGCCGCACCTGCCACAATCACACTTGCACCCACACCCACACCCACACACCCAGGCATCCACCGCTGCACCTGCCACATTCACGATGCGCTGCCTGCGTATTGCCAGTGGAATAAGGTTGGCTCCCCCATCCAGCTGGCGCCACACCTCCAGCGCGTACTGCCGCTCTGCGGCTGTGCAGACGTACACGTCAAACCTGCAAACACAGCGTGTATGCAAAGCTGTATACACAGTGTGTGTGCGTTTATGGGTGTGTTCAATCACCAGCTCGTGCTGCCATTCTGATGCTGTGCAAACGTACACGTCAAAGCTGTAAACATGGCGTGTGTGTGCATTTATGGGTGTGTTCAATCACCAGCTTTTGCTGCCATTCTGATGCTGTGCAAACGTACACGTCAAAGCTGTAAACACGGTGTGTGTGCATGTATGGGTGTGTTCAATCACCAGCATTTGCTGCCATCCTGATGCTGTGCAAACGTACACGTCAAAGCTGTAAACACAGTGTGTGTGAGCGTTTATGGGTGTGATCAATCACCAGCTTGTGCTGCCATCCTGATGCTGTGCAAACGTACACATCAAAGCTGTAAACACAGCGTGTGTGCAATTATGGGTGTGTTCAATCACCAGCTCGTGCTGCCATCCTGATGCTGTGCAAACGTACACATCAAAGCTGTAAACACGGCGTGTGTGTGCGTTTATGGGTGTGTTCAATCACCAGCGCGTGCTGCCATTCCGATGCTGTGCAAACGTACACGTCAAAGCTGTAAATAGGGTGAGTATATGAACACGTACATACTTGTACGTAATTGACTTGAGAGCTTGTACTTCAATTCTGGTGAGCAGACGTTTATGTCAATCTGGTTCATGCCACATGCTGCGGAGGGGTTGGTACATGCTTTTTAGAGGAGGCGGTTTGGTCATCTGAAAGCAGCGGCACACACACACACACACACAATATACACACTACAATTGTACCATCTGGCATTCAGAGCGTGTACGATTCAGAGCGTGCACAATTCAGAGCGTGTACCACCTGAAATTCAGAGCGTGTACGATTCAGAGAGGGTACGATTCAGAGCGTGAACGATTCAGAGCATTCAATGTGTGTACAATTTAGAGCGTGTACCACCTGACATTCAGAGCGTGTACCACCTGACATTTAGAGCGTGTAAGGACGATTCAGAGCGTGCACGATTTAGAGCGTGTACGATTCAGAGCCTTCAGAGCGTGCACGATTCAGAGCGTGTACCACCTGACATTCAGAGCGTGTACGGAAAGCAGAAACAACACCGGGAATTTAAAGGGACACAGGCAAAACACACAGCTACCCTTTTCTATCAGTTGGACAAAATAGAAATAGGACACAGGCAAAACAAACAGCATAGGACACACAGAAATAGACACAGAATAGGACACACAGAAATAATACACAGGCAAAACACACAGCTACCCTGTTTCAATCAGTTGGACAAAATATTTTAACAGGAGTCAGGGTCTTATCCCTACAGACCAGAGCCCTTGTGTATTGCGACAAAACATTGAAACAGGAGTCAGGGTCTTTTCCCTTGAGATCAGAGCCCTTGTGTATTGCGACAAAATATTGAAATAGGAGTCAGGGTCTTTTCTTTAGAGATTAGAGCCCTTTGTATATTGCGACAAAACATTGAGTTAGGAGTCAGGATCTTTTCCCCACAGAGCAGAGCCCTCGTGTATTGCGGCAAAATATTGAAATAGGAGTCAGGGTCTTTTCCCTAGAGATCAAAGGCTTGTGTATTGCGGCAAAACATTGAAATAGGAGTCAGGGTCTTTTTCCTAGAGATCAGAGCCCTTGTTTATTGCAACAAAATATTGAAATAGGAGTCAAGGTCATTTTTTAGAGGTCAGAGCCCTTTGTATATTGCAACAAAAAAGCACAGCATGAACTGCTGAAACCAGACTTCCTATCACAGGAAGGGTGTCAAAGGTGAGTCGCAATGATTTTTGTGGTATTGACTGCCCTATATACATGAAGCGTCCTATATGTATGAGGCATCCTAAATACATATGAGGCATCCTATATACATGAAGCGTCCTATATGTATGAGGCATCCTAAATACATATGAGGCATCCTATATACATATGAGGCATCCTATATACATATGAGGTATCCTATGACATGAGGCATCTTGTATCTCGATTTGGTGAATTCTGATGAGTACCAAGAGGGCACTTAGGGTTTAGGGTTTCAGATTCAACCCTGTCAAGCATGTGTAGAGTTGGCCAGAACCATATATATACGGTATATATACGGTGTTTTTGGCAGGAAAACCACCAAATATACGGTCATATACGGTGTATATATACGGTTCTGGCCAACCCTAAGCATGTGTTATGCAACTTGCAAGTGTCCCCCCCCTGTGCACTGCCCTCCAAAGCCAACAGCACCTGTTGAAAACAGACACCCTCCAAAGCCAACACTACCTGTTGAAAACATATGCCCTCCAAAGCCACCACCACCTGTTGAAAACAGACACCCTCCAAAGCCAACAGCACCTGTTGAAAACAGACACCCTCCAAAGCCAAGACTACCTGTTGAAAACAGACACCCTCCAAAGCCAACAGCACCTGTTGAAAACAGGCACCCTCCAAAGCCACCAGCACCTGTTGAAAACATATGCCCTCCAAAGCCAACACAGTACCTTTGTCTAAAGTCGTGTGAATGCTCCGACAAAAAGCTGTGCAGCTCTTTCCAGCCTGGCCGTATGCGGATTAGAACGCTGCTCCTTCGATCTGCGGGGTTGATGCGAGTGAGGATGACCTGGAAGAAGGCAGATTTGTAGGGTTGGCCAAAACCATATATACACGGTGTATGTACGGTATTTTTGGCAGGGAAATCATCAAATATACGGTCATATACGGGGTGTTTATACGGTTCTTGCCAACCCTACAGAGTTGATGAAGGTGGAAGCATGTGAGAATGATCTAGATGGAACTGTGGTTGACTTAGGTTGGTGCGTGTGAGGATGACCTGACCTGGAAGAGAGCAGATTTGATGAAGGTGCAAGCGTGTGAGAATGATCTCGATGGAACTGTTAATTAAAGTAGGTTGGTGCGTGTGAGGATAACCTGGAAGAGGGAAGATATGATAAAGGTGGAAGCATGTGAGAATGATCTAGATGGAACTGTGGTTTAACAAAGTTGTTGCGCAGATGAGTAAAGACTAAAAGAAGGTACGATTGATGAAGGTGGATGTGTGAGGGGATCAAGCCTGTGCATTCTACAGTGTACAGTACGGTACGCTTTTTACTGTACGTACCATAATTTTGTAAATCACAGAGTAATTACGACTTTGGAGGACCGTAATTTACCGTAATTATGGCAATTTACTGTACGGTGTACGGTACTGTGCCAAGCTGGCACTGCCAGTGCAAAAATGGCCTACGCAGCTGCAGGTACGTGGTATATATTTGAGGTTGGCCAGAACCGTATATCTGCACCGTATATGACTGTATTTATGGTGATTTCCCTGCTAAAAATACAGTATGTACACCGTATATACTTATAAATGTATGGTTCTGGCCAACCTAATATATATAACGAAAAGCGCTCCCAGCCCACTCACTAGGCAAGACCCTGGCGACCCTTTTCCCTTCTATGCTTGCAACTTACTGGTATTCCCAACTACACCTAAGTGGATCTCTTTCCATACTTTCCATGGGAAGCAGCCATCACTGCTTGCTCTGTTCAAATTGGCAACAGGAGAGATAACGACGTCAAGCATGTTGTGTACAGAATGATGTAGCCCAAGTAGAGCCAAAGGGTTGGCCCAAACCGTACACGCACACCATATATGAGCGTATATACGGAGATTTACCTGCGAATGACACCATATATACATCGTAATTACATTCATATGACATATGTCGCATGCTTTTGGCCTACAATTGGACTGCGCACCTGTCCATCTTTGAGTCTTATCACCGGGCGCTGTATCGAGCTGCCATCTTCGAGCACGACCGTCTCAAGCCTGCGTTTTTTAAAGCATGTGTGTGACGCACAAATTTGTTCAGGTGCAGTGTTACCCTGCCATCTTCTAACACGACCGTCTCAAGCCTGCATTTCATATTGCATATGAAGCACAAATTTGTTCAAATGTGGTGTTATACTGGTAGATTCAAACGGTCGTGTTTTAAACACTTGGGCTGACATCAACCGTGCTAACGACTTACCATACAGACTTGGGTTCAGTCCGCAGCCCCAAAACAATACTTTAGTATCACACTCCCGCATCAACCCCGCACCCTGGGAATATTTAATTTACACCAACCCCGCACAGGGATTTTTGTTTGACAGGCTCCAAAATACGCCAAAAAATCCCCGTATTTCAATCCCGCACCCCACAAATAAATAGATATTTTTCGTGCGCGCAGTCACCCCGCAGGGCAAAAAACGATATTTTTGCGCGGTGATATAAAGTCTGTACGGTATTTTACTTTATGAATAGGCAAGCAGTCATACTTCTTGACTGGAGGCCTTTTTTCTTGTAAGGAACAACAATAATGAGCAGGCGAGCAGTCATACTTCTCGACTGAAGGCCTTTTCCTTGTACCTTGCAAACCTTGATAAAAGCCGGTGTCTTGTATGCGTGGAAATGCGTTGTTTGTTTCAGATGAGACCAGTTGAATATTAATATTAAACGTTTGACGCCACACAGAAGCTCTGAGCGTTATGAAATCGCTCAAGACAGTAACAGCACACAGTGGCAATCCTATTCAAATGTATTGTTGCATTGCTCACCACAGATGGAAATTGTTGAGCGTTAAAGCGTGCATTGCTCACCAGAGATGGAAATTGTTGAGCGTTAAAGCGTGCATGGCTCACCACAGATGGAAATTGTTGAGCGTTACAGCGTGCATTGCTCACCACAGATGGAAATTGTTGAGCGTTAAAGCGTGGATTGCTCACCAAAGATGGAAATTTTTGAGCGTTTAAGCGTGCATTGCTCACTACAGATGGAAATTGTTGAGCGTTAAAGCGTGCATTGCTCACCACAGATAAAAAAGTGTTGAGCGTTAAAGCATGCATTGCTCACCACAGATGGAAATTGTTGAGCGTTAAAGCATGCATTGCTCACCACAGATAAAAAATGTTGAGCGTTAAAGCGTAGATGTTGCGAATTGATTATATCACAAAACATTAAGAGCAAACCGTAGTTTTCATGTGCACACCATAGCTTGGCATAAACAGCCTGGCCTGGAAACATACATATAGAGCAAACCGTGGTTTTCATGTGCACACCGTACCTTGGCGTAAACAGCCTGGCCTGGATGCGAACGTTGTTGTTGAGAGAAAACTGCGACAGCAGCTCGGCATCAAAGGACAGCAGCTCTGCCTCCTTCTGGATGCAGCTCAGGGATTGCTCCAGGTGCTGCCTGTGCGTCGAATGCAATTTCACGCCACACGAGTAACGTTAGTTCTGCCTCCTTCTGGATGCAGCTCAGAGATTGCTCCAGGTGCTGCCTGCGTGTTGAATGCAATTTCATGCCACAAAAGTAACGTTAATTCTGCCTCCTTCTGGATGCAGCTCAGGGATTGCTCCAGGTGCTGCCTGCGTACTGAGTGCATGTTTAGGGTTGGCCAGAACCGCATATATACGGTGTATACACGTAATTTTTGGCAGGGAAACCACCAAGTATACGGTGCACGTATGCGGTTCTGGCCAACACTACACGTATAAGCGTTGTGTTATAAACATGTGTGTAGGGTTGGCCACAACTATATGTATATATACGGTGTATATACGGAATTTTTGGCAGGGAAATCACCAAATACACGGCCATATACAGTGCACATATGCGGTTGTGGCCAACTCTATAACTTTAGGCTGTGAGTGCGATTAACAAATGGACTCCTTCGTTAGTCTGTATGGACTCCTTTATATCCAGTTTGATAATGTCAAGAGATCAGCTTATTCTGGATCCAGTTTTGAAATGTGCACAGACGCAGCAGTAAACACACGCAAACTGGTCGATGCTGGCAGAGAATCAAAAGGTCAATGTGTGCAATACATTGAGAGTGTTGCGTCCTTTGTTCATGCAGCCCAGGAATACATTGAGAGTGCAATACATTGAGAGTGCAATACATTGAGAGTGTCGTGTCCTTTGTTCATGCAGCCCAGGAATACATTGAGAGTGCAATACATTGAGAGTGTTGCGTCCTTTGCTCATGCAGCCCAGGAATACATTGAGAGTGCAATACATTGAGAGTGTTGCGTCCTTTGTTCATGCAGCCTAGGAGCAGCTTCATCCGTGCTTCTTTCGTAAACAAACAAATGTCAACAGCAGCGTGCACTAGGCCACCTGCAATACAGATTCACCATCCAGGCCTCATCATGCAGGCCTTGGTCCAAGCTGTTGTATCCAGATCTGCCTTTGCCTCAGCTCACTTTGTACGTCTCTGTGAATGACATGGTGCGCTACCCCTCTTCCCCTGTTTGCCACATTGACACGTAAGTCAGTGGCAGACAGGTCAATCTCCTTTCCCCTCTAGAATGCTGCATACATAGGGCTGGCCAGAACCGTATACGTACACCGTATATGACCGTATGTATGGTGATTTTCCTGTTAGAAATACCTATATACACCGAATATACATATGTATGTATGGTTTTGGCCAACCCTATGTATACGTTATAATGTAGATGTCATGCCTTTTATCCATGCAAGCTGTGTCGAGGTAGGTAGCGCCTTTCAGCCCCTGCATCTTTTAAACCTCAATACAAGCCTTCCGTCACATTTGTGACCTCTTGGTGTAGATACAAGGGACGTCACAGCCCAGGCTACGCAGCTCCCGCCTGCCCTTAAAGGTAGACTAGACGAAGGAAACAGGCAGGCATAGCACGTCGCACTCACTTCACAAGCGTACTAACAAGTATGTCGCTAAGAGGCCCACGCATGGCCTTTGAGAGACTCAGGTCGATTTGAAAAAACAGGCAGGCACAGCAAGTCGCACTCACTTCACAAGCGTACTAACAAGTACATTGTGCAAAAGGCTCACACCTGGCCTCTACGAGACTGGGCTCATGTTGAGGGTGCAATGCAGGCAGCACCCACACCGAGGCCAGGCACGCATCATGAAGGGAATTAGGAGATAGGCTAATTCAAATAGCATGAAATTGGACCAAAAAAGGAGGACAAAGAACTCACCTGTCCTCTGGACTCATGTCCAGGGTGTGGGCAGCCGCTTTGAGCATGTTCTCCCTGCAAAGCACACGTTGACCATCGGCAGTTGATCACTCAAGCAGTTTGGTATGCTGGCCACATGGAACGACCCGCACCCTGAGTTTGCAGCGCTTGCTGCGTACACACCTTTGCCTTCACACACATCTTCACAAGCTTATTCACACGCTTGCTGTGGGCCTCTCAGTGCCTCTCAGTGCCTCTCAGTGCCTCTCAGTGCCTTCACACGCTTCTCTACACGTTTGATGCGTACACGCCTTTGCCTTCACACGCATCTTCACAAGCTTCTTCACACGCTTGCTGTGGGCCTCTCAGTGCCTCTCAGTGCCTTCACACGCTTCTTCACACGCATGCTGCGTACACACCATTGCCTTCACACGCACTTAACATCTCCACTTACTAACATATGCCCTAGCACTTAACAATCTCCATTGCATTCACACGCACTTAACATCTCCCCTAGCACTAGAGAACCGTCACCTTCACACACACTTGCATCTCCCCTAGCACTAGAGAACCGTCCCCTTCACACACACTTGCATCTCCCCTAGCACTAGAGAACCGTCACCTTCACACACACTTGCATCTCCCCTAGCACTAGAGAACCGTCCCCTTCACACACACTTGCATCTCCCCTAGCAGGAGAGGACCATCACCTTTAGGAAATAAAAATATACAAACAATAAAATATGCTTATGTGCAAAATACGAAAATTAGCTTATGTGCTGAAGCACAGGTGGAACGGAGCAGTTGTTGTCATTGATCTTCTCCCTGCCGAGTTGCTGCAAAGTGCAGAACAGCAGGACGAGTAGTACCCATCCCAGGCTAGCAAATTCCTACAGAAAGCTGCAAATCGAGTAGCACCTACTACTGATATGTCAATAGAAAAGGCACACACACACACACACGCACACACACATACACACACAGGCCTTTGACCAGCACCCCACATGAACCACCTCCACAAGACTGACACCCCACGCACCTGACTCTAAAGCAATCATCTCTTCGTGCCTCTGCAGTGCTTGCCGTGTGGGCCACTACGAGAGTCTCATCCAGGTCGAAGATCAGCGCCAGCTGCAACGCAGAGCGGACAGAGCACACAGGGGTTAGTTTTGTTATATAATTGTGTTATATAAATGGTCGTATACGGTGTCGTTCACAATTTGGGCCAACCCAGAACAGAATAGAGTTATGCAGGGAAGAAAAGTAACGATGCAGAGATCAAGATGCGCAGGGACGAGTATCCACGCACACGCGCACACACACACACACACACACACATGTATGCACGCACCTGGCCACGCTCCAGCAGCCCACTTGCAACACTGGCCATTCCAGGGCACAATACGAAACCCCAGAACACAGATGATACGCTGCCGTCTCCTGCAGTTGTGTGTTTGCATGATATGGATGAGGAGGTCACACAACACGGGTGATACGCTGCCGTCTCCTGCAGTTGTGTGTTTGCATGATATGGATGAGGAGGTCACACAACATGGGTGATACGCTGCCGTCTCCTGCAGTTGTGTGTTTGCATAAGATGGATGAGGAGGTCACTCAACACAGCACTCCCGTTCCTTATTAAGGAACATTAATCTCAGCTTTGAAGGCAAGCTGCACCTTCTGCAAACATACCAGCTGCTTCTCCTTACATACCAGCCGCTTCTCCTTACATACCAACCGCTTGCATACCAGCCGCTCCTCCTTACATACCAGCCACTCCTCCTTACTATAAATCTGCAAACGTACCAGCTGCTCCTCCTCACATAGAAGACAGATAACAAGGACTCTGTCGGCTCTATCGGAGCAGGAGCCCGCAGCAGCAGCGCAATGCTTTGCCTCTTAACTTGCTTGTCCATCTTTGCTCCCTCCTGACGATTCTCACTTTTACTTTCTTTTGCAATGACGAGGCAGGAGCCGGCAGCAGCAGCTTACATGTGTGACTGTTTTTTTCTGCTTAGGATTTGATTGCTCACACGTGTAATTGATACCCCTGCTCCCTCTCAACGCTTCTTTCTGATGCAGCTCATACCTTGCACAAAGGACACAGGAGCCAGCAGCAGCTCATATGCGTGACCTGATCATTCCTGCTGCTTAATCTATAACATAATATCATTATATTTTATATCATAATTTATATCATTTTATAATGTATCCCCTTTCCCTCTTGACACTTCTTTCTGACGCTCTGCAAACCTTGCACTGAGAACACGGGAGCCAGCAGCAGCTCACACGCGTACTTTAACAGTTCCTGCTGCTTATGGTATATTAGATTTACATCCCAATTCCCTCATGACGCTTCTTTCTGATGCAGCTCATACCTTGCTTGCACAAAGGACACAGGAGCCAGCAGCAGCTCACACGCGTACTTTAATTGTTCCTGCTGCTTATGGTATATTACATTTACATCCCAATTCCCTCATGACGCTTCTTTCTGATGCAGCTCATACCTCGCACTGAGGACACGGGAGCCAGCAGCAGCTCGTGCGCATCATCAAGTTGGATTGCAAGGGCACTGTGGTCATCTAAGCACTCCTTGTGTTGCGCAGCGAAGGCGCTGCGAAGGATGGCAAGGCAATCGGTTTTTAGTTAGGCACAATACAAAAGTCTAAGAAGGCAAAACCATGAGCGCGGTGGTCGTCTAAGCACTCCTCGTGTGAGCTAGGTCAGTGTGGTCATCTAAGTAGTCCTCGTGAGAGCTAGGTCAGCTAAGGTGCTGCAGGGATTGTTGTTTAAGGGCAATCATCATTGATTGCACAAATTATGATAGGTGCTAGGAAGAAGTGTTGGGAAAGGGTTTAGGGTTAAGGGTTTAGTGCTAAAGATAGTGCTTGGGGTTTAGTGCTTGAAAGGATTCAGGGCTTAAAGCACACTCGGAGGTGAGTAGACGCAACCCGCAAAGATTTAACACTAGGCAAGATAAGTGAGGCTGAAGGAGCATTTCACAGGTAGTACTGCATAACTCCTCCGCCTCAAACAGAAAGAAAAGTACTGGGGACCTGGGAGCTGACAAGCTGTGTCTGTAGCTGGCTCCTAGCTCTTCATTTTTCTCGTTATTTGTAGGGCTGACCAGAACCATGTACGGTGTATATACACGGTATTTGTGGCAGGGGAATCACCAAATATACGGTCATATACGGTGTATGTATACGGTTCTGACCAACCCTAATAATTTGAAGCCCATAAATGCAAGCAAAAAAATGGTGTGCAGCCGCACCTTGTGTCTTCCTGCCCTTGGGTGGGAAGAACTTGAAGCACTGGGCCTCCTGAGTAGGGATATTAATCAACAGTCGTTCAATGCAGGTTAGGTGGACTGAAGTCATGCTTGTTTGAAGCGCAAATCATTTTGCTTGCAAAACCTTCTTGGCAACGTAACGCGTGGGAAAGTTTCCCATTTGAAAGTGGCGGCCCCGTGCTGTGCGCTGTCCTCTTATTTTATTTATACGGCACTGCTTTGCAAGCATTCGCAGAGGGAACGCACTGGAAACTTGACAGGCAACAGTCTACAAGCATTGGGCCTTCTCCTACCTCCATGTGCCACATGCAGCACTTGCAGCACATTCACATCCTTGCGGTTGCCCCTGCACAAACAAACAAGCAAGGGATTGGCCAGAGCCATGCATATATGCATATCCACGGTGTTTCTACGGTACTTTTAGCAGGAATAGTTCCGTACGTACGGTAATTTACGGTGTGGCGTGTGTACATTCTGGCCAACACTGAAAGTACTTGTTTGCTGTGTAACAGCCCTAAGGGTAGAAGCTAGACGAGGCTGAGCATTAGTAAGGCTGAGCTGGAACAAGTAAGTGATACTGGCAAACAGAGCCCGGCAAACAGTCAGGCGCTGAGCAATACCAGAGAACAGACCTCTGAGCAATTTGACACACCGATCACAGAATCAGTATTCATCTGCATCATAAGGGTGACTGCGCACAAACGGGTGTGCTATGCTAAGCTTTGTCCGGGTTAGGCACCCTGAACAAAGACATACCACGTGGAGTGAACGAGTGTCGCTTGTAGGATGGCATCTTTGATGCTGCCGGGCAACTGCAAGCTGTCACAGAAGAAGTTGAGGCAGCATGGAAAGGGCCTCCCGCTGCTCTCAAATGTGAGGTGCATGGAGTGGGGTGCGGTGTCCAGCTGTTGTTGGGCAACGTCAGGCATGGCGTTCACCCCCGCATCCACCTCCATGGGATCTCCCCCTCCAGTTGTATTTTTATCTTCTCCGTTGCTCCCATCCTCTCCATCCATGGATCAGCACGCAGCGGAGCCCTGTTGTTGATGACAGACACATACAAGGCACTTACAACTGTTTGAAGGCCAAACAAAGTAGCTAGAAGCCAACCCAACCCAGAAATCATCACGATGCAGCAGGAAGCAGCAGGATTTAGAGGTGCCGGCAAAGGGCCTCCAAAAATCGTTTAAAACCACAAGAAAATATTCCGCGTGCTTCTTAAACCATCAGACGCAGGAATAGCACTCCACATTGCACAGTGCACAAAGTTCGCAGGCGGTAGTTCAGAACAACATATTTTCAAGAAAATTAACTTAAATAAGCACCCCGGCTTCGGCTGCCTCTGTCAGGGGAGTGGTATGCAAGCACGGATGGTTACCTTTTTTCCACGAAGCAGCGGGTCGAACGAGCGCCTGTTACGGACACAATGACGCTTCGGATTTATTGCAAGCTACGTCAAAAACAATTGTATCGTAGAGGGGTCGGATTGAAGCATCGCGTCAACTTTGACAACGAAGATCCACGTTATATAGCTTTATATTTTACATAAGCATATATATTTTTTAATATTTTTCTGTGCACAATTTTGCCAAACCGTTTTACCAACTTTCAGTTGCGACTTTCTGTTGCATGCAACAGTCCCACCCCTGCGCAGGTGACAGCTCGAAGACCGAGACAATTGGTGAGGGCTTGTGTAATAAGCGTATGTGCCTGCATGCACACACAAACCCCTGCACACGCAAACGCCCCACCAAAAATAGAGTGATACATCAATGCAGTAGCGTCAGGGAGTCAGGGAGTTTTTTGCCCTGACCTGGACTGCTGCTTAGGCAATGTAGTAGGTCACACACATGCCAGTGCATGCGCTTGCATTTGCCCGTGTGTACCCAGTTTTCAAAGAAAGAGTCAGTTAGGCATGCCAAAAAGTTCTTATTTGTAACGCAAATCTTTGGTGAAATTGGTTTGCATCACTTCAATGAGGATGCTATATACCATGCAATAGCCCTCAATAGCTCTGGCTCCATGGATAAACCAGTCAGTACTACAGCCTGGTGCGCAGGATTAGTATAGAGAGAACCACAGTGGAAACGGTTCACGGTACCCAACACCAAGGTGGCTCCTTTTTCTCGAATAACGTGGAGAATGGTTTTCACAGCCTGCTTAGTTTTTCTGTTTTTTGTAGAATGGCAACACAGAGAAGGTTACAAGGACACCATACAGAGGCAACACCATACAGAGGCAACAGGCAACAGGCAACAGGCAACAGGAGGACACCAAAACAGAGGCAACAAAGGCAACAGGCAACAGAGGCAACAGAGCCAGGCAACAGAGGCCACAGGCACAGGCCACAGCCCACATTCTAGAGGCCACAGGCCACAGGCCACAGGCCACAGCCCACAGGCCACAGCCCACCTTCCATGGGCCACAGCCACAGGAATCCTTCCATGGGCCACAGGCCACAGGCCACAGCCCACCTTCCATGGGCCACAGCCCACATTCTAGAGGCCACAGGCAACAGAGGCAACAGAGGCAACAGGCAACAGGAGGACACCATACAGAGGCAACACCAAACAGAGGCAACATGCAACACCATACAGAGGCAACAAGGACACCATACAGAGGCAATGGACACAGAGGAGCAACCCACTAAAAATATCAGACCTGCAGCGGTCGGTTTAGAACAAATACGACCTCGAAGTGTTGCGACCACACTTAGGCAAACCCGTGCCATGACCAGGCACGAAATACCAGGTACATCTGCTGCTAACAATAGATTAGCAAGCACGAACAGAAAGCGCACACTCCAGGACCTTGATGAGCATGACACATCTCAATCAAGACAGAAACAAGGCAATGCTAACAAAACTGGACGATCGGAAAATCTGCACCAGTGCTCCCAAGGACAACCTGATGATGTTAACTTATTACAACATGCTCCCCAACATCAAAGTCCAGGATCTTCACAAAGGCAAACACGCTCTATGACTCAGGAGTGTGAGACTCAAGCAAGATGCCAATGCAGAAGAATGCCGCCATATCAAGAATGCTTGCAAGAAACGCCCATATTCCGCGGGGACACCACCTGAACCCCCCTCAGCAATCCAGGATAGCGAAATACAAAACACTTCACAAAGAAATTCACCAAGGCTAGCAGAGAGACAACAAACACTCACCCCACAGGCAAATGAACAGCCGCTTAAGCCCAAAGGGAAAAAGCGCCAACGACCATCAGAATACAAATTACATAATAATGACATATCGTACTGTGCGGTCCAACCCCTTGACCCTGTCACTTTTAGTTTCAGTTTTTGACACTGGTTGACTTTGTCTCACCAGCCAATTGCCATCAGCCAGAGTCTCGGGCTGTAGGCCATCCTTGTAACCCTTGCAACCCTATGAGGTACCGCACCGGTACAATTTTTAATCAAAAACACGCCTACCGGTACGGCTTCTCTCCCAATGCAAACTGCCCCATTTGCCCTTGCACTGATAGTGCGCTTCACATACTTTCAGGCTGCCAACACACTAAAATGAGGAACATGATTATTAAACGCCAATACGGCAAGTGTGCTGATTGTCCAAGCCCTGCAAAAGGGACCATGCGGTGCCAACCAAATTGCCTACACTGACGTAGGCAGTGCAGATAAACTATCAGAGCAAGGCCTAGATCTGAGAAACACTGCCAACAAAACACTGCCCGATTGGTTGCTACCAGAACCAACAGCACATGCTTTTAAAGCCTCCTCTCGTCCTGACGCCATCCTATTTTAACCTAGCACTATGTGCTCCTCTCGCGTAACCACCCGCAACCCAAACTTTCAACAGCTTGCTAAAGACAAGAAATTAAATCCAAACCAGTGGAAGGTTTACCTGATTGAGTTTAAATTCTGTACCACGGTATCTCCATCTTGATCTGTCCAAACATGTTATGCGCAATATAAGTAGATTCCGCTTGCGTGCGCATACTTTGAAAGTTGAGGCAGCAGCGTGGCATGAAGATGGTTCTTGCGTATG
>Ga0307942_1002654_pt1 | contig 14531 bp, 17 predicted proteins | sample OrgLakmetagen175_FD_201846 | JGI IMG/M metagenome (GOLD analysis project Ga0307942, IMG submission 201846) | Saline water microbial communities from Organic Lake, Antarctica - #175 | ecosystem: Environmental > Aquatic > Non-marine Saline and Alkaline > Saline | place: Antarctica: Organic Lake...
AGTGGAGAGTGGGGGGAGTGCTGCTGGAGGGAGGGTGGAAGTGGTGTGCCCAAGGGGGGGTGGGGGTAAGGCACGTGTGGGAGGGCTGCAATGTCGAATGAGGCGTGGCGTGCTTGCCTTTGCTGTTGGAGCTGGGCAAGCTCGGAGCGCATGGACATCAGGTGGTGAAGTGCAGTGCTGCTGGAGGAGTGGGCGTGTGATTGGGGCTGCTGCGGCAGGTTCTGCTGTTGCTGCTGCTGCTGGTGCATGGGGTACATATTTCCATAGGGGGACTGTGGATGCAAGCTATTGAACGGCATGCCATTGTTCCCCATTGATTGCTGCGTGTGTTTATGTGTGTGCTTGTGTGTGTGTGTGTGTGTGTGTGTGTGTGTGTGTGTGTGTGTGTGTGTGTGTGTGTGCGTGCGATTGTGTGTGTGTGTGTGTGTGTGTGCGTGTGAGTGCAAGCATGTGTGTGTGTGTGTGTGTGTGTGTGTGTGTGTGTGCGCGCGTGCGCGTGCGTATGTGTGCGCACACAGATACGGAAGCATGTCCGTGCAAGCATGTAACTCATTCACCTGCCCAGAATCCATACTGGAGTGATGTATGAGCAGCGGGGAGGACCTCCCGCTGCTAGCAACACTAGCTAAAAATTTGCGCAAGCGTCCGATTGTGGTTGCCCCCACTGACTGTACATTGTGGTCGCAGATTTGAAAACAAAATGGAATTGAATGCTGGCCAGGTCACAGGAATTTGGTTACCTACTAGGTCAGACAGTTGAAAATTCTCGATAACGATATACCTTTTTATTTTCGCACCACAAAGCTCTTAAGAAGCTTGGCAGGATTTGTGTAACTTTTGGACGGTACGTGTCGAATCGATTAAGAATTAAATATTCGGATTCCTAACGTCGAAATCTGTCGATTTATATATGTATGGGTTGAATCGGAGGGGGGGAGGGGGGGGGTCCGAGGGCGGTTTTGGACCCCCCTCAAAATTTTTCTGGGCCAATCCTACGAGATTGTAAATATATCAGCGGAATCTGTGTGAATGTGAAGCTATTTGAAGCAGGTTTACCCCAAACATACAGGATTATGCCAGCATGAGATAGTCAGTGGAATTTTGAAGAAATGGAAGCAATTTGGGACTGTGCAAGCCAGTTATGGGTGCCTGGTAGGTCACGTGTGCATGGGCGTCCGTATCACAGTTTTTGCCTCATGACTCTGCAACACTTCAGTTTCAGGTCTTGATGAGTATGCAGATGGATGCCTATTTGAAAAAAGGAGCAGATCGGTACCCTAGGCTTTTTGTCCGGGTGGGGGCACCGGAAGGGGGGTTTTGGAGGAGGGGGGGTGTCAGGGGGGTCCAGCCCAAAAACCATACGTGCCTTCCTTCAAAAACATTTTCCTGCCTCATGGGGGAGTGAAAAATTAACCAAATTTTTGTGGACGGGTACGGGATATCCTGTTTTCGCACCCTTCGACGTCAGGGTTAGTCCTGGTTGTGTGAGTTTCCTTACTGTCAGTTATCATGGTGTTTGAAGTGAAAAGGAGTGAAATCAAGAAGTGATTATTCTGATCCGCTGAGACAACAAGGAATGAGCGACTAACCAAATTATTGACCTTACTAGAGGCGTAGGGTGGAGTACCCATGCATGCCCCCTGTGACAGTGTTTTTATTACCTACTCTACTAATCCTCTCTTAAAAGGGATCCATATTCCTCCTCTGGATCAAGAAAAGGAAAAGAAAAGACTCCACTGGTAGTGATGACAGTCAGCATGATTAAGGGAGGGTGTAGGTGCCCGCAACACACGAAAGAAAAAATTAGTGTGGGTCAGGGAGTTGTGTGCCGTGGCACCCAAACTGTTGATGTTTTGAGTTGTATTGCAGTGCATAGGTATCTTGTTTTTATGATGTCCCTAACCTAGATGCATGCCTGATGGAGTGTTCATCAGTTTGTGTGTCAGGCTTTAAATCTTTTGGTGATCCAGATTGAGGTCTGCCAGATTTGGAGTTTGGAGTCAGTTTCTTGTTTCTTGTCTTCAGCAAGCTGCTGAAAATCTGAATTGCATATGGTTACCCGAGAAGAGCATACACTAATAGGTTGAAATAAGATAGCGTCAGGACGAGAAGAGGCTTTTAACGCATGTGCTGTTAGGTTTGGCAGCAACCAATAGGGCATTATTTTGTTGGCAGTGTCTCTCAGATCTAGGCCGTGTTCTGCTAGATTATCTGCACTGCCTATGTCAGAGTAGGCAATTGGTAGGCACCGCATGGTCCCTTTTGTAGGGCTTGGACTGACAGAACACTTGCCATAATTTGGCGTTTTATAATCGCTATAATCATATTCCACATTTGCTTCTGGGATACTCCTTTGCAGCTTTTGCAGCCAAACTGGCGAGCCATCAATTAAATACCTGTTTTGCCTCTTTATTCCAGACAGCAACAATATCCATACTCTAAATGGGGTTGGTAAGTTTACGTCGTACACCCCTCCACGAGGTTGGCCTTGCATATTGAGTTTTGTCTCTGGGATGAAACCAAGCGTGGTGCAGTAATTGGGGTTATTATAATGATGATCTCGCACCAATGCTCTGTAAGAATTGATACTCTTGTTTTCCCAATTGGGTAGAAATGGGAAGGGCATCCTAGGCCTCGCCTAAGTCGCCAAAGTCTGGATCAAGGATAATGAAATTGAACCTCAATTCTTCACGAAACTGCCTTTACCTCCAGCCGCCCAGTTTTGTGCTGGTTACTCCCATCGCTGCAAAATTACAAAAACAACAAACGAATTAGGGGGGGTGATGGGTTCTTCGAAGTGGCAGGGGGCAATTGAGGGAGACTGGGAGCACCCCAGCAGCACCGCCAGCCACCAGTAGAGCCAACAACCCCAAACAGCACCGACCTAAAGACCTCAGCAAACCTCGGCGTGACATCCACCTTGCCGATCGAGATCAAGTACTGTGAGGAGACCCCCAGACCTCAGAACCAGCTGAACGCCGCAAAGGAACAGCACAAAGACCTTTGCAACATTCTCCAAGGAGCCTCCGTTACTCTCCACATCATCCTTTTGGGTGTGGGCGGCACCATCTACAACACCCGCACTCTGAAGCCTTTCAAAGAACTGGGTCTCGATTCTCAAATAGTTAAGAAGCTTGCCTCCAAGCTCCATGTGCACTCTGTGAACTTTGCTGCTTAACTTGTCCATACTAGACGTGCCCTTTCCAGTACTGTTATCAACTCTTATCAGGAGCCGGTTTCAGACCAAGCCTGCAACCCTCCTGATCCCCATTGATTTTTCCTTTCCATTTCACAGTGGAGGAGCTTTTCGGTACTCGGTACCAAAGTAGCTCCTTTTCCTAAATTAATGTGGGGAGTGGCTTTCACTGCCTGCGTAGTTTTTCTTTTTCACGAAACTGCCCTCGTTTTCTCTCATCGCTATATCTCATGATATTAACAAAAATTTGCATTCAAAATGATCCAATTCTCTGCTCCTCGTTAATGCACCGGTCAATTTTACTAGACAGGAATAAAGATCACTTCAGCATGCCTAACTTCGATCGCCGGTAGGCTTCTTGCTTGCATTGTTATGATATCCAGGGAACTGGAAAGGAGGGCATACAATATGTGTCGCTTGCCCTTCTTTGGCTTAGGAGCTTTATAGTATTCGGTATCAAAGCGGCTCTTTTCCCTTATTTGTTGTGGAGAGTAATTTTCACTGCCTGGTTTTCTCTATCTCAAGTTCATTATGCGCCTCGTTTATGCCTGATCAAAAACAAACGGTATAAAATACATGTTGCTGCCACTTTTGAGTACCAGCACTGAACCTGCAGCCTACAGCCGACCAGGCGGACCACAGCATGTTTCTAACAATACTAACTCACCGGCAGAGCCAGGTTTGTTGCAGGAGTTGACATGTTTAGCGTATTGGTCTATTCACAAGAAGTCACTGCGGCGTGCTCCCAGACAACAAATGTGCAAATGTGCCTCAGCTGTTCTGCGTACCTAGCGCTCAGCCTAGCAGTCGCGCTTTTTGACTGCTGGCTTTATCTGTAACCTCTGTATCTGACGCTCAGTAAGGACAAGCACGGTTAAGCTACAAGCCATGCTACTTACAACCACCGCAGCTTGCTCTGCAAACGGGACTTTCCTGATAGAAATATAAAGAAGGCTGAGGACCCATCCAGGGTGTGATCAGGGGTCCACCTCATCATTTATTTTTTCCACACAGCTGCATCCGTTAATGTACATTACAGACATAATCACGCAGCAAAACACATGTACAAACACACGTGCTGGCACAAGCAAGCCACACACCTGCACACCCTCCTGCAAATGTTGCAAACCTTGCAGCTTGCAGCTGCTAAGGTTTCAACAACACGCAACGCTACACACTTGCTGGCACAAGCAAGCCACACACCTGCACACCCTCCTGCAAACGTTGCAAACCTTGCAGCTTGCAGCTGCTAAGGTCTCAACAACACACAACGCTACACGTCTACTTGCTTGGTTATGACACACACACCCATACGCACACACATTCACACACACATGCATACTCACAAGCACATACAAAAGCACCTTTACAACTTGCACAAACACATAAATGCTCCCTTCTGCAAGCACACTCAGTGCCTGTAGCCGCGCACTAGCTTCCCCACGTGTGGTCAAAGCTGTCCACACGATGCAACGCCGCCGAACTCTGAGGCCCGTCGATCAAGGGACCGCCACTCAACCTGCAGCAATAGCGAGAAATGCAGGTCGGTGAAAAGTAGACCGCCACTCAACCTGCAGCAAGAGCGAGAAATGCAGGTTGGTGAAAGGTAGACCGCCACTCAACCTGCAGCAAGAGCGAGAAATGCAGGTTGGTGAAAGGTAGACCGCCACTCAACCTGCAGCAAGCGCGAGAAATGCAGGTCGGTGAAAAGTAGACCGCCACTCAACCTGCAGCAAGAGCGAGGAATGCAGGTCGGTGAAAGGTAGAAGCTGACAGGGTTCCTTATCTAGGGTCCTGCTGGGATTTGGCACCCTTGCTGCTGCTGATGGTGAGTCTGCTGATGGTAAGAGCCTGGTCTGAGTCAGGCTGACCACAGGGTGCACCCTTTCCTGCACGAGCTTGTGACGTGTCATGAAAACCAAGGAGGCGCACATCTTGTGAAATGTTAGATCAGCGTGCAGTTATGATCAGATAAATCCTAACTGCAACCCAAACATTGCATCTTGGCAGAAAGGCATTATGCTAGTCTGAAACCGGAAAGGGTATAACCTTGGCAGAAAGGCTTTATGGAAGGGTGTTTATGTAAGGGTGCAACCTTGGCAGTAAGGTTTTATGTAAGTCTGTAACCTTGAGAGGGTGGATCAGTAGAAACCCGTTTATAAGACTTAACAGATCAGCTAAAGTTAGCACAGACCCCATACCAGTACTCACACCTTGCGAGTACAAATCCAGAGTGACTCGTAAGTCTGAACCATCGTCCTTGCCGCTGACCGTCGTGGTCGCCCGCCTTGCCTGGCTGGATTTCAACCCCGACTTTTGCCATTGTAACCCATTTACTTCTTTCAGCTTTCAGTGGCCTCATAACAGCATGTATTTTATTCCACGCAGCAGATCTGGACTAAGGTTTCCAAGTAAACCGTTTTGGACAGACACGTGGGCGCACGCTTGTGCACACATTGTCAACACGGTAGAGCACGTGAACTGCATGCCACATGCTTGCTCAAATTTGACAACAATAGGCTCAGGGTTGGCCAAAACCATACATACATATGTACATACAGTGTATATACAGTAATTTTAGCAGGGAAATACCATACATACGGTCATACGGTCACATACAGTGTACATATACGGTTCTGGCCAACATTTACACATGCTCAGGTTACTTGCTACATCTCAGTCACCAGCCCTTCTGTGAAGAACACTCGTGAAATTGCAGTTTACACACGCATTCACACACATGCACGTACACACAGAAGTACTCATCTGGCCCATGAACATAAACATAAACGGCTGCGCAACCAAATACGCATAACAGACACACGCGCTCACACAAATATACATCACAAACTTACAAGTAAGAGTCATCTGGTTTCACGAGCTGAGGGGAGGACTTACAGGCTGGAGGCGTGGCTGAAAATGACTCTACAGGCGTGTGTGTGTACATGTGTGCATGTGTGTGTCTGTGTCAGTGTGTGTGCGTGCACGTGTATGTGTGTGCTTATTTCGTGTGCATGTGTGTAGCATACATGCAGATGTGTATTTGTACGCTGGTGTGTGTATGTCTGTGTACCGCGTATATCGTATATCCATACCAATGAGTGTGCATGTATGTGTGTGTATGTTTGTATACTGACAGGCATGACCGTAATGTTTGTTATAATTTGTGTGTGTGCTTGTGTGTATATGTGTGTTTGTGTGTGTGTGTGTGTGTGTGTGTGTGTGTGTGTGTGAATGACACTTTTACCTGCTGGAAACTCCATAAAGCGGACCCTTGCAAAGGAGCTGTGCTTTTGCGACAGATCTGGCATGCTAGACAGGGTTGGTAGGAGGTAAGATGACGGTGCCTGTGCCTGTGCAGACCCCGGGGATATGTGAGGAGCTGCAAGTGGTGGTGCTGAGAGTGGTGTTGGAGATGAAGACCGTGTGTGCTGCCCTGACGATGACGGCAAAGACCCGACGAGCTGCCCTGACAATAACGAACGCCCTGCGTACAGTGCTGACGACGAGGGGGGAGGCGTTATGACCTGCTCTGCGTGCTGGCTGGTGTGCTTTTGATAGCCCTGCGTGCATTGCCACGCTGCGTCAGGGCTGTGGTGACCTGTATGCTCCTGAACGCCTGGTAAGCGATGCGCTGCTGCTGTGTCTGCGTCTGCGTCTGCTGCTGCTGCTACTGCTACTGTTGTATCTACAGCATCTACTGCTGCTGCATCTGCTGATTCTGCTGATACTGCTGCTGTTGCTACTGTTGTATCTACTGCATCTACTGCTGCTGTATCTGCTGCTGCTGCTGCTGCTGCCGCTGCTGCTGCTGCTGTTGCTACTGTTGTATCTACTGCATCTACTGCTGCTGTATCTGCTGCTGCTGCTGCTACTGTTGTATCTACTGCATCTACTGCTGTTGCTGCTGCTGCTGCAGCTGTTGCTCGCGCCGCATCAGGATCTGTGTGCGGCTGAGTGCCCTGCGTTGCTGCTGCTTGTGTTTGCACTGTTTGTTGCACAGTTGCACGGTTTGCATCATAAACATGCTGCCCATCGCATGGTGTCACCAGGGAGTCGTTGCTGCTGCTCCTGCTGTCCTCACTCTGCCTACTGTTTGGCGGGTGCAAGTGCTGCGCACTGCTCACAGCCTACGTGTGTGTGTGTGTGTGTGTGTGTGTGTGTGTGGTACAAAAGGGGGTGGGGGGGTGAGTGAGTGTGTGTGTGTGAGTGGGTGTGGGTGTGGTGTGGAAGAAACGGGAGGCGGGGGAGGAACTTAAAGCAACTTTGCCATGACACACTCACTCACACACACACGCGCACACTAACACTCACACACTCACACACTCACACACTTACACAAACACAAACACAAACACACACGCGCATGCATGCATGATGCTACTAAAGGATACGTGGCAAAGTTAAGTCTCTGAAGTCACAAGGCACATTGCCATTCTGAACTGAGATAACAGCCGCAGCCTGCACTTTCTGGTATACACATCTGCACACAAACACACACACACATGCTCACAAACACACACATGTGCACATGCATGCATACATGCATACACACATACACACATGCACACACATACACGCACCTGCATCCCATTGCATTGAGAATCTCCTGTGCTATCATCGTGGCTTTCTAGAGCTGAGTCTGCCATTGGATTAGTCAGCACAGGCAAAGAGCTGGATCGTATGCGCATAAAAGGCTTGTGCTTGTGGGGCTTGAGAAGTGTGGCATGGGCAGCTGCAGCAGCAGCACCTGCATGCGTGTGCCATGTGTCATGTGTCATGTGCGAAGGGTATTGCATGTGTACGTGGATGTGTAGTACAACAAGCTTGAGCAGTGCGGTCAAAGGTAATATGTGTGCATTTGTGTATGTGTATGTGTGTGTATGTGCATACTTGTGTGTGTAAGTGTATGTGTATATGTATGTGTATGTATACGTGTAAGTGTATGTGTATATGCTGTATGTATGTCTAAGCGTATGTGTATATGTACGTGTTTACGTACGTGTGCGTATGTGTATGTGTGTGTATACGTATGTGTGTGTATGTGTATGTATACGTGTAAGTGTATGTGTATATGCTGTATGTATGTCTAAGCGTATGTGTATATGTATGTGTTTACGTACGTGTGCGTATGTGTATGTGTGTGTATGCGTATGTGTGTGTATGTGTATGTATACGTGTACGTGTATACAAATGTGTGTGTTTGTGTATGTTGTACGTGTATGTGTACGTGCGTGCGTGCTTAATGTGTATGTGTACGTCTGTGTGTATGTGTATGTGTGTACAACAGGCTTCAGCAGTGCGGCCTGGGCGGTTGCTGGAGCAGCAGCTGTGTATGCATGTGAATTTGTGACAGGCAATTTGTGAAGAGGAGTGTTTGCACACCAAGGTACTCATGTTTATGTGTGCTCAGATACTCAATCCTGTATATGGGCTTCTGGGGCTTGAGCAGCTTGTTGCCTGGGCAGCTGCTGCAGCAGCAGCTTGATGCGGCAACATTTACGCAGCGATAAATTTTTGGCGTGGCAAGACTTACGCAGCAGTAAACTTGGCATGAAAAACTTGTTGTGGCACCACTTACACAGCAGCAAACTTGGCGTGGCAAAACCTTCCCGGCAGCAGCTTGGTGTGGCAACACTTACGCAGCGTTGAACATGGCGTGAAAAACTTGTTGTGGCAACACTTACACAGCAGCAAAAACTTGGCGTGGCAAAACCTTCCCGGCAGCAGCTTGGTGTGGCAACACTTACGCAGCGTTAAACTTGGCATGAAAAACTTGTTGTGGCAACACTTACACAGCAGCAAAAACTCGGCGTGGCAAAACCTTCCCGGCAGCAGCTTGGTGTGGCAACGCTTACGCAGCGTTAAACTTGGCGTGAAAAATGTGTTGTGACAACACTTACACAGCAGCCAAAACTCGGCGTGGCAAAACCTTCCCGGCAGCAGCTGGGTGTGGCAACACTTACGCAGCGTTTAACTTGGCGTGAAAAACTTGTTGTGGCAACACTTACACAGCAGCAAAAACTCGGCGTGGCAAAACATACTCAGCAGCAGCTTGGTGTGGCAACACTTACGCAGCGTTAAACTTGGCGTGAAAAATGTGTTGTGACAACACTTACACAGCAGCAAAAACTCGGCGTGGCAAAACCTTCCCGGCAGCAGCTGGGTGTGGCAACACTTACGCAGCGTTAAACTTTACGTGAAAAATGTGTTGTGACAACACTTACACAGCAGCCAAAACTCGGCGTGGCAAAACCTTCCCGGCAGCAGCTTGGTGTGGCAACACTTACACAGCAGCAAACTTGGCGTGGCAAAACCTTCCCGGTAGCAGCTTGGTCTGGCAATACTCACGCAAGCGCGTCACTAATTCCGTGCATGTGCGTCGGCACGCAACAGGACAAAATATATGTGTACATGTGTTTGTGGTGCGTACGTAGGGTTGGCCAGAACCGTATCTATACATTGTGTATGACTGCATATTTGGTGATTTGCCTGACAAAAGTACCGTACGTGGTTCTGGCCAACCCTATGCATACGTGTGTACGTATGACCAAGCAGCGGTGCATGATGCATGGCCAACCATAAGCATGACCAAGCAGTGCATAATGCATGACCAAGCAGTGCATGATGCATGACTGACCAAGCAGTGCATGATGCATGACTGACCAAGCAGTGCATGATGCATGGCCAACCAAAGGCATGACCAAGCATGTGCATGATGCATGACCAAGCATACGTGTGTACGTATGACCAAGCAGTGCATGATGCATGGCCAAGCATGTGCATGATGCATGACCAAGCATACGTGTGTACGTATGACCAAGTAGTGCATGATGCATGGCCAAGCATGTGCACGAGTGCTTGCCGCACGACACGGAGTTCATGCAAAAGCTGTAAGCCACTGCCCGCCTAATCAGAGATGCCTGCAAGATGTGAGATGATATCAGATGGGGCCTCTGAGCTCGGTGCGGGCACAAACTGGCAGCCCTTTTGTCATGCTTTTGCAAACCCTTTTCTGGAGGAGCACGGCATCCACTGCACCGTAGCTACGCTCTGGACGCGCAGGTGATGCTCAAAATTGGCCATATTTGTACATACACACCGTATATGAACGTATGTATGGTGATTTCCCTGCCAAAAATACCGTATATACCTATAAATGTATGGTTCTGGCCAACCCTAGTGAGGCTCCGAGGCAGCACCCATGCACGCGTGTCAGGCACCGTTTGTTACATTGATATGCAAAGTGTGTTTGGTGGGTACGTATGCGTGTGGCATACACACAGGCTCTAAGGAAATCACAAAAGTTTTGTGAGAGTGGCCCCTAAGCGTATATATTGCAGAGTGATCGGACCTTCTGGGTCGTCTTGAAAATACTAAAGTGTACAGTATGTATTAGTGGGCTCTAAGCTTGCACAAGCGGTGGAGTGATCATAAATGCGATCATCTTAAGCTGTACGATGTGATAGGTCTCTTAAGCCTTAAGAGACATATCACATCGTGTCCCGCACCGAAAAATAAACATTTATTGCATTTTCACCTTCCCCGCACCCCAGAAATACCTATATTGCCCCTTCCCCACATCAACCCTGCAGAGCTTCCCCCTTAACTTGTACAATTCAAGTACAGTGTTTTAGTCTGGGTAACACCCCCATGCTTCCCTCCAACTCAATACAAATGCTGCAGAAACCAAAACGTGATAAGTCATTTAATTAATAATTAAAATAATATTTTAGAATTAACCTAAGCGAACCCCGCACCATCCCCGCACCCAAAGATTAAATATATATTAAAGTTTACCGCAGTCACCCCGCAGGGCAGTAAACAATATTTATGCGGGGTGATATTGAAAAGGTAACTTAAGGTTATCGCATTTATGATCATAAGTTAAGGAGTCTGGAATCCGGAAGAGGGGGCTTCTCGCACAAACATTCGCACACAGGGAAGTGAGGGGTACACACACTCACAATTGAATACACGCACATGGACGTGCACACACACACACTCACAGTATACACACGTACCAGGCACGTGCTGCATCCTATGTGTGTGATACATGAGCATTTCTGCAAGCGGCTGTCGAGGCTCGCTGGGACAGTGGAGTACGGACCCTGCAGTGTGTTGTGTGTCTTTGAGTGTGCGCGTGTGTGTGTGTGTGCGTGTGTGCGTGTGTGTGCGTGTGTGCGTGTGTGTGTGTGTGTGTGTGTGTGTAAGGTGAAAGTCCAAGTGTACGTTAGCTCCTGCGTGTATGTGTGTGCATGTGTGTATATGTGATCATATCACTGATATGTTAGTACATATGTGACATTTGATTTATGTGGTACGAAGTATATGAGGCATTCACGGTGATGGGTTTGCGTGAGGATGTATGTTGGTCAGCATGCTTGGGTGTGTGTTGTGATTTCCGTTGCCAGCTTGCCCTCCTATATGCGCACGCCTACCTTGATGTACAAATGCACATATACAGAATTAACCAAAAGTGTGACAGAGTTAACCAGAAACGTGACAGAGTCAACCAGACACGTGAAACGTAAAACCATAATATTAATTACAGGCACGTGTATGTACATCGCCGCAGGCGTGCATATACGTGGACATACACAGCCATATGTATGGAAACTTCCCAGTGAAACACACTCCGTACAAAACCGTCAATCTAGTGATTGTCGCCAATTCTATACTTGAGGTAGAGCTACTCCAGTGCATGTACTGCTAGGGCCTCGGACAAAACCAAACATTTATATGCATGTGCGGTGTACGTGCGGTATTCATAGCAGGAAAATTACCATGCATACGGTCTTGTCATATGCGGTATTTACAGCAGGAAAATTACCATGCTTACGGTCATATGTCACATACAGTGTGCATACACGGATCGGCATATACGGTGTACATACACGGTGTAAATACACGATAATATGCCGTGTGCACATACGGTCACATACGGTGTGCATACACGGTCCAGGCTAACCCTACGTACTTCGTAATCAATGCAAGCAGTTATGCATGACTACACAGACATGCATAGCAAAGCAACCCTCTTTAAAGTGCCTTCAAACAGCGCGTGCTTCGTACCAATGGAACGGCGCTTGCTTGGCTTTTTGCCCCTCCAATAAGCAAGCAGGTCGTGTGAGAGGCCTAGCTGCTTTTGGAGCCTGTGTGTGTGTGTGTGTGTGTGTGTGTGTGTGTGTGTGTGTGTGTGTGTGTGTGAATGTGTATGTATGTATGTACGTGTGTATGTTTGTGGGTGTTGCATCTGTGTGCATGGGTCTAATTGTGCACTGTCCTAGCCTTGAGTCACATGTATGCGTGTGTGCATTTATAGGCGTGTGCACATGTCTATGTGTGTTTGCCTGTTGGTGAGTGTGAGTTTGTCTGCATGACCCTCGATGTGTTTGTGTGTAAGGATGTACGTGTTTTCAAAAGGCGTTCCGTATGTGTTTGTTAGTGTGCGTGTGTGCGTGCGTGTGTTTAGTTGCGAGTGCGTGTGTGTGCAATTTGCAAATTTGTGTGAGTACGTGTGTTTAGTTGTGTGTGTGTGTGTGTGTGTGTGTGTGTGTGTGTGTGTGCTCTCTCACCTATCCGCGGCCTCTCGTGCTGCATCCTTCCACCCGTCCGGCAACGCCACCTGACTGTCACTCTGCACGTTGGAGACAACACATTTGTGCAGCAGCATGCATAAACACACAAGCTTAAGCACGTTGCAGACAACACATTTGTGCAGCAGCATGCATAAACACACAAGCTTAAGCGCGTTGCAAATAACACATTCGTGCAGCAGCATGCATAAACACACAAGCTTAGGCTAACCCCCACAAAAGCATGTAGTGTCGCTTTGCATGGTGCAGGCAATCAAACCATGCAGCAACATGTGAAGGCCCTGATTGGCAGCGTCAGGTGAACCCTCAAACAAGAGTTGCAGACGCAGCTGCTTAAGGGTGCACCTAGGAAATCAACAGCCCTAGGAACTAGGCGAGCAGCAAGACACACACACGGCATCATATCAACAGCCCTAGGAACTTGGCGAGCAGACACACACACACACACACATAATAATACATACATGGCAGCATATCAACATTCCTGGGAACTTGGCGAGCAGACACACACACACACGCACACACACACACACACGGCAGCACATCAACAGCCCTAGGAACTTGGCGAGCAGCAACACACACACACACACGGCAGCATATTAACAGTCCTAGGAGCTTGGTGAGCAGCCACATACACACACAGCAGCATATCAACAGCCCTAGGAACTTGGCGAGCAGCAACACACACACACACACACACACACAGCGGCAGCGTGCTTTGGAAGAGCGCAGATGCACGGCAGAAATTGTCATCGCCCAAAAGCCCTGCTGGGCTGCTGCGTGTGAAAGTCCTGAACGACTGCATACTGTGCTGGCGTGGGGTAGGGCATAATTTTAAACAAGGCACTTTAAAAGGCTGTCGTGTTAGAGCAGGATCTGGAGGCTTGGCAATCAGCTGCACACCGAGAAGTGGGCAGCAATCGTAGTGCATCTACTATAATGTTGGTAGTTATTGTAGTGCATCTACTGTAGTGTTGGTAGTAAGTGTTTTGCATCTACTGTAGTGTTGGTTGCGATCCTAGGACATCTAATATAGTGTTGGTAGGAATTTTTTTGCGTCTACTGTAGTGTTGGTTGCGATCCTAGGACATCTAATATAGTGTTGGTAGTAGTTGTTTTGCATCTACTGTAATGTTGGTAGCGATCGCAGGGCATTTAATATAATGTTAATAGTAATTGTTTTGCGTCTACTGTAGTGTTGGTAGCGATCGCAGGGCATCTAATATAGTGTTGGTAGTAAGTGTTTTGCGTCTACTGTAGTGTTGGTAGCGATCGTAGGGCATCTTATATAATGTCAATAGTAATTGTTTTGCGTCTACTGTAGTGTTGGTAGCGATCGCAGGGCATCTAATATAGTGTTGGTAGTAAGTGTTTTGCGTCTACTGTAGTGTTGGTAGCGATCGTAGGGCATCTAATATAATGTTGGTTGCAATCGTGAGGCATCTACTGCTGCCCTTAAGCCTAGCTGAACGACGCCTATGTTCTGTGCCAGCAGGTACGAGTATGTGCAGTCTGGTAGAAAATGGATGCAGCGCATACCTTCAAAGTAAGGCTTTTCTTGCGACACACGTACGCATAAAAGTAGTCGGCCTGGTTCGCCGCAAGGTTTATGCCATCTGTGCGGATAGAAATGCGCACAGAAAAAAGATTGTTAGGAGAGAGAGAGAGAGAGAGAGAGAGAGAGAGAGAGAGAGAGAGAGAGAGAGAGGGAGAGGGAGGGAGAGAGAGAGAGAGAT
>Ga0307942_1002656_pt1 | contig 14530 bp, 15 predicted proteins | sample OrgLakmetagen175_FD_201846 | JGI IMG/M metagenome (GOLD analysis project Ga0307942, IMG submission 201846) | Saline water microbial communities from Organic Lake, Antarctica - #175 | ecosystem: Environmental > Aquatic > Non-marine Saline and Alkaline > Saline | place: Antarctica: Organic Lake...
TCCCTCTCCCTCTCCCTCTCCCTCTCCCTCTCCCTCTCTCTCTTCCTTCTTTCACACGTACACACACATGTTCTCCCTTACGCACACAGGGAGTTACTTTGCTGTGGCCAAACAAAGAAGCTGTGGCCGCCGAGCTGAGGAGCCTTCAAGACAAACACCAGCAGCAGCTGGAAGCCCTACGTGCTGATCTCAAGCAGCAACTGGCCTCAGGGAATGGGGTAGTGGAGCAGGCTACAGGTGAGCACATTTTGATTGTAAAGCCGGTTAGAGCTTAGATGAATTTGCTGGCGTACTGCTCGCTTGAGGAGCAGCTGCATGTGGTAGTGGAGGAGGCTGCGGGTGAGCCTCTGTTTTCTGTCTACGCTTTGTTTTGTATTTTCTCTAGAGCGTGTCGGCATGCTGCTCGCTTGTAGAGTAGAGGAGAATCGAACAAAGGCCAAAGAAATATACACTTGCAGGGCTCAGGACGCACAACAACAAACTCACGTGCATGCAGCTTGCTGCAAAAGTACTCAAGTTCTTGGAGGCGAGTGCAACCGAATGTCAGTTTGAACTGTCTTGCCACAGCTAGCGCTGTGGGACCATCCTTCTTACACCTGGCCTTTGGTCAAACTCACGTGCTTGCAGGAACACCAACACTTTGTTGGCAGCCCTTTCCTCAACGAGGCACTTGACGCAATAATCTGTTTCAATTTTGACCGCGTTTAAGCCTACTCTCGCAGCAACAAAGCTCCCAATTATAATGACCACATCTGGTTTTTTAGGCGGCCTTGAAACTTTGTGGTCTGCATTTTTCTTTCATACAGACGAGGGCGGCTGCAGCAGCAGCAGGAGTACCACGCAGCAGGGCCTCAGCGCTCAGGCACTGTGTGTGTGGGAGAAGTTGCTGCCACTGCAGCGCAAGCTGCACGGTCTGTCATCTGTGTCTGCTTTGCTGAGGGAGGTGGCTGGCTGGGGAGCAGCTCAGGTGTGTGTGTGTGTCTGTGAGCGCGTGTGTGAGCGTGTCTGTATGGGTGCGAGAATGTTTGTGGGTGTGTGGGTGGGCTGGGGGTGTTGGTGGAGGTGTACAATTACATATGTAGGTGGGTGGGGTTATCTATTTGTGGATGTACATTTATGTAGGTGGGTGGGGTGATATGTATCTGGGGGGGTGGGGGGGCGGGGTGGGGTTGGCAAGCTGAAAGAGTTTTTAGTTGCTGGTGCATGAGTGGGAAAGAAACAGCATTTCTATCCATTTGTTGTGTCCATTTAAACTGGATAAAAAATTGTTTCCATTAATGAAGCCCCATGAGAGTGTTGTGCATGGAATCAGAACTTTTTGAAGTCTTGCGCTGTCCGGTTACTGAAGAGTGTGCTTGTGTGTGGCTTGGTGCGTGTGTGCTTGCAGTCACTGCAGCTTTCGACGCTGGAGCAAGCGCAGGACAAAAACAAAAAGCAGAAGCCATCTGGGGAGGCGCCTCAACCAAAAGACAAATCATCTGGGAAGGGCAAAAAGGCGAAGGTAAGTTTGCAGGCTACCAGAAAGAAGCAATATGCACGACGCACACAGGTGACCAAAACCAAAACGTCTGCACCAGGTAAGATGACGGTATGACCTCAATACTTGAAAAGACGCCTGGCCAGAAACTTTGTAATGTTCATTACACATTTCCAAGCTGTTTATTGAACAGCGTATGTTTCCATTGCTGGTGTAGCTGCTGCAAAAGATGATTTTTGCTACTTTTGATGGTGCACGTGTGTGTTTGCGTGCGTGCATGCGTGTATGTGTGTGCGTGTGTGTGTGCGCGTGTGTGTGTTTGGGTCAAAAGCTTATTGGTTTAAAGCCCTGCGTGCATTTGCTAGGATTCCCATCATTCCCCACAAAGTTGCTTCTGTAAGTAATTCCTTGCTCTTAATGATAGACTTAATCACAGACATGCCCAGGTATTTGCCACTGCAGCTGCAGCATGTTGTCTTCATGTATATAATGCACGGCAGTGTTGTGATGTCACCAAACATATTGAAGCAACCAAGGCCTGGATTTATTGTGGCCCTTGAGTATTTTTAATGCCTACTGCACACGTCCACCATCTCCAGCCTATCCAGCAACAAGGCCGGCCAGATCTTGTTCAGGCATCATGGTCAGAACTTTGTTTTTCACGGTTATTTTGTTCAGTAAATATAGGGTCAATTCATTTGATGACACAGGGTGCAGCCAGTGGCAGCAGCCCGGACGAAAACATCCCTCCCCTACACCCCTCCACACCGCCTGGACCAGGGCCCTCCAACGTTGCTGCTGCTCCTCCTCCTGCTGCCGCTCATGCTCCTTCTGCCGATCAAAACAGCAAAGCAGAAGCTGCGCCCCCATCTACTGCCCCCTCCATGCCCCCTCCTGCTAAGGTAAGCAAGCTCAGTGCTTCAACAGCTGCCAATACAGAGAGGAGGGTGGTGATTCCTTACGTCTCACCAATGCAACAACTTCTGCGGCAGTGGACCGCAAGCCCTTGGTTGTGTGTTATGTGCGTGTGTTTGCCGCAAGCCCTTGGTTGTGTGTTTTACGTGCGTGTGCTCATGTGTGCGCGTGTGTGCACATGTCAATGTGTGCATGTGTGCACGTGTGGTTATGAGCTTGTGTGTGTATGTGCGCACGTGTGTTTATGTGTGCGCGTATGCGTGTGTGTGAATGCGCACGTGTGATGTGTGCCTGTTCAGTTGTCAATGCCAAAGGAATTATGTGTGAGGAGTATGGGACTCCTTTTAGAACTTACCGCTCTGGTGGTTTTTGCGCTCCCACCCTTTCAGCAAAGCATAACGGTCGGACTTTTCATGTAAAGAAAATAAGGAGAAATAGACAGAAAGAGAGAGAGAGAGAGAGAGAGAGAGAGAGAGAGAGAGAGCAGCAAGTCTTGCTTTCATGCATGGAATGTGCCTGCAGGTAGGGAAATCTCTACATGGACCTGCATGGACAATCCATTTTTTGAGTTTAAGCATGACAACTTACCTTCATAGGATTCCCCCCTCCCCAATAGGTGCCTTGTAGGGTTGGCCAGAACCGTATACATACACTGTATTAGACCGTATATTTGGTGATTTCCCTGCCAAAAATACCGTATACACACCGTATATATATGGTTCTGGCCAATCCTAGTGCCTTGCCTTGACTAGTCATTACAACACCGTGTCGTCACACCCTGCTCATTTGTACAACATCGTGTTGTCACACCCTGCCATTACAGCATCGTGCTGTCACACCCTGCCATTACAGCATCGTGCTGTCACACCCTGCCATTGCAACATCGTGCTGTCACACCCTGCCATTACAACTTAATGTCGTCACACCTTGCTCACAGGAGACATCTGGGGCAGGTGGCACCTCAGGTTCAGCAGGTGTGGAGGCAGCAAAGGACGCAAAGCCTGGAACCGAGGGGGACCGCAACCTTAGTAGTGAGGTGTGTGTGTACCGACAAAGTTAGTGTACCTACACACATAGTGAGGTGTGTACCGGCAGGATCTGTGTGCCTTCACACACATAGTGAGGTGTGTACTGGCAGGATCTGTGTGCCTTCACACATATAGTGAGGTGTGTGCCAAAAGGATCTGTGTGCCTACACATCTAGTGAGGTGTGTTCCGGCCGGATCTGTGTGCCTACACACATAGTGTTTTACACACATAGTGAGATGTGTACCGATAAAGTTTGTGTACCTAACACACATAGTGAGGTGGCAGGGCACACGTGCTTCACAGTAACACGCATCAAACAACAGCCACTCACAATTTGCGCTGTGGTTCCTCCTCCACCCTTTATTTATGATGCAGGATGGGCCATCAGGGCCTGCAGATGATGATCCCCACCCAGCAACCCAGGCAGGGGAGGCAGCGAGTGGAGGGGGAGACAAGGCCATGCGAGGGGGGGTGTCCAACACAACAGGGCCTGGATCTGCTGAAGAGTCAGCACAGCTGGAAGCTGCGTTTGAGCAGGTGTGGGAATCTGAGAGACAAAAAGGGGCTTTGGCTTCTTCTTGTGTATTATCATATTATCATCCAGGTGTGGGGGGAATTGGTAGGGTACGAACATTCGGAGTTGCAGGTCGGTAAGTAAGAAGCTTGTGGTGATGCAGGTCCGGGAAGAAAGAGGAGCTAGCGAGTGGCTTTGTGAAATATGTGAGCAGCAATGTAGGAGAGGGAGGCCCAGGGCAGAGAAAGTAAACATCATGCCATTATGCCGTGGCATACTGGCAGACTGACACGGTATTTGATTGAGGTAGGCAGCCTGAAGAGGTTCGAATGAAATGAGCTCGAAAATGCTTTGAGGAAAGAGCTGTGCACATTCACGCACGTGCCTACCTCCATGGCGCCTATGTGCAATTTGACTCCAATGTGAAGCAGCTGTATGAAGCCTGCAGCTCCCTGCTTGAGTATGAACTTCTTAGTCATTGTTTCATCAAACCAGAGGGGACAGACTCATGCCTTATGCAGAAGAAGAACCAAAGCACCTTTATAACGATGGCAGCCAAAAGATCAAGCTTATTATGAATGAAAGAAGCTTGTACCTCTGCAACGCTGTGTCCAGAAACTCCCTTTTACTTAATACTTAATAGAGTCCGGCCAACAGGTCGACAAAGGCTTTGTCATACACATATGATTTATCATGTTGTCTGTCGCCAGGCAGGAACAGAGAGAGGCAGCTCCATGGCGCAAGATCTCTTTTGTACCATGCCGCATAATGATTGCTCTGCTACCCCTGTCGTTTGCAGGCAGCAAGAAGGGGTGCTGATGTGGCGATGCTGCGCACTCAGTACGCGAGCCTCTTGTCGGTTTACTCAAAAGCTGTACTTAAGGTATGGGACCAACGAAGCTACCAACCCATGCTTTCTTGATGTTATGCAGTTGCGTTTATGCGAGCATGTAGATATTTTTGCTCCTGCCTACAAATTGCACTGCCCGTGGATTTTCTCTCTCTGACGGTTTAATGATGAATCCTGAAAGCTGTTTGCCTGCTCTTGTTCATTTGCCACGTACAAACAAGTAAGTTAAATGGCTGCTGCATTGGAGGAGGGTTGCTTGCATGGGCGTGCGTGTCCATTTGTCACATTCTGCATTATTACACTATAGGAGCCAAGATTGTCAGACAATTGACTTTTGCCACATTCTGCATTATTACACTATAAGCTAGGACTGTCAGACAAATGACTTTTGCCACATTCTGAAGTATAACAATTTAAGAGCTAAGACTGTCAGACACATTGACTGAATCAAGGAACCACAGGCTCGAGATAATTGGTGTGCTGTCAGCGAGTGCAATTTAGGACCCAGCGTATTCTGGTGCATGCTCTTTTGTAAACACACTACAATTTCCGTGCTCGCAGGCCTTGTGCTTTGCAGGCTCAGACGGTTTTGCCACCAAAGACATCCGCCAACACATCCAGCAACACAATTACCTGCTGAACTGGAAGGGAGATACGAGCAGCATTAATCAAGCCATTAAGGTGCGCTTCACACACTTTGCAGACGGAGGGTTTGAAAGAGACATGTTGAAATTGTAGGGTAGGCCAGAGCCGTACATATACACCATATATTTCTCTGCCAAAAAAACGTACTTGCTATCATACATATATATATTGTACTGGCTGACCCTGTAATTTTGTCAACTTGAAATAACTTTGTATAACCCCAAAACATTTACTGCCACGTTTTAGAGAAATACGTAAGGCACCTGCCTACCATCTTCGATTACTAAATTCAGCTGTCGTTTCATTATAAACTTTGTCTACCGCTGAAGCATTGCACATCCACACCATTTGACGCTTGTGTTGTATGCAGTGTTAAAAATGTGAGCGTTCACAAATTGTGCCATGTTCATATGTTAATGCCATTCTAATCGTGTCTTATGATCCTCAGGCAAAAGGTATGCCGGGAGCAGTAGCCCATGTGGGGAACTACCACTACGCAGCTCGTGCGTTTCCAGGAACCAAGGAACAGCTAAAGCCTCCTAAGCCAAGTTGCAAGCCGTGATGGTGTCATTCGATTTTGTACTACTACCAATTTGATTTGTTCTCGGGCTCACGTAGGTCCTTTCAAGATGTGTCAGAGAGCTAGATAATCAGGATTAGAGTAAATTAAGTGAAATCCTACCTATTTGTGTAATTTAGCAACCAACTGCTTAGCTGTCTGCATAGCACAGCTACCCAAATTGTACCTAATTCTTCTAGGGGCTTCATCTTGGTACATCAACAGTTTCATTGACTTGCCTTGGTGCTCTTCCCATTGTATTTGTGTATTGAATTACACCATTTATCTGCTTCAGGCCTGTTTCGGGTTGTTATTTCTTTGGCTTTTTCGTAATTGGAGTGATTTCTGAGGTCCTCAAATTGGTGCACTTGGCTTATGACTCGTGTGTTTCTTCAAACGTTTGCATCTTCAAAAATGAAAAGGTCATCAATGACATAGATAGCTAGAGATACAATTTCCCAGGAGTTGGGTAATTGAGCAAGCACCCAAATATGCTTCTTTTTTACATGACATCATAAACCCATAAATATGTCAGTAACTATGGCAACTACTCTCACACACACACACACACACACACACAGCCACACACACACACACAGCCACACACACACACAGCCACACACACACACACATACACTTCATCAAATTGGAACTAACAATAATTAATTAAAAAGATGACGTTACGAGCTACAGATCATGTGGTCATATGTAGTTAAGTTTGCTTTGTGCCTATGTTGACAGGATGGACATAACGCTCACGTGGGCCACCTCACCCTAAATGGGTGCTTTCCAGATAAATAGCATCGTATTCATTTGCACACTCTCGTCAACGAGGGGCCAAGATACCATTATTTTGGGATTGCTAATAATGCTGGGGCGCTGGCGCTCGAGCAAGAGCTTGCAGTGGCCTGAGAACTAGCGAATCTAAAGTACCAAGGTGTGTGGCTCCTTTTCCTTTATTATGTGAGGAGTGGTTTTCCAACGCCTGCAAAGTTTCACCTTTTTCAATTGGTTAGCGGCTGTCATTTCTCAGCTATTCCGTGTGTTCAAGCAACGCACAGGGTGCTGGCTTCAAACTTGTTTGGTTGCTGTATTAAATCATGAGCCACGCACTAAGGGTGCGTTGTTTGTGTTGTGTCATCAATGCATGCAGGTGTGGAGCTGAATCGTCGAAACCATGTCGGGATTTTTGCCACATCTTTGCCTACCTAATTTAAGACTCGTAGTAAGAAGTACATTTTAATAAGAGCTGTTTGTGATGGGGGTTTACGCCCCTGATTATTCCCGCGATATTGGCAACACGCAATCAACGCTGGAGACCAATCCAATTAAATAGATTATGCAGAAAAGTCTTTCTCGCGACCTCGTCACTGCCTCTGCCTCTGCTTCGAAGCAGAACTTCTCGACCTTCGCCCTGCAGCCTGGTCTTCTCCCTGGACCTTCATCTTCGCTATGGTGAGGGAACGATGCTTGCACTAAGTCTGCAGCAGTCTGCCATGTTCAGCCATTGCTGTGGATGGATGTCTTGCCCTGTGAATTGCGTTGCTCATTTCATGCCGCATTTGAGGCTTCACTGTATCTGAGCATTACAATCTCAATTCTCAAGAGCCAATGACAAAAAGGGTGAGGTGCTTGGAATCTCCAAGTAACTTCCCTAAACCCTAACCCAAAATATCTTCCTAGGAGGATGCAAGCAGAAGCACAACACTCCCCCACCCTAGCCCTACTTCTTTGTTGATGATTGCATTGTTATCCGTGACAGGGCACTTCATTGAAGGCAGTGTGGGTTCCTAGTGCCTGGCTTCCTTGTCACTCCTCACTCCTCACCTGTACGTGGGAGCCCAAACACACATGTAAATGCACATGGTGCTCAGCAACACTTTCTTCCTTGTCATTTGTTTCAGGCACAAGAGTGAAGGCAAAGCCACCTGACTGCTTTGTTCAGCATACACAGCTACTACTTGGAGCTAGTGGAAGAAGGCTGATCCCGGGAGCCTAGGGCCCTAGAGGTGGGTGCACCCCTTTGCCTGTAGCCTGTAATTAAGCAATAAATTATGTGCGTGCATGGAAACAACGATGTAGCAGACCCTATGACCCTATGGTGCTATCATTGCTACGGGAAGGGGTTATTATAACGTACCTCCGTTTAAAAAGGGACGTTAATGCCTGGCTAGTAGCTACTTTGGCGAGACAAAGTGCAACAGGTGCGGAGATGTGACTAGAATGAAGTGTTGAGTGGGAGAGGAGGCCAAAGGCGAATCTCAGGGCAAAGGATTTTTGCGCTCTATATGAAATTAAGTGCCGTGCAAGGAATGCGATATCATGAATCGCAGATTCCAGCATTTCAGCTTTGTGTATCTGCTGCCCTCCATAACCACAAGCTTAGGCTAAGTTGTGCTCTTCCTCTCATGTGGCCCAATACTGGCCTTTGCAGTGTCATTGTGGCTGAAGTCATCAAGTAACACTGTGCTCCTCTACCCAGTAAATATATAGTCCAGCATGGATGAATGAAACAGTGAGGCTAAGTACGAGACTCTCTGGTTCCAACTAGACATAAATTATCTATCGGCAGAGATACAGCTTCTGAACTCCTCTACCGCAAGCAGTGCTCCAGCAAGACAAAACTGCCATTATTAGCGTTTAAACACGCATTTGCGCATGAATACGAGCCCAACTTCACGTCGTAGTGTCTGCTTTCTGCCAATAGCTTCCTCAATTAGGAAACAAAGCTTAATCTTATTTGGGGTCAGATGCCTCCTTAAATAATGCTTGGGGTACTATTGTGCCCGTGAAATCTAGCATCGTAGGTACATGGTGATATGCACGCAACGGATCTAGAAGGAGCCAAACTTTAAAACGCCAGGTTGCCAGACCCATGCGATATGAGAGAAATATGCATGTGCCCCTGACTGTTCATGTGTTTGGCTGCAGAATTGACTACAGGCACGTCAAAAACGCAAACAAACCAACAGGTTTATGGAATTTGAAGTCTAAGCAGAAAGGGGAAAGGGGGGTGTCCATAATAGCACTTCATAAGTCAGCTCGTAAGCGACTCTTGTTAAAAAAGGACAAACAGATTTTGTTGCACAATGTAGCATGCGATCCATTGAAATGTATGCAAATAATATTTAATCACCTTCTGGTCCTTTGTGCTTGTGCAGGCCATTTCTTCAATTCATTATCCCAACGTGCTGGACAGAAGGTGGCTGGTATGGACAGGAGGTTCAAGCTAGCACTTCCTGGCATCTTCCTTATTGGTGTGGGCTTCGCTTTGCTCATTTCTGTGTATTTATATGCATTAGGATGCCATGAGCTCTCTTCTCCTCCCATTCCCCCTACTTTCCACGTCCCTCCTCCTCCTCCTCCATTTCCCCGTGCTTTCTTGCCCAATCCCACTTCACCATCAAGCATTGAAGAAAACGAGCCATTCACTCGAGGGGATGGGTATAGTGAGGACAGTGAAGATCATGGGTTGGGTTGCGTATCTGTAGCTAACATCCTGTTGATATGTTACGTGCTATGTTTTATTGTAGGAGCATTTTGGATTTCTTTTGTGGCCGTTTGTTTGTCAAGCATGAAAGAGTCACCATGCACAACCTCTTCCTATAATTTTAATCAAACAGGCCCTCTCTCCTGCCGTGATGTCGAGTTAGGAGGAGGGGCGCCAGTGCCAAATCCACCTATGCAGCCCCCCCCCAACAACAACCCCCCCACCCCCCACCCCAATAACACATCTGCTGCCCTCTTCAAATAGCTTGTTTGTTGTACATTACAATAGAAACAATGTAATGTTGCCCAACCTATCTTTTGTAATAGCTTTGACATTGGACTTCAGGGATGTATGTATCCTGTATACATTTTTTCTGTTGCTTTGCCCCTGCTCATTAATCTACACATTTAATTACAGTTAGGTACCAAAGTGGCTCCTCTTCAGTTACTAATTTGGGGAGCGGAATAATACCGCTCAGTTCCCTTTCAAGGTTTTACAAAAAAAGGCCTTCAGTCAAGAATTGCGACTGCTAGCCTGCTCATATAAGGCAAATAGTTCATGGAGGAAATAACAAGCTTGTTATTGTTCTGGCTTAAGAAAGTGGACACATTGTGGGCTCCTGTTGAGGGAAACAGAGATGCATATTTCCTGCGGAGAGAAATCATGTGGGGATTGGCGCTGTGGAAAAGAACATGCTACTCATCTTGGATATCATCAGTATCACACAGGTCACAGGTGGGGGAATTACTTTGATTCCAGTCGCTGTCTCAAAACGTAGGGTGTGAACACGAAGTCTGAAACGAGCTGTACTACGGATGACATCACGAGGCAGGTAGAGAAACATGTATTTTATAGATATAACGATATAATGCGAATGAGTGAACAGAGCCCTTTTTGTAGGAAGAGCACACCATTGGTGATGAGTAGAGCGTTTGCTGTTGTGTTTTATCGGATGAGTTTCAGAATAAGGTGTCCAGTACTCCAACTTAAAGTGTCTCTCCCTGAGGTCTACGACAAAACGGCTGAGATCAATGGGTTCAAAGTTTTGCAGCTTCTGTATGAAGACATACGATCGTGTACGACCATCCATGGCTGAAACAATATGGGCTGACCAGCAATCATTGGATCGTGTACTCAGCTGCATGTCAGCATGTAAGACCTTTTTCATTGTGTAGCTGTTGGATTTAGTCAAAGGATTGTACAGCCGCATTGCCGCACGAAACTATAGGGGTTCCAATCCACACTCGCGCATGACACACCATGAAGGCGTGGTGTCTCTGTGTGCGAAGGCTAACAAGATGTTCATGCGGACAGTCCAGCAAGATGTGTTCCTCATCCTGAACAGAGTGCCAGTCACATTTGTCACAGATCCTGAGCTCATAAGGCCTTTTTTTCCTGTTATGACGCATCCTGTTATGACGCATTCTTTGGACCAGAAAGTTATGACCAGAAAGGGGAAGCCAAGAAAGTACATGGCTGAGATTGTTGGAGTCATCCAAGCGAAGGTAGATAGGTAACACAGGCTTGTGATTTCTTTTTCTGTCATCCCCCCAGCCAGGAGCAATCCCCAAAGGTACACCAAAATGTGTGTGATAAGTCCTCATAATTCTGCTGGAATGGTGATTATCATGTGGTATCAAATTTTCAAGCTCTCTCCAACTCCCGATGATATGTTCGCACAAAGTGAGCTCGAACTGTTTCAGAGGGATAGACTCGCGAGATCGTATGGCATTCAAAAATTGCTGAGACGCAGGGAAATCTGGGAGTGCGTGCAGAACCTACTAAGCCCATGTCACTTTTATTTGCAATAAGAAGGTCAGCTCGCACAACTTTATCAAGAAAAGGATTGTTTGAAGTGTTTTTAGTGTTCATCAGCAGTCTTGCTATGAGCTTATTGAACGAGACTAGGCAAAATAACCTCAACTGAAAAATCATCTAACCAAATCACATGAATCGTCACTGCCAACAATTGGGCGTGACAAACTCCAGGGCAGTGGCAGCATGTCTCTGTACAGTCAAGAATCTGTCCATGTCATTGTTATAAAGGGAGTACAGAAGGGGACTCGGAGGGCAGCACTGTTTCAAGCCTCTGTTGGGCGCAACCTCCTCAGACATTTTGTTGCCATCAATGAGGAGGTATAGGCATCCTGTGTACATGGTTTGAATGATACCTCTCAAATACTGCAGACTCTTGATTTTTTGCAAGTGTCTCCAAAGCTTCTATCTTGGAACACTGTCGTAGGCAGCAAAGAGGTCCAGAAAAGTAGTGTATGCCTTCATTTCTCCTTTTTAGCAGTCACGAGAATGTGGCAAAGAATAAAGAGGGGTTGGTTGGTGTTCCTCGTGAGGCAGAAACCAAGTTGAGAGTCTGCATTTGATTTCCAGCAAGAGCCTAGTCCGTCAGCAAGTCCCTGACCACGTTTGCAAAAGTCTATAGGTACTACCATTGATAGCCAGCAAACGATCATTTTTGGGGGACGTAGCTGGACCTTTTTCGTGCAGAGGCGCAGTTTTGACTTTGTTCCAAAGATGTGGGGTGACACCGTCTGACAGGAACAGATGGATCAAGTCAGTAAGAGGAGGAAGCAGAACATTTCCAGTGTCTCTTACCACGATCATCCTGAATTGTTTTCTCTGCGTGCTTGATGAAAGAAGTAGAGGACGGATCAAAACCTGGGCTGGACTGCACATTCATGTTTGAAATATTTTTCTGGACAGTGGTAGCTAGAGTATGTATGGGGGGTAGCTCATATACAGGTTTTTGCTCATTGCTGCGTTGAAAGGTAATGTTCATGTTCCTGAACCTGCCACCAGGACCGGGTGGGACTGCAATGTCAGGAGGAATAACTTGTCCGGATTGTAACTGGTCACTGAGTAACTGATGCCGTGTAGGTAAGTTGGATCGTCCAGGTAGCACGTCAGGAACGCTCTGTTGTGGTTGCACAAAATGTGATTGAAGGTGCTCAGTTCACGACTCAGCAGAAATAGGAGAAACGTCAGACTGTTTGTTCGCAGTCATCAGCTTGTACACCTCTGGGCTGCGAGCGTCAATGAGCCCAACCATCTCATCTACCTTTCCTTTGTTAAATTGTTTTTTCCTCAGCCTGCAGTAAGTGGAGTATTGTTGTTGCAGCTCAGCAAAAGGTTGGTTGTTCTTTGTTCCATCTGATACGTCTTTTGTAATCACGGCACGTTGCGTCATACCAAGGGGCCATGGGTAGGCCCAGCTGCATTCTGCACGACATTTGTCTTGCTGTCATACCAGTGGCATCAGCAGCAAGCAAAAATGAGATCTACGAAGTGCTTGTAGCAGGATTGATGTTCTTGATTGCGTATAGAGTTCTGAAAAGATTGGAGGACAGTCTCATTTTCCAGCATGTGTGAAACAAACGCGTCTTTGTGCTCGCCCCTCCAAATAATATGTATTCCTTTCCCTCTTCTCATAATCTGATTTGGAAGCTGCAGATCAATGTGCGGTTTCAAACACTGGCATTAAAAGTGGCAAAGAAGTGGGTCTGCTGAGTCAAATTCATGCAGTACGCTTGTTTGTTTGCAGCAGGAAAAAAGGGCAGTGGACATCAGGATGTGTTCAGTCCGTGAAGGGTTAAAAGGATTGTAACCAAAGAAGGTGAATTGCCCATTGTCCCCCTTCCCCCTGCCCGTGGTCAAAATGAGAGGAGTTTCAAGCGCAATGTCCCTCAAGCATCTACCGGCTGTGTTAGCTCGGTTTTGCACTGCCCCAAACGTTTAGTGCCCAGTTAAGGAAATCTGGAGAGCATGGCAACGTGCTCCTCAGGAAAATGGTCAGGCAAATAGTCTAAATGCGCATTGAAGTCCTCAACCAGAATCATATGTTGGCTATTGCTTAGTGCGTCAGAAACATCGTGTTGCATTTGCGAGATCTTTTGGGAGATCAGCATCAGAAGAAGAGCGAGGATTAATGTACACAGTTCCCAAAAGTACTCTCCCCTGAATCCCAAAAACTGACCCAATGATGTAAGAATTTAGTCGGTTTGCTTTGTGCCTATGTTGACAGGATGGACAAAACGCTCACGTGGGCCACCTCACCCTAAATGGGTGCTTTCCAGATAAATAGCATCGTATTCATTTGCACACTCTCGTCAACGAGGGGCCAAGATACCATTATTTTGGGATTGCTAATAATGCTGGGGCGCTGGCGCTCGAGCAAGAGCTTGCAGTGGCCTGAGAACTAGCGAATCTAAAGTACTAAGGTGTGTGGCTCCTTTTCCTTTATTATGTGAGGAGTGGTTTTCCAACGCCTGCAAATTCATGCGGCTGTCATTTCTCAGCTATTCCGTGCGTTCAAGCAACGCACAGGGTGCTGGCTTCAAACCTGTTTGGTTGCTGTATTAAATCATGAGCCACGCACTAAGGGTGCGTTGTTTGTGTTGTGTCATCAATGCATGCAGGTGTGGAGCTGAATCGTCGAAACCATGTCGGGATTTTTGCCACATCTTTGCCAACCTAATTTAAGACTCGTAATAAGAAGTGCATTTTAATAAGAGCTGTTTGTGATGGGGGTTTACGCCCCTGATTATGCCCGCGATATTGGCAACACGCAATCAACGCTGGAGACCAATCCAATTAATAAATAAATTATGCAGAAAAGTCTTTCTCGCGACCTCGTCACTGCCTCTGCCTCTGCTTCGAAGCAGAACTTCTCGACCTTCGCCCTGCAGCCCGGTCTTCTCCCTGGACCTTCATCTTCGCTCTGGTGAGGGAACGATGCTTGCACTAAGTCTGCAGCAGTCTGCCATGTTCAGCCATTGCTGTGGATGGATGTCTTGCCCTGTGAATTGCGTTGCTCATTTCATGCCGCATTTGAGGCTTCACTGTACCTCCCAAGCCATCTGATCTCCTAACACCATCAATGTCACTCTTGCTAGCCCCGCACCATCAATGTCACTCTTGCTAGCCTAACACCATCAATGTCACTATACGTGCAGCCTCACCGTGTTCGCTGCAACCCTAGCATATTGGACAGGGAACTTGAGAGGTGAGCCTGTGTGATTGCCCATATTCTGATACCA
>Ga0307942_1002666_pt1 | contig 14514 bp, 12 predicted proteins | sample OrgLakmetagen175_FD_201846 | JGI IMG/M metagenome (GOLD analysis project Ga0307942, IMG submission 201846) | Saline water microbial communities from Organic Lake, Antarctica - #175 | ecosystem: Environmental > Aquatic > Non-marine Saline and Alkaline > Saline | place: Antarctica: Organic Lake...
AACAATAGACTTTTTCTTTTTCTTTCTGAGCTTATGGATTTATTTGTGGCTGGCCGAGACCAGTCAGCAGCCGATCAGCCAAACAACCTGGCTGAAGGTCACCCCCAATTGTAACCATTGTAACCATACAGCCCCCACAAATATTTGAGCAATACTCCTGGTGGCATTCAGGCTTCTGCCTCCCAACCACCTGATCCCCACTGAAAAGCCTTTTTTTCTTCTTCTCCAGGTGGGATGTTGTATGTCTCTTCCACCTTGGAGGCCTTTCTTGGTCCGAAGGCACATTTACCAGTTGTTGTGCTAAGTCTTATACTTTGCAGTGACGGTGACTTGATCCGACAGGGTCTTCATTCGCTGCCTGCTTCGTCTTCCTCAGCTAACATTATTTATTATCTGGTTATATTTGTATATATGGTGCCGCGTAGCCTTTCCTTGTCAGATCAAATCAATGTCACAGCAAAGCATAAGACTCAGCACATCAACTACCACCTGGCTTCTCCAGCTCATTGAACGAGACCATTTAAAACAACCTCAATTGAAATACCAACCCCGTGCTTGTCACACGATTTGTCACTGTTTCCAGTTGAGCGTGACGCCCTTTTTCATACTAGCAAAGTTAAAGATAAAAAATAGTGATGTAACCTTACCTTACCTCACCTAAAGTTAAAGATAAATCGAAAGAAATCCAGTTGGCTTTTTTCAAACTTGTTTGAAAAGGTAGGCTCTACCTCACAGCCTTTTGCCCGTCAATCTCCTGACACAAGTAATGAACAACACAGTGCAACAATACGTACACTGCAGCGACGGCTCATCATCAGGTTCTTAAATAGCACAGCGCAACATTACATTGACATTCTATGGGCATGGAACCCCAGCATGCGTCATTATACCCTCTCCATAATTGGGTAACCTTATTATCAACGACAATTTATGATTGCCAACAATAAGAGCGGAGCTACTATGGGGTGTGGGTTTTATTACCGGCGTAGCTTTTTAACAGCTAAACCACTGAAACATGTGCATGAACACAACAGCAACTATACGTGATGCCACAGGCTTAAGGCAGCTGCTCTTGCTAGACACAACAGTGCTCACGACAGCTGCTTACAAGTGTCAGAGACTAGTGACAAGCGTCAACATGATAGCGACGTGACTACTAGCATCAACATGCATAGCGACATAGAATAGCATCAACATGAAAAGCGGCATGACTAGCATCAACATGAGTAGCGACATAGACTAGCATCAACATGAGTAGCGACACTGACTAGCATCAACATGAGTAGCGACATGACTAGCATCAACATGAAAAGCGACATGACTAGCATCAACATGACTAGCGACATAGACTAGCATCAACATGAACAGCAGTCGCACGTTTTGACTGATGGCTTTATCTGTAAACCCTGTAAAGCCAAAGACTAGTGACAAGCGTCAAAGACCAGTGACATCAGGTGCTACAAGCGTCAAAGACCGGTGACATGAGCTGCTTACAAGCGTCAAAGACTAGTGCGTGGTACAAAGACTAGTGCGTCAAAAGACTAGTGCGTGTCAGTGTTACAAGCGTCAAAGGCTATGGTGCGCGACCAATCTGCTACAAGCGTCAAGCCACTTCATCAGCTGCTACAAGCGTCTAGCCACTTCATCAGGTGCTGCAAGCGTGACAGCACATCAGCTGCTACAAGCGTCACAGCACATCAGCTGCTACAAGCGTGACAGCGCACCAGCTGCTAACAAGCGTCAAAGACTGTAGTGCGTGACCAAACTGTTGAGGAGCCAGCTCGTTTGCTTGCCAATGGTAAGTCCTCTGATATGTACCACAGCACAATCTGCACTTCTCCCCTAGGTGTTTGTTGGTCGAATGCCCTGCACCCCTCCCCTAGGTGTTAGTTGGTCGGATGCCCTTGCACCCCTACCCTAGGTGTTTGTTGGTCAGATGCCCTTGCACCCCTCCCCTAGGTGTTTGTTGGTCGAATGCCCTTGCACCCCTACCCTGGGTGTTCGTTGGTCAGATGCCCCTGCACCCCTACCCTGGGTGTTTGTTGGTCGGATGCCCCTGCACCCCTACCCTGGGTGTTTGTTGGTCGGATGCCCTTGCGCACTAGACAACTTTCACATGCAGCCTGACTTCAAAACAGAACAGGCCTGACTGGTAGGGCTTAAGCGACAAGGCAAGCGCATTCCATTGGAGTGGAAGCTCGCCTAGAACTTCATTTGCCCATGCCTTATTCCCTGCGCTATGTTGGCTGACACTGACAAAAATGTCGTAGGAGCGCTCCCACGCAGACGCCGCTGTACAGACATCAAGGACCTCTCTACGTGTATGTGTGAATATGTGTGTGTGTGTGTGTGAAATTGTATGTACCTGTGTGTGTATCAAGCTACAGTTGTCGGAATTGACAATCCTCGAACCATTGTTATCAGCTCGTGGCATAGCCGCAGTTCTAAGACACATCATCTTGATCGTTAAAACTGTGATTCGATCCAAAAAACATATCAAGTACGACAAGGTGCTAATGCAGGCACCGCCAGCCTTCACTCAGCCTGGCAATACAAGACAATGCGGACGCAAGCCACCATACGTTTATGTACTTACGTATTCATAGTACATACTCAGCACCACCCCCAAAATGTCCCTGTAAAAATAAATTACGTAAATTATGTTCCAAAATATTTTGATCACCCGCACCCCTCAAAATGTTATTTAGGGGCGGTGGCCTTCATTACATCGGTAGTACCTTTACATACAGTAATGAATTTACATACGGTAGTGACAGTTTTATGGGCGGCGACCTTCTTTACGTACGGTAGTACCTTTACACTTTACATACAGCAATGACTTTACATACGGTAGTGACAGTTTTATGGGCGGCGACCTTCTTTGCATACGGTAGCACCTTAACACTTTACATACAGTAACGACTTTACATACGGTAGTGACAGTTTTATGGGCGGCGACCTTCGTTGCATACGGTAGCACCTTAACACTTTACATACAGTACTTACTTTACATGCGGTAGTGACAGTTTTATGGGCGGTGACCTTCTTTACATACGGTAGTATTTTTGCACTCTACATACAGTAATGACTTTACATATGGTAGTGACAGTTTTATGGGCGGTGGCCTTCTTTGCATACGGTAGTACTTTTACATACGGTATACTGACTATACATACGGTAGTGACAGTTTTATGGGCGGTGACCTTCTTTGCATACGCTAGGTAGTACCTTTACATACTGAAGTGACATTTTATTGAGCCGGTGATGCAAGCCAGTGCTTAGATTAACCCCTGGCATGTAAAAAAAGAAAACAAATGACGCAGGCAGTGAAATAGTACTCTCCACATCAATTGAGGAGCCAGTTTGGCACGATCACGAGCCATCATAAATAAAAAAATGGCTGTATGCTCTGCTTTTGGCATGATTACAAGCCATCATGTCTTACAGGGTAAAGTAAATATGGCCAGAACTGCACACTCATGGCGCATGCGTGCTTACATGTTTAAAATGCCTGCTGAACACCACACACGCACCGTGCATACAACGTGTTCTAGCCAGCCACAACCTGCTTAATTGCTGGCCTCCATTTCCTAGTGCGTAGGTCTAAAACCTTGTATAAATATACAAGTGGTGCATAAAAACAGCAGAGACAATTTCACACACATGGTTGAATGCATTGTAACATATAAGATATATAGGATTGTATAGGGTTGGCCTGAATCGTATATGTACGCCATATATGACCGTACATTTGGTGGTTTTCCTGCCAAACCTAATGTGTATAAACCGTATATGTATGGCTCTAACCAACTCTACTTGGTTTGTTGCATTGAATTCAGCCGTCTAGGTGACCCCTGTCGCCTGTCGCTTTACATCCTCCGTTTGATTCCCAAAATTGTGCATCGACACACCCGCGCTCACCTCACAAACCCTGGCTGGACCACACAGCCCCAGCCTACAACCATGGTGATCTGATTCAAATGACGGAGCTGCAGAACGAGCTCTACAGGGCGCATGTGGGAGAACTCGATTTTGCAGATGCTGAGCTCTGCACAATGAAAGGGGAAAGAGCTTGTGTGGAGGAAAACTTGCTTTTGCTGATGCTGAGTTTTGTGTAACAAACAAGGCAGGTCTGCAACTTCCAACATGATCTGTGCAACAATGATGAGCTAGCGTGCCATGTGTGTGTGTGGTGTTGTGTGTGTGTAAATTTGTGTGTGTATGTGTGTTTACGTGTGCATTTGCATGTGAAAGCTTAAAAGCCTAGGCCTGTACAAGCATCCCAGGGTCAGCATTGGGTTTCTGATCACGTAGAGCCGCACTTTCATAGCAGGCGCACAGCGGCCTGTGTACGTCAGCATGGGGCAACTCACTGGTCAGATTGGGACAGAAGTGCGCAAGCCGTTCAATCTTGCCGTCAGGATCAACTTGAAGCTCAATGGAATCGGTGTTTTCTGTCAGGGAGGGAGCTAGCGAGCAGAAAGTGAAGAAAGCATCCACGTCCACACAACTGACAGTAAGGTGGACCAAACTCGCTGTGAATGAAGGGCAGCTGGAAAAGCACACGGCAAAAGCTGTGCCAAACCGGATTGCGGCGGTGGAGTCAAAGCTGCTGCCAAAACAGGGGTCGACCAGCTCAAGATGCCGGAAAGAGGGCATAGCCCTGCTTGAAACCATCTTGAGGAAGTCCAGTTCAAGGCTCAAGTCTCCGACTGATCCGGACTTCATAAAGGACAGCTGTCGCAGGGAGGGAAGGGAGGCAAGGGGGGCGAGGGAAGGGGCGTCTAATGGAGCTGACGTAGGCCTCAAGAGTGTGAGGTGGGTCAGGTGTGTGAGATGGCTGATGGCGAGGATGTGTGCACTTTTAAAGCCGGCGTCCGCCACAAGGTGCAGCTCATCTAGGAGGCACCCTTCCAAAGCATCAAGTAAGGGACACAGGTCGTCGTTGTCAAAATTGGCATCCCGTTGTATGCGCAGCACACGGAGCTGTGGCTGCTGCCTCAGAAAGCGCCCCAGGCACTGTGCTGTCGAAAAAGGAGAATCATAATGCCAGCCAACAATTGAGGGGTTGAAGAGATGTGACTCCACATAAATACCCTGCACAACCAAAAGAGGAACGGATGGCTTGGGTACAAATATCTATTCAAGATGGTTAACTCGAAATGTCAATTAGAGTGGGATGGAAGGAAAGTCAAAGTGATGAGGCTTGAAGTAAGTGTCCTGCACAGCAAGAAGGGCGCACGGATGTGAGGGCATGGATAAACTTAGGATGCTTCAATATAACTAATTGGTTGTAATAACGCCAAGAATGCATGGACCGTTAAAGGATTGAAGCGTGGCCTACAGTCCGTGATCAGAGGATATTAGCAACGGTACTTAAAGGAATTCCTCCCAGCTTTTTGACGACTCACCCTCCTAGAGCCCATAAAGAACTCATACAAAAACGTACGCCTGCGCACACTGACGCATACATCACACTCGATATACCTTATCACACGCACACATTTGTGCACATACACAATACACACACGCACATACCGTAAGCGTCAGTGCTTGCAAGTGTTGCAAAGGAGGATTCAACATCTTCGAAAGCTGATAAAAATCAACACAGCTGCGCCGCGATGAACCTTGGACGGACAAGAACTTCAGTTGCGCTCCTTTAGGGAAAGAGCGCAGCGGGTTTCTATTGTAATTTGCGTCAAATCTCTGCAAGGCTTGGCAGGAAATCTTAAGCGTTGTGATCTGACTGAGCACTGATGATCTCATGAAACTGGACGTATGGGCAAAGGCACGCCTGGAAGCCGAGTCTGGCAAATGCGTGTAGATGTTTTCGATCTGCAACAAAAGCAGGAGGTATGTGTGTGTGCGCATGTGTGTGTATGTGCGTGCGTGCGTGCGTGTGTGTGTGTGTGTGCGTGCGCGCGTGCATGTTTGTGTGGGTGCACGCGTGTGTATGTGTGTGTATGTTGTGTATGTGCGTGTGTGTGTGTGGGTGTGCGTGTGTGTATGAGTGTGTGTGTGTGTTCTGTGTGTCTGTGCGTGCGCGTTTTTGCATGTGTATGTGTATCGTGCATGTGTATCGTGTATATGTGTGCTTGTGTGTTGTGTTCTGTGTGTCTGTGCGTGCGCGTTTTTGCATGTGTATCGTGTATATGTGTGCTTGTGTGTCAGTATGTGTGTGTGTGTGCCTGTGTGTGTCTGTGCGTGCGCGTGTGTGTGTATGCATGTATGTATGTGTATTGTGTATGTGTATCGTGTATGTGTGTGCTTGTGTGTGTGTGTGTTGTGTGTGTGTGTGTGTGTGTGCGTGTGTGTGTGTGTGTGTGTGTGTGTGTGTGTGTGTGTGCGCGCGCGCATGTTTGTTGATCTATGTTTGTGAATTTGGTGGAGCACTACCATTTCGGAAGGCAGATCCAGCAGTCTGGTGGCATCCATTTCGGAAGGCAGATAAGAAGTCTGGTGGATTGATATAATAATATATTACTCCAACGATTAGAACATATATATTTTTAATGGGACACTGTTATTAGTTTGTCTGCACCGTTGACAACATGAAGATCAGGATGAGCTCGGTGGATGTGGCTGCAGAGGTGGCATGTCTGAAGAAAAAGCTGCTGGGCATGCGGATGGCCAATATGTGCGTGAAAGCCTTCTCTGCGCCTTGACCCCCGTGCAATGCACGCTTACGCCGCAATCGGAGCACTCCAGACTCCGCACCTCTTCTCTTCTTGCTGCTCACTTGCTGCTCACTTGCCCTCGCAGGTATGACCTGTCCGGTAAGACTTACGTCCTCAAAATGAGCAAGAGCGGCGGGGAGGGCGAGAAGTGCTTCTTGCTATTGGAGAGCGGTAGCCGCTTTCACACCACGGAGGTTAGGCGAATTTAGTTTTTTCTTGTTCATGTTAACTGTTTATTACACCGTGAGTATGAGCTCACTCAATTCCAACACCGTGTGCGCACATGCACACGAAAACAAGAAAGCACGTGCGCAGATTCACGCTTTTACATCATTCATTGACATGCAAACATACATTACTGCTCACAGCTCATCCGCGACAAGGCCGATGTGCCCTCCAATTTCACCCTAAAGCTGCGCAAGCACCTGCGCACACGACGGCTAGAAGATGTGAGACAGCTCGGCATGGATCGCATCGTGGATTTCGTGTTTGGGTGCGGTGACCACGCTGTACATCTCATCCTTGAAATGTACTCACAGGTGTGTGTCTACGTGTTGGGGGTGTGTTTCAAAGTCAAGTAGAGCGGTCGAGCGCATGTAAAGGTGTTGGTATGTGTGTGTTGCATTTGTGTGTGCATGTGTGCTTTTTTGTGTGCATAATAAGTTTGTATTTGTTTTTGTGTGCGTATGTGCAGATGAGGATACGTACTCCATGGCTTAGCTATGATATCCGAAAAACAGTATGAAAGCTGCAAAACTAGCAGCACACATTATTCGTTTATAACAGCACAAGTACGACGTTCCCTCCTCACTAACTCCAAATACGAGGTCCTCACTACACACATAGGCACGCACATGCGTGCACACACACTTTTTGCATGCACTTGCACCCGCTTGTGCAGGGAAACATCGTGCTCACCAACTCCAACTACGAGGTCCTCACGCTGCTCCGCTCCCACCGTGATGATGACAAGGGCTTTGCAGTCATGGTGCGCGTGTGTGTCTGGGTGTGTGTGTACGTGTATCTATGTGTAGAAGTATATCTGTGCTGAGTGAGTTTGCAAATTGGTGAGCATTTTGTGTGTGTTTGCGTGTATGTGTGTGTACATATGTGTGTACGTGTGTGTGTGTGTGTGTGTGTGTGTGTGTGTGTGTGTGTGTGTGTGTGTGTGTGTGTGTTTGTGAAAGATGATGCATGGTTTGAGACCAATGAGCTGGACGTACAGGGTGTGTAATTCAAAAGGTTGCACGCATGGGAAGGTGAGGGTGCTTGGGTGCACACGTGAGTGCAAACACGAGGGGGAGCTGTCTGCGGTCACTTCACACAAGAGAAAGGTTGGGTAGGCAGGAACTTTAGGATATATCCTTGTGAAGTGCAGCAGTTATTGCAGTGCAGGACATGCAATTGCGGTGCATACACGTGTAATGACTAGACGCGTCATGCTGTGCATGACATGCACACAAGCTAGACGCATCATGCTGTGTATGACATGCACACAAGCTGGACGCATCATGCAATGCACGTCATGCACATAAGCAGACGCATCATGCTGTGCATGACATGCACACAAGCAGACGCATCATGCTGTGCATGACATGCACACAAGCTAAACGCATCATGCTGTGCATGACATGCACACAAGCTAAACGCATCATGCTGTGCATGACATGCACACAAGCTAGACGCATCATGCTGTGTATGACATGCACACAAGCTGGATGCATCATGCTGTGCATGACATGCACACAAGCTAGACGCATCATGCTGTGTATGATATGCACACAAGCTGGACGCATCATGCAATGCACGTCATGCACGTAAGCAGACGCATCATGCTGTGCATGACATGCACACAAGCAGACGCATCATGCTGTGCATGACATGCACACAAGCTAAACACATCATGCTGTGCATGACATGCACACAAGCTAGACGCATCATGCTGTGTATGACATGCACACAAGCTGGACGCATCATGCTGTGCATGACGTGCACACAAGCTAGGCGTCATCATGCACTCGTGGCTGTGTTTAGCCCCAACCGTACGAGAAAGGGCCGAGGTGTAAGCATACACCGTTTATGAGGTTGTGGGCATTCACCGTTTATGATGTGTGCAGCATATCTGAAGATCAGCCGTGTTTCCATCGTGTATACGCACGCATACGTCTCTGGCCAACTGTACGTCTCTGGTTAACCCTAACAACGGCGTTTTCTCTTGCATTGTTAGAGTGGGGCACGTCATGCTTCACGTCATGCTTCACATCATGCTTCTGCTCGTCTGCCTGCTGCCAAGTTCAACACACATAGGCCATAAACTGTATGCGTAACACGTGCGTGTTGATTGGCCAGAGCTACAAGAGAAGGGGTACACAACAAACGCACTCAGAGGCCATAACTGTATGCGTCCAACGTATTGATTGGCCAGAGCTACAAGAGAAGGGAGACACACAACAAACACACTCATAGGCCATAACTGTATGCGTTAAACGTGCGTGTTGATTGGCCAGAGCTACAAGAGAAGGGGTACACAACAAACGCACTCAGAGGCCATAACTGTATGCGTCCAACGTGTTGATTGGCCAGAGCCACAAGAGAAGGGAGACACACAACAATTGCACTCATAGGGCATAACTGTATGCGGAACACGTGCGTGTTGATTGGCCAGAGCTACAAGAGAAGGGGTACACAACAAACGCACTCAGAGGCCATAACTGTATGCGTCCAACGTGTTGATTGGCCAGAGCCACAAGAAAAGGGAGACACACAACAATTGCACGCATAGGCCATAACTGTATGCGTTAAACGTGCGTGTTGATTGGTCAGAGCCACAAGAGAAGGGAGACACACAACAATTGCACTCATAGGGCATAACTGTATGCGTTAGAAGTTAAACGTGTTGATTGGCCAGAGCTACCAGAGAAGGGGTACACAACAAACGCACTCATAGTCCATAACTGTATGCGTAACACGTACTTGTTCATTGGTCAGAGCCACAAAGGAGGGGCAAGGGAATAAAGAGGGACAAAGTGGTGTCCACGTGCTTGGTACCTACACGCCTGTATGCACTCGTGCGTGTGTGTATACACACCCACGCATGTGTGATTCCACTCTTTACGTGTGCGCTTTTTACAGGTGCACAATATCACATTCACTCACGCATGTGTAATTACACTCTTTTACGCGTGCGCTTTTTTACAGGTGCACAATATCACATTCACTCACGCTTGTGTGATTCCACTCTTTTACGCGTGCACTTTTTTACTGGGGCACAAAATTACATTCAGTCACACCTGCATGCACGCAACCCCCCCCCCCTTCTCCACATACACATTTCCGCAAGTCACGCACATTGTTGTACGCTTCCACACCCATACGCCCATTCCCACACAAACTCACACAGTCGTGCCCACACACAAAAAAAAGCACACAGTCACACATATGCACACATACACACATACACATACATACATACATACATACACACACGTACTCGCATACACAACGCAGGCGCGTCACCCATACCTCATGCAGCACGAGCACATACAGGCGTGCCCACCCACACACTCACACACACACACAACGCAGGCGCGTCACCCATACCCCATGCAGCACAAACACATACAGGCGTGCCCACCCACGCACACACACATATACACACACAACGCAGGCGCGTCACCCATACCCCATGCAGCACGTACGCCTACACCAGGTACGAGGCTGGTTTTGCTTGTCCCATCCATTCGTGCACACACAAGCTAATGCATGGACATGGCTATCTTTTGTCTGAGCAGAGGTAACAGGTGCGGGCGCGTCGTAAGAGGTGTTTGTGATTGTGTGTGTGTCTGTGCGCCTGTGCGTACGTGTTGGTTTTCGTAGACAAAGGTGGCGAAATCTTTACTGCTGCAGTACGACTGCAAAGCTACAAAGTCTGCCTCAGGGCAAGAGTAAACCACATTCGTGTACTTTTGTTGACCCAGGCAATTACCATGCCAGAGTCGGCAAGGGCACTTCTTTCTCATCCACACGCTTGTTCCCTTTGTAACTGCAAACAGCCACTCCATGCCAGATTTGTCAGCACTCCTTCTTACCCACGCACATTTCTGCGGGAGTAGTTTCACGGTACCCGGTACCAAAGTGGCTCCTTTTCCTTGATTAATGTGGGGTGTGGGGAGTAGTTTTTCTTTTTCTTTTTCTTATCCACGCCGTTTTATCTCATCTTTCAAACGCAGGCAGTCACCATGCCAGAGCTAGCGGCAGCACTGCAGTCTCCCGGGCCTGAGCCAGGCACCACCCTCAAAGGTATGTATGTGTGTGTGTATGTATGTGTGTGTGTGTGTGTGTGTGTGTGTGTGTGTGTGTGTGTGTGACCAAAGCCTTTTGGGCCATCATTGCTCTTCGATAAAAGGTGTCCTGCGCTTTGTGACATCGCAGGCGACTTCTGATTTAAAATTGCAATTGCAGCTGCGCTGGCAGTGTGCTGCCCTACGGCCCCACCATCGCCGAGCACGAGCTCCTTAATTCATCCTATCTGCAAACACGACAAGCTGTTTATGTACTTTTTGCACTCCCTTGCAGCTGCGCTGGCTGGCAGTGTGCTGCCCTACAGCCCCACCATTGCCGAGCACGTGCTCCTTAATTCATCCTACCCGCAAACACGACAAGCTGTTTTTGTACTTTTTGTACTCCCTTGCAGCTGCGCTGGCTGGCAGTGTGCTGCCCTACGGCCCCACCATCGCCGAGCACGTGCTCCTTAATTCATCCTATCGCAAACACGACAAGCTGTTTTTGTACTTTTGTATTTCCTTGCAGCTGCGCTGGCTGGCAGTGTGCTGCCCTACAGCCCCACTATCGCCGAGCACGTGCTCCTTAATTCATCCTACCTGCTAACACGATTAGCTGTTTTTGTACTTTTTGTATTTCCTTGCAGCTGCGCTGGCTGGCAGTGTGCTGCCCTACGGCCCCACCATCGCCGAGCACGTGCTCCTGGACGCAGGATTAGACCCCAGCATGAAGCTGAAACCGCTGCCCAAAGAGGCAGGCGGTGATGGTGGTGGTGGTGGAGGTGTCCATGGTGATGGTGGCACTGACAGAGAGGTTAATGGGAGTATGGCAGAGGATGAGGAGGAAGGAGAGGCAGGATGTCTGAAGGGTGGTGAGGGAGATGGTGTGGGTGTGGGGGAGGAGGTTGGGGAGGCAGAGGATAAGGTAGCAGAAGCTGCAGAAGAGGTAGGGGGTGGGGGAAAAGGGGGGAAGAAGAAGGGCAAGGTGCCGGGACCCGTGACAGCAGAGCAGAGGGCTGCGTGGAAGATGATAGGCACAGAGGAGCTGGAGGCACTGCACGCGGGGCTGAAGCGGCTGGACGCGTGGTTTGCGGGTGGGTATGAATGTGTGTGTTTTTATATTAAGATAATGGGTGGAGGATTGATTACCGTGTGTATGTTATGTGTGTGTTTCTTTATACTAAGACATTGGGTGGAGGGTTGGTTACTGCATGTGGGGCTGAAGCGGCTGGGCGTGTGGTTTGCGGCTGGGTATGTACATGTATGTGTGAGTGTGTGTGTGTTGTTTGTGTGTATACGTGTGTCCATGTGCTTTTTTGATACTTAAACAGTTGGGTGGAGGGTTGGTTTCTGCATGTGGGGCTGAAGCGGCTGGATACGTGGTTTGCGAGTGTGTGTGCAAGTGTGTGTGTGTGCAAGAGTGTGTGTGTGTGTGTGTGTGTGTGAATACCAAGACATTGGGTGACGGGTTGGTTACTGCATGCGGGGCTGAAGTAGCCACAGACGTGCGGTTTGTAGGTGTGTATGAGTGAATACGTGAGGGCATGCAACTGTGAATGTATGCTCATGAAAGCGCAATGGTATCAACTTATGAAAAGTGTTGCTGCATGTGGAGCTGAAGCGGCTGGATGCATGGTTTGCGGGTGGCTTTGATTGGTGTGTGAGCACGTTTGTGTGTGAGGGTGGCCTTGCCCCTGCTGCTAGAGATCTCAGGGCATTTATTTACTTGCACACTGGTGTGTATGATGTCACAGTATGCTCTGTGTGACGATGTAGCCCTGCACACAACTTGTTGAGGAGGAAGCGTTAGTCGGCGCAATTGCTTTGCACCCAGCCTGGCATTCGAAAGCATTTATATTCACACACACACACACACACTCAGGCTCGCATATATGTACACACATGAACACCTACGCACGCGCACTCAGGTTTGGAGGAGGAGGCGCCCATCGGCGTGATCACTTGCATCCAGCCTGGCGCCAAAAAGCAGCAGCAGCAGCAGCCGCAGCAGGCAAAGGGGGGCAAAAAGAAGGGAGGTCGAGCGGCTGTGGAGGTGCGTGCGTGCGTGCGTGCGTGTGTGTGTGTGTGGAAGGGGTTTGTGAGGGTGTGTGATCCTCATTTGTTTTGTACTGCTTTGCTTGTGGCAATGTCAACTACCGCTTTTCTGCTATTATTGTTACATTGTTATTGTGGCATTGTTAACTACGGCTTTTCTTGTGGCATTGATAACTTCTGCTGATGACTAAGGGAGTCAAGTGGAGTGAAGGTGTGTGTGTGCTTTCGTGTGTGTGTGTGTGTGTGTGTGTGTGCGCGCGCGCGTGCGTGTGTGTGCATGTGTGTGTGTTCTTGCTCGTGCACCTCTTATCGCGCGTACTACCTTGTTGCCAAATGCAAGGAGTACAGGAAATTGCTCTTGCTGTATTAGCAACCAGCAAGACTAGTAAGCAGGTCGCGCAACTGCAAAAGTGTGTGGTTGCATTGCAAGGCTGTGCTTACCGTTCGTTGCGGTGTGGATAATTATGAAAAGAGGCCATGCGGCTGTGGATGCGTGCATGCATGCGGTCTGTGATGTAAGCAGTCTATGCATGCAGTGTACATATTTACGAAAGGAGGTCATGCAGCTGTGGATGTGTGCATGCATGTGGTCCGTGGATCTGTGTGCCTGCATGCGGTCTGTGCCTGCATGTGATGCCTGCATGCAATCTGTGGATGTGTGCATGCATGCGGTCTGTGATGTAAGCAGATCGCGCGATAGTGTGACTGCATGCAAGGTTGACAAGAAACATCGGTACTTGTGTTTATACTCGGTATTTGTGTTTGTACTTGGGTATTTGTATTCGTACTTTGGTACTTGTGCTCGTACTTCGGTACTTGTGTTTGTTCTCGGTACTCGCATTTGTTTACACTGAGTTTTCATGCCAAAAGCTGACTCTCTTTTCCTATTGTACAAAACAACCTGACGAGCGATGTGAGTGAACTCTATCTGGCTATTTGGAAGTGGGGAATGCATAAGATCCAGGACCTTTGCCTTGGTTGCCTCATGCCCGAAAAGGTTGGGTAGCAATGTAATGTTCAGGTTCTCAGGTTCATTTGTTAGTGTGGTCAGGGCCCACCTCATACGTGTGTGTGTGTTTGTGCGTCTGCAGTGTGTGTACACTATGCCTGTTCGCTTTGTGTGCTACATCCTCCGTGTGTGTATATGTGCGTCTGCAGTGTGTGTACACTAAGCCTGTCCGCTTTGTGTGCTACATCCTCCGTGTGTATGTGGGTGTGCAGTGTGTGTACACTGTGCCCGTTCACTTTGTGCGCTACATCCTCTGTATGTGTGTGTATGTGTGTGTGTATGTGCTCAGGCCTCGCCCTCTGCTGCTGCTTAGGCGGAGGGAGGTAGAAATACCTGTTCACTTTGTGCGCTACATCCTCTGTGTGTATGTGTGTATGTGCTCAGGCCTCGCCCTCTGCTGCTGCTTAGGCGGAGGGAGGTAGAAATACCCATTCACTTTGTGCGCTACATCCTCTGTGTGTATGTGTATGTGTGTGTATGTGCTCAGGCCTCG
>Ga0307942_1002670_pt1 | contig 14492 bp, 16 predicted proteins | sample OrgLakmetagen175_FD_201846 | JGI IMG/M metagenome (GOLD analysis project Ga0307942, IMG submission 201846) | Saline water microbial communities from Organic Lake, Antarctica - #175 | ecosystem: Environmental > Aquatic > Non-marine Saline and Alkaline > Saline | place: Antarctica: Organic Lake...
TTAATTTGCCAAGACCATCGAGTTTGTGAGCTGAGGAAACACTTTTCCTTTCTGTTTACACCTTTTTTTGAGGACTTTTCAGCAGCCCAACCCTTTTTGCTGCAACAGGTCAACAACCAACTTGTTCGTGATTTCTTTTCTCAGCAGAGCAATAGACTTTTTCTTTTTCTCTCTGAGCTTATGGATTTATTTGTGGCTGGCCGAGACCAGTCAGCAGCCGATCAGCCAAACAAACTGGCTGAAGGTCACCCCCCATTGTAACCATTAGCAGCCAGTGTCAGACAGAAAAAGTCATTCTTATGATGCACGCAACGATTTTAAGCACCTACAGTCTTACAATTATAAAGAAAAAAATATTGTATGTATAACATTGTATGCAATCTTGCATCATCGCACAACGAAGCTTCCCTGCCTGTTTCTAATAAAAAGGCCACTATTCCTGCACCGCCAAGATAAGACCGCTGAGCTGCAATGGCTCAGGCAGCAAGCATCGCTTTGCAACGCCTGCATGTGCCTGAGCCTCCAGGAGCCTGGCGTCCTTGGCTTGCCCACTGGGGCCCACGACCAAGGTTATGTGGAGGTAGCAGCTGGAAAGTTTGGCCAGTGCTGCCTCTGGCCCAGAGGTAAGCTGCAAGCATCAACGGACACAAGAAGAAACACACGTCTATATAAACACACATCTAAAAGCGCGCACATTCTGGCCCAAGTAAGCTGCAAGTAAATCTCAGGCAAAAACAGGTTTAATATTTAGCCGTCCAGATGCTGTACTGGTTGCTCCCATCTCGCAAAAATAATAAACTGATAATGGAGGGGGTGGAGTTCTTCAGGGTGGCAGGGGGCAATTGAGGGAGACTGGGAGCACCTCAGCAGCACCGCCAGCCACCAGCAGAGCCACCTTCCCCAGACAGCACCAATCTAAGGATCTTAACAAACATCAACAAGACATCCACCTCAATGACGAGTACTGAGGACAATCGACCTCAGAACCAGTTGAGCACCGCGCACAAACAGCACGAGCAAGGCCTCTGCACCATTGTTGAAGAAGCCTCTGCTACCCTCCATACCATCCTTTTGGGAATGGGTAGCACCATCTACAACACTCACGGCCTTTCAGAGAATTGGGCTTGATTCTGAAAAAACTAAGAAACTTGCTTTCAAGCTCCAATTGCATGATGCTAACTACGCTGCTATACATGTCTATACCAGGCGCAGAACCAGCTGAGCGCCGCGCAGGAACAATACAAAGGCCTTTGCTCCGTCTTCCAAGGAGCCTCTGTTACCCTCCACACCATCCTTTTGGGAGTGGGTGGCACTATCTACAACAATCACACGCTGGAGCCTCTTAAGGAGCGGGGTCTTGAATCTCAAAGAGTTAAGAAACTTGCTTCCAATCCTCATGTTCATTCTGCCAGTTATGCTGCCAAACTCGACCATGCCAGACGTGCCCTTTCCAGCACTATTATCAACTCTTATTAGGAGACGGTTTCAGGTCAAGCCTGCAACCCTCCTGATCCCCATTGATCCTTTCTTTTTCCTCTGGTGAAGGAGTTCTACGGTACCCGGTACCAAAGTGACTTCGTTTCCTTAATAAATGTGGGGAGTGGTTCTTCACTGCCTGCGTAGTTTTTTTCGTAAACAAAACGAGTGCAATGGCACGAAGCTAGATTTTGGCTTTGCTGAACGGAATCAACTTGCTCTTGTTTTCCTCAAGCTGATTATCTTGATTTTGCTCACCAATCCAAGATAAATTTTCAAATTTGAAAGTCTGTTACACGTTAAGCAATGGATGAACCTAATACCTGAACAAAGTTCAGAAGAGAGGGACCACGGAGTGCCCTCTCGATACATTGATTCACTGGCGATTTTGCATGAGTGTGTTTGCATCAGATGTTTTTGGGGGAGACACGTCTGCAGCCCACAAAATGCATATTGTACAACGAGACAAATCCTCTTCACCTCCTCCAAATGGCACTGCTCATCAAAATCATATCTGACTGCTCATCAAAATCATATCTTGGTTCTGCTCACCTGGACCTTGGCAGCTGCCATGCCTCGGGGCACATAGTCAACGTGCGTGATCTCAAAAGCCACCTCACTGCCCAAGGCATCCAGTAGCGTCCGTTGAAGCTCCAAGTTTGCGCCCATGGTTTGGTCCTCACAGTGCCAGAGCGTGACGTGCAGCTCCTCCTTCATCTGCAGATGTTTCATGAGTCAACAGGTGCGGGTAAGGCTCATTTTGCTTGTTCGTCTGCACTTGTTACGAGCCAGACACTGTTTGTGGACAACGTTTCTGAGCATGGGACGTCAGAGCGAGACCTTTTTTGTAGCTGCCAGCTGAAAAGCGAAGCACCCTCGTATGAGAACTCTACCTACTGCTGGGCAAGTTGTGAAAGGCAGAAGCGTCTAGCTATCACTTGGTCGTAAAAACTGCAACCACACTACCTATCTCACACCTGGTCAACCATGTCAGGCGGAAGCAGTCCTTGTGCTGCTTCTCGCAAAGCACTACCATCGAATTCTGTCACTGAGATCCAGCGCACACTCTGCTTTGGAACCTCTCCGGTTGGCAGCACCGACTGGCGGGCGCGTTGCAGGGATCTATCCACGATTCCCTGCGCAAAATTAAGTTGTCAGTCAAGGCCTTTTACGGCAATGTTTCAGGGATCTATACACTACTGCGCACTGGAGTGAAGCCAATTGATATGGCCTTCCTATAAAACCCTGATGATATGACAATCCTAAAAAGCTGCCGAGTTCAGTGTGTAACACTTGAACTCCAGTTCTTGGAGAGCAGCAAAGTGATATCATTTAATCACTCTCGCCTTTTATCTGTGTTTCTCTTATGTCTCTTCATCTTTTTATTTCCTTGGTCCTCACAGCTGCTCTTCTTTCCTAGCTTGGTTTTAATTTTGTTTTCTCCTCCCCATTGGGCAGTTTGCGCGGACCATGGTCGTTAGCAGTTTGTGTTGAGTCCTTGTAAATAATTCCAACGCCATCTCACGATGCAAACGGAATAGAAACCTGGAGCAGCCTCGTTGGCTATCTTTTTAAAGTTAGATGAGTCACTAATTAAAGAGGCCTGGACAATGGATGCAATGATTGTGAAACACAAGCCTTGCAAAGCGCTAGCACAGAAGATTCGGCTGCAAACCAGTATGCGATTCCTCACATTTCGGTTCCTCACATTTCCAATTTAAACCAGGTGCACACACAGCCCCTTCCACATCTCACACTGGCTTACCAGTCTCCGTCACTGTTTCCTCTTCTGGTAGCAACAAGACATCCTTTTGTGGAGAGCTATCTCACATAACCGTAAAGAAAAGTGGCTACCAGCCTATTTGGTAGCTTTGAGAAGAACTGTATTGCGAGAACACACCTGCAGATCGGCACAGCAGACATCCAAGGGGCGTTGCAGCCTCAGCAGCCTCTGCCGTACTTCTTGGTGCTTCAGCATGCTGCAGGCCTTGCTCTCCCACTCCTGCATGTCTGGGCTGAGATCTTTGCCCACACGCTCTTTGAGGGCAAGAACGATGCCAGAGGCAACGTGTTGCAGCAGCTCCGTGGGGATCTGTGTGCGTGCGTGTGTTTGTGTGTGCGCGTGTTGCAGCAGCTCTGAGAGGATCTGCGTGCTCGTATGTGTGCATCAGTGTGCGTGTGCGTGTATGGTGCTAGAAGCTTGTACAAGTCCAGAGGTGGTTATCTGAGGCCCAAATGTGTGTGTTGTTTGCACGCTCCTAGGGTACAGGACCCTAAACTGGAATCTTTTAAGCTCAGCCCTAGTATGGATTTCAATGCAGCTGAGCTTGAAACTGGCTCGTTAGGGGAGCCATACCTAATCAGCTGCGGCGTAAACCCTACTTTTTGAGAAGCCACATGCTGTATTTGAGCAGCCAGAGTATTAAATTGAGTGAATTTCGCTGTTTTGGAATCCTTATAGTAAATAAAGATCATTGCAAAAACAATGGAGCAAAAGACCAAGTGGTTGGCGAGACATGTTAATTAATGCGCCATTCCCATGCAAAGCACCCATCCAGGGTAAAGGTATACGTCAGTTGCATTTAGTCCTGTCATTTCTTACACAGGGGACTTAACTAAATCTGAGCACATGCTCTGTTAGATTATAAAGTCAGCATCAGTGTGAAGCTAGATTGGGTCCATTTTGATGAGGTAATGTGTAAGTAGTTGCCCCTGTAATGCAGAAATGAGCATATTTGGACTTTTGCTCAGATAATGCCCTCTGATACAAATCGAATTAAGGTACATGGGCATCGAATTTGCGTGAAAGGAGTCATTTGCGTGGTTCTCATTGCGTATTAAGATTTGTTTCAATGAGTGGTGCAGCCTGGTTTTTAATGGAAGCACTACTTGGTTGTAAATATACACACGCAACTGTGTTGTGCCAGTTCGGTGTACGGTACGGTGTACGAATATACGGTTATACGGTACGGTATCGTTGTACGGTAGAACAGTATTAATACAATTCCAGATCATATATACGGTAAACACGGTACGGTGTACGATACGGTGCAAAAGGCTGGAAATTGGCTTTTTTTGCAAAGGGTTGTTTTGGCTCATATATACACAACACAAATGCTGTGATTCACATATCTTTAATATCAAACTTTAATGCTTTGTTAAAGAGGAAACGCACACAATAATAGTCAGGGTGAAGAAGCAAAAAATGCAGTTCCGACCGGGATTGAACCCTCAACCTCTTTTTTCCCTGCAAAAAGGCAAAACACAGTCAACCACGGTCAACCGCACTAGTACAGTTTGGACCGTATTTTTCCTTTGACCGCATAATACGGTTTTGGACCGTATCGTACCATAACCATACCGTATATGCGGTCCAAAATTGGAAATACGGCGTAGAAGCATAACACTGCTTAGGAATCTTGTCAGTTCGGATTACAAATTCAAATGCCTGTTAAGCAAGAAGGTATAAACATAGGGTTGGCCAGAACCGTATATATACACCGTATATGACCGTATGTTTGGTGATTTCCCTGCCAAAAATACCGTATATACACAGTATATATATGGTTCTGGCCAACCCTATATAAATGCAAGAAAAACACAGTGTCAAAAAATGGCGATGGCCAGCAGCCCGGCACTTATCTAACATCAACTGAGTCATTACTTGAAGCCTCCATGGGAGACATTTTGACCTACAATAGAATTAAGGCTGTAAGAAAGCTACCAGAAATGCCAGAAACTTACTTGGCGCTCAGGGTCGTTGTCTGCCGCCTCCATGACAGGGAGCTCGACCACAATGTGAAAGTGGTCGCGCAGGTACCTCAGCAGCTCTTTCGAGGTGGTGTATTTGTAGAAGGTGACAAAGGAGGCCAAGATAGAGAGGGGGTTGGGCGCCTCTGCGCGTTTACAACGATGAGAAGGGATACGATCAGATCTGAGCTGGCGGTTATGGTTAGGTGAGTGATGTGGTCATAGAACATGAGATGGCTTAGGGCTCCTTTTTTGCAGGTGTTGCTCTAGGTGTTGGTGTAGGTTTTGGTGTAGGTGTTAGTGTTGTGTAATTGGTCCCTTTTGCTGTTCTTTTGGCAGGTGTTACAGGTGCTGGTGTTGGTGTTGGTGTTGTCTAATTGGCTCCTTCCATTCATAGCCGTAATTGGAAGGAGCCTAATTGGCTCTTTTCAATTAGGCTCCTTCCAATTACGGCAAAGGCATCAAGACGGACGCAGAAGCCAGGCATTGCACATTCACAAGGCACGGGGATCCACACTTTGACGGCTCTTGATGGAGGTTCCTTCTGGTGCTGTGCTTGAGATGTGGAGAACCAACGTCAACCATAGACAGGTTCCCTGTCAACCTGCTAATCCAACACATGTCTGCCTCAGCCACGTGGATGTCATTACATTGCAGCTCGCACAATAGCACAAAGCACAGACTTCACACAAGTGCATCTTTCACACGCGCACATACAGCGCAGCACATTCACACACACAGCACAACTTCAACTCACGTGCATCCAGGTTCCCCACGTGACCCTTGCGCATGACGGTGCGCAGCAGGCACAACGCGACCAGTTCAAGGGGGAAGGGTAAGGGGGGCAGGTCAGCGTACAGCTCAGGTCGGGTAATCGCACTGCTGGTTCCAGAGCAGGAGGGCACCACGGCCGTTGCAATGGCACCTGCATGTAAGATGCACAAACATGATATTCATAATCTTAATGTTCCAGCAGGTGGCAAAACACAAATAACACATAGCCGTTCAGCACGACAGCTGTTGCAACAGCGCCTTTGAATGCAGGGTTGTGGATGTAGATTTTACACTACACTGCACTCTCACGTGTGCAATCACAAGTGCAATTATACGTGCGCAATCTGCACTGCAGTCACACACATGTGCAATCTGCACTGCAATCACACACGTGTGCAATCTGCACTGCAGTCACACACGTGTGCAATCTGAGAGGTCACTCGGTAGGCCTTCATCCAGAGGCCTGCTGGGTAATGGTCTTAGAGTGGAAGGTCCCGCGGCAACTTGAGGCCTGTTTCACGAGCCTGTGTGGTCTGTTTGCTAGGCTGTATCGGTGGGACCAGTTTTATTTTATGGTAAGGCATTTGCACTTGTAAAGAAGCTGGCTGTGCAATACGGCCAGGCCTGTGCACTGTACGGTGTACGGTGTACTGTACGCTTTTTTCTGTACGTACCGTATTTACAAAAAATCACACGCCTTCCCCTTACACCACTTTAAAACCCTTTCGTGCACAGTGTCACCTCCGTTGCACGTTTATGTTTCAGGGCATGCTGACCCACACCTGCTGATGACGCGACAGAACGAAAAAAAGGCACGCCAGTTGCAAACTGAATACAAGTGGTTGTGGCATCCAACTTAAAAACTCAAGTGGTTGTAGCATCCAACATAAATATTCGAGTAGTTGTCACATCCAACAACGCCCTACAGCAGCAACCAATTGCAGCATCAAGAGAACACCCTGTGAGGCGCACCTGAGTCCTTAAGCACGCCAGCGTTCCGCTCAACGTTTTCACGTGGATGCAGCACCAAGTTCTTATCAGCAATGACAGCGGTGCATGCTCCTGCGCCGAGGTTTGCATCAGCTGCGGCTGCAACGTCGTGCCAGTAGCGGTTTGAAGGCATGCCTTTGCCCTGTATGTTAGTGATTGTGTGTATGTTTGTGTGTGTATGTGTGTGTACCAGGGACTTGCTAAAAGTAGGAATTGTAAAGTAGAAATTGGTCCACAGGTAATGAAGAAGAAAGTTCAAATCTTAGCAAGAAAACGTGGCTTAGCAAGCAGAAGGGAGCTCAGTCAAGCCAAATACCTTCACAGAACAAATGAAAGGAGGCGGTTAACAGCAATGTGGCAACTGTCATGGCATCGTGTGGCAACAGCAAAAGGCAGCAGAGCATTAGCGCACACCAATGTGCAGTTGCGGAGCAGGTCATACACTCCTTGTGCCTCTAGTAGTTAGCACACCAATTTGCAGCTGCGGAGCAGGTCATACACTTCTTGTGCTCCTAGAAGTTAGCACACAGCCACGTTCATCAGGAATCAAGCGCCAGACAGAAACTCTCTTCCACTTTCTGACATCTAGGTGTGCCCCCTCAGACAGAGGCTGCTACAGCACCACACAACAAATTCATATACTTCTTGGCCATGGCACTCCTGCTTCAGGTGGCGCACCTTCATGCTATCGCTGCTCAGGACCTTGAGCTGAAGTGGACCAGCATTTGTGCTCCGGTAAGTGGACTGCAAAGAGCTTGAGATGCTCGACTTGCCAGTAGCTGCGGGGGTGTAAATATGCAAGGGCGTCCTTTGGGCTTGGTGTGTGTGCTTATACCAAAACAAAGGTGCGTCAGTGCATGTGCGCAAAAGTGTCCTGACATCATACACAAATTGATGAAACTACATACACCCATACGCACACACGCACACACCTGGGATGGACACAAAGCACAGTATGGTAGCTGGATCAGAGGGTGGCAGAGGGTTGCCAGGGCCTACGTGTCTTGCGATTTCAGCAGGTGAAACCAGCGCCTCACTCAGCACGCGTCGTCCCCACTCCTGCTCTGCATGCACCGCTGCTTCCTGTGCTGCCCTCTGTTGCCGCTCCTGCTCAGCGGGATCCAGCTGCGTTTGCTGCTTCTGATTTGGCTTCTGCTTTGACTTGCCGGCTTGATGGCCGTTGCTGGCACCTGTGTGGGAGGGGGAGTGGGTGTGGGTGTGGGTGTGGGAGGGGGAGTGGTTGTGGGAGGGGGAGTGGGTGTGGGTGTGGGTGTGGGTGTGGGTGTGGCTGGCACCTGTGGGGGTGGGGGTGTGGTTCTGGATGGCAATTGCGTGGGTGTGGGTGTGGGGTTGGGTGTGGCTGGCACCTGTGTGGGTGTGAATGTGGGTGTGGGTGTGGGTGTGGCTCCTTTTGTGGCAACCAGGTCAATCCTCAAACAGCAACTTTATGACACATGACACACGTCTTCCACTGTTATTGGCATGCGCTCATTGTTATTAGCACACCGCTGTTTATGATCACAGGCGGCTCACACAGAGAGGAGCTGTAAAAGTTGCTTGATGTGTGCCTGTTTGTATGCGTGGAGACATCTGTGTGCGTGTGTGTGTGTGCACATAAACACTGTTCGGCTGTACTAAACGACACAGTTGCCGCTAAATTGTGCGCAAGCAGACAAGTGTACAGTGTGTGTGCAAGTGATCAAACTGTCTGAGACCTCTCAGCATATGCGCTTATTCAGACATTGCTGAATGGACTTTCTACTGACTGCTTCCTGAATCAAACCTTTGATGAGGATTTCCATGGCCTTGATTTTTCCCTGGTGCATGCCAGCTATCCTTTTAGCTTCTGGTGCGTTGCTGCTTTTTACTTCCGAGCTGAGGCGCTCAATATAAACGAAGACCTGTGGCAGAGAGACGAACAGTGCCTTGGACTTGAAGGATAGTGTAAGAAGGCAGGACTGTGGTCTTAACACACACACACACGCTTGCACACACACATACACACGTGCACACAGGCACAGACACAAACATGAACAAATACACACCTGGCGGCCACCCCCTGCTGGAGTGAAAAAGTTGTTCAGGGTAATTTGCTTGACCGCGACGCCGGGGGGCATCCAGATCACGCTTCCCTGAATAATGTGAGGCCCATAATGGAGGCAGCGTTTTCACAACAGAACATCATTTTCATGCAGAAACAGCAAATCACAAATCACACACCTCCTATTGCAACTTACACACACAGCTGGGTCACCACTTTTTTGTTTACCACTTTATTCATTCTTCCTTGTCAAGATCTCCCTCTCATCTCATTCCAAAATAAAAAGGCAGCAAGCACGTGAAGCATAACACCTGTGAAGGCAGCCTTTTTCAAAGCAACAGACAAGGGTTGCTGCTTGCGGAATATCTGCACACACCAGAACTTGTAGGGAAAGACCTTTTTGTTACATAAAAGCACATACCTCCATAAACGGCACAGTATTGTCCTTAGGTGCACACCTATAAGGGATGCAAGTGTGAGGCATTTCTGAAATCACTAGCAATAATGGACCCCACCTGCGTCACGAGTGACTTGCTGTATGGTGGCAGCTCTGATGCAGACAACATGTGTGTCGCATGCAGGGCGGACTTGATAGCCTTGGCCTTTTCTTCTTCAACGTCCACCAGAATCAGGAAGCCCTGGAACGCTCCCTACGCAAAGGAAGTGTGTGCAAACATAGGGTTGGCCGGGACCACACATGCACACACGTAGGTGTACGTACACCAATAGGGTTGGCCGGGACCACACATGCACACACGTAGGTGTACGTACACCCATAGGATTGGCCGGGACCACACATGCACACACGTAGGTGTACAAAGGTAAAGCAGAAATTTGTCCTGTCAATGCAAATGACATCAATTTACAACGAGTCGATTTAGAATTTGTGTGATACAAATTAATGCATGGGTCGATTTAGCATTATTTGGAAGCAGATTACTCCAGAGGGGTCTATCTGACCCCCCAAATGGGGGTGTTTTTCAAACGTTCCCAGAGTCCCCCTCATTGGCAACTGTCAAACATGGTTCCCAGATGCACAGCAACAGATCAGTTAAATTTCATAGTTGCCAACTGGGGAGCCCATGTTCAATCGGCTGCGGCGTGAACCCTACTTTTTGAGCAGCCACATGCTGTATCTGACCAGCCAGAGCACCAAATTGAGTGAAGTTTGGTGTTTTGAGTCCTTGCAATAATTCAAGATAATTGCAAAACAATGGAGCAAAATGACCAAGTGGTTGGCGAGATATGCAAATAAATGTGTCATTCCCCATGCAAAGCACCCATCTAGGGTACAGGTAACATAATGTGTGCATTTAGTCCTGTCATTTCTTACGCAGGGCAACTTGATTAAATCTGAGCACATGCTCTGGTAGCTTATCAAGTCAGCATCAGCGAGAAGCTTGATTGGGTCCAATCGAATGGATTGACATGCGAGTTGTTGCCCCTTAAAACAAAAAGGAGCATGTATAAACTATTGCCCAGATAACCCCCTCTGAGATTATTCCTCTTATAAGTTTAGTTTTAATAATGGGATTGGTTTCGAGAGTAAAATTGTGATGCCATTAGCATTTGCTCAACATTCTTTCAAAATCATGCCCATGTCTATCTAATCCTTGAAAGGTATGCACTCTGACAATGTGCCTAACTCCCAGGTTTGAGCACACACACAAAAATGCCCAGCACATCAATTCCTGGTTTGCAAAAGACAGCGGCGACCGTCACGCTTCCTTCCTCAGCCCAAGCTGCAAAAGTTGTCAATCTTTGCTGAAGCACGTTGCAGTCCTCGCATCATTTCTATCACTTCTAGGTTCCAACCGTTCTTCCAGCAGCCACGTCCCTCAAGCACACAAGCACAAAAAGCTGCACTCACCGGCGGCCGTTCTCCTCCGCCCGTTCTCCCAGCAGCCAGGTCACTCAAAAATTCAAGCACAAAGGGCTCTGCGTAGTTTAGGTAGCTGAAAGGATCCACTACAGAAACGCCCCCTCGCTCTCCGATCCATTGAGCCCAGGTGCGTGCAAACACATTTACCTGGGGGGAGAGTGAGAACAAGTGTACAGGTCACAAGAGTGAGAGCAGGTGAGAGTGAGAAGAGTGAGAGTGAGAGCAAGTGTACAGGTCAAAAGAGTGAGAGCAAGTGCACGGGTCACAGAACGTGTGGCAAGCGTTGACCTGAAATGGAGTGTATTATGGACTTTGTTTTGGCCTGGAATGGGATTTAATGGCAAATTGCTGGTTGGGGGGGAGGAAAAAAAGTATGTTTGCACGTCTGTATGTAAGAGTGTGAGCAGCTACACAGGTCCCAAACTATGAGCCAGAAGTTAGTCTGAAGCAGTCAGAGTGGCAATTTGTCAGCCTGAATAACAGGGGTATAAGTGTGTGTACGCTCAACATTGCATTCGGGATGCAATGTAGTGATCAATCCACAATTAACCTTTATAGCGAGTATGATGGAGCACAACAGCATGCAATGGAAAAGTTGTCGACATCAAAAGAGTGCAAGATACTACACTGATACTTTTTGGGTGGGTTCCTAAGCGTAGTGTCCTTGGAGGAGTAGTTGGACAAACCCACCTCTCCTTGTTGCTTCCTGCTGAGCCCTAGCTTCTTTGTCATACTGTCGCAGAAGGTTAGGTATGAGGAGAGCCCCTGCGGGGGGTGCAGCGCATGCACCAGGTTGCAGTTGGAGGTAGAGGAGTGAGTGTGCTGTCGCAGAAGGTTAGGTATGAGGACAGTGAGTTACTATGCTGCCATAGAAGGTTGGGTATGAGGATAGTGAGCGTGCTGTCGCAGAAGGGTAGGTATGAGGAGAGTGAGTTACTATGCTGCCATAGAAGGTTGGGTATGAGGATAGTGAGCGTGCTGTTGCAGGTGGTTTGGTATAAGAAGGGCCCCTGCGGGGGGTGCAGCGCATGCCACCAGGTCAGCAGTTGGAGGTAGAGGATTGAGAATGCTTGGCAGCTGGAAACGGAAACCTCTGTATGCAGGATTTACAGCGAATTGGCGCAAAGAAGGGGCGATGGAACAGGTGAGGACCATGAAGACACCTGCTTCATGTCGTTCGAGTTTGACCGCAGGTGGTGGTAATGGCAGGGAGGCGTCAAATTCAGGAGAGGATGGTTACGCGCAAGGGTGTGGAAATATGAAGGAGGCTCAAACATGGGTGAGAGCCATCAGAAAGAATCCCTGTGTGGCCAGACTTTAGTTTCAACACAACCGTCCAGCCTGAATGGCCGAGCTTTTACGACTAGGTAGAACCTGTCAGATGTTTTCTCTTCATCCTTAAAATATGATGCTTGGTAAGCAGCAAGCAGGATAAAATGCACGTGCTCACAATCCCAACCCCCTTTCTCGCACCCACCAATACCAATACGCACGCGTACACCCACACTTACATTTACACAACCCCTGCACCCACGCCCACACTCACACCCACACCCACACCCACACCCACACCCACACCCACACCCACACCCACACCCACACCCACACCCACACCCACACCCACAGCCACAGCCATAGCCACACCCACACTCACACTCACACCCATACCCACCAGCTTGAGTGAGGACAGGCCGTTCCGGATAATAAACGTGAGCATGCAATAGCCCACCCCCCCCTGAGCAGCTTGCACCTCAGACGCCACCTCAGCATCGCTACTCACTACCTCTAGCTCTGCTGCTGCTGCTGCTGCTGCTACTGCTGGTGCTACTGCTGGTGGTTGTGGTGGTCCTGTCATGCCATTGCTGTGGCCATGAAGGGGGCCGACATCAGGCTGAGGTGCAAATCCCCCAGAAGGGATCCTAATGCAAGATTTTCCTGCCTCATTGCTGATCACCTCCCAGTCCATCGCGCCCTCACCACTGCCTTGTTGCTCTGATTCCACCCTGCGTTTCTTAGCCTCGCTATTGCTTGGATCGCACCCCACCTCCACGTCTCTGGCGTCTTTTCCAGTCCCCTGCTGCTGCAGTTTCTGCTGCTGGGGTTTGTGCTGTTGCTTCTGCTGCTGCTGCTGCTGCTGCTGCTGCTGCTGCTGTGAATCGTGCCGCTGTGACTCTTGCTGCTGCTGCTGCTCCTGCTGTGGAGATTCTTGCGCCTGCTGCGGTGCCTCTGCCGCCTTGCGCTTGGTGCCCCCGGCACCATCAAGGTTGCGCGCAGGGGCTAACCACATCAACATCTTTTTCTTGTAACGCAGGGTGTGGGTGAGACTGGGGGCACCTACAAGAGCTCGCGGCACTCGTGCCTGCATGAAGGGAGGGAGGGGGTGAGGATGTTGAAAGTGAACAGAAGACATCTCTATTTGAGATACCAGTCTGGACATTTAGAGCATATGTCTATTGCATGTTAGTAACAGAAAGCTTATACGGCCCTCGCCAACCCCGATTGTGTAACTACGAGGTATGGGCTTGTTTTATCTGACCGACATCCAACGCCAACACACACAGCCGTGTCTTTGAGCTTCAAGTGTGGTTATGCCATGTGGCAGAAGCCTCATACAGCAGAGTCTCCCGCTTCAGATGCTGCCTGTGCATGCCAAGCCATGACTTTAAAATAAAAAGCGCATTTTCATGGCAATTCAATGTAAGACGATTGAATATTTTGGCCTTTCGTGGCATGCAGCGCCAGCGCCAATGCTCATTCTGATATGAAATGTACGTCTGCCTGGAGCCCGGAGCGCTTGCATTAGCAGACTGCAGCCTACAGCATGTGTATATTGCCTTACTTCAACAGTACTTCCAACTCAACCTTATGTTGGCGCTATTTGTGTAATTGTACATGCGCGCACGCACACACGTACACACACACATCAAAACACACACGCAAGTACACAACAAAAGTACCCATCACCCCAAACCAGGGCCACATATCAACGCACCAATGCCTGTCTCAAACCAGGAACTTCAGATGCCATACTCTCATCACGGGCAGCTCCGTCCTCATGGCCGCCAACACCTTGGCTATGAGTGGCCTGGCTGTCAAAGCACTGACCATTCACACTTTGGCCTGTTCCACTGCTGGCGCCTGTCCGGCCCTCAGCAGATGTCTGATCAGAGGCAGCAAGACTGCCCGGCCCTGTGACTAGGACATCTGGGATGTTGCTCAACAAACGCTGCAGCACTTCTGGCTCTGCGACAGAAAAGTCCCTGCCCTCCCTGCCCTCGCTGTCTGAGGGCTCAGGTCCAACACCCCCTGTGATTGTCGACTGTGCCTGCGCCAGGAGTTGCTGCAGCAGCGTACGCGTGCCCTGTAGGTTGGGACTGCTCAGGGCGTGACGAGAGACTAGCAGGCTGCTGTTAGGTGTGCGTACCACAAGGCTGGGGGCCTGCACATGTGCGTGAAGTATTGTGTCATGTATACAGTGTGAACCTGCTCCACACATGTGCGTGAAGTATTGTGTCATGTATACAGTGTGAACCTGCTCCACACATGTGCGTGAAGTATTGTGTCATGTATACAGTGTGA
>Ga0307942_1002671_pt1:0-12500 | contig 14488 bp, 11 predicted proteins | sample OrgLakmetagen175_FD_201846 | JGI IMG/M metagenome (GOLD analysis project Ga0307942, IMG submission 201846) | Saline water microbial communities from Organic Lake, Antarctica - #175 | ecosystem: Environmental > Aquatic > Non-marine Saline and Alkaline > Saline | place: Antarctica: Organic...
AGAGAGAGAGAGAGAGATAGATAGAGAGAGAGAGAGAGTGAGTGAGAGGGAGAGAGTGAGTGAGAGAGAGAGAGAGAGAGAGAGAGAGGGAGAGAGAGAGTGAGAGGGAGAGAGTGAGTGAGAGAGAGAGAGAGAGATAGAGAGTGAGTGAGAGGGAGAGAGTGAGTGAGAGAGAGAGAGAGAGAGAGAGAGAGAGAGAGAGAAAGAGAGAGAAAGAGAGAGAGGGAGAGAGAGATAGTGAGAGGGAGAGAGAGAGAGAGAGTGAGTGAGAGAGAGAGAGAGAGATCTCTATCAGTGATCTTTGCTGAACAGAGTGAGGCGACGACCCTCTTAAATTTCAAGGATCCCAAGCCCTCACACTGCACAGATTCATCATTACCTATCCCCAAGCATGCACAGGTTTGCTACTCGTGACCTGTATATGAATACACGTGTTTTGCAAGCAGCATGCAGTGCAATGTTAAAATGCACTGAGGACCTTTGCCTCCAATGTGCACATAATAGAACTCTGCAACACAGATCAAACGCACACCTTGACGTCATCATCCTCCGTCAAACTGCCGGCCATGAGAGATATGTGGGCCAGGAAATCATTAAGGGGACCCCACCCCTTGCCAACTGCTGCGTAGAGGCTCTCTATGAGGCTCTCTGGCATGTCGTGTACGAGGCAGGTAGTTGGCGTGTGGCTCTGCAGCTCAGACAGTCAAAAAAGGGGGTTTGAGAAAAGCGGTGGGGATTGAAGGTGAATTGCATCAGCTACACTTTCCAGATTCCTCATGTGATCAAAACTGTGGCTTTTAAGATAACAAGATGCATAAAGCCTAAAGGCATCTCCCACCTCCACGTACAATGGCACACCTCTGAAACTTGCCACTCGACTCAAATACCTTGGTCACTCTTACTCGTGATGGAAGTACACACACAGGTGCTGAGAATGTGGCAGACAACTCAAGGTTTGCCATTGCCAGAGTTTACAGAATTGGTGACAGCAAGGGTAACAAGCAAAGAAAACATGCATCGCTATGGCTTTTCCAGGTCTTTGCTTTGACAGCTGGTCTGTACGGTTGTCAAGTACGGGCCACTTCTTCCCTGACATATGATACCTCAAAAATCACCCCCACACATGTCCCTCATCTTGTCTTACTGGAAAAACTCCTGGGTGCCAAGAAAGGTACTGACACTCACTGCGTGCTCCGCGAAACAGGTCAGATGCCCATTTTTTCTATTGGTTCAGTTGCATCATACGTTTCTGGAACAGTTTACTCTTTTCAAACAATCCTCTTCTTGAGTAAGTTGTGCGGGCTGAACTTCTTCTTTTTAACAGAAGTGGATACATGGACTTTTCAGGTTCTGCATTCACTCCAAGATTACCCTGCATCTCAGCAATTTTTAGATGCCATACGATCTCGTGAGTCTATCAATCTGAAACAGTTTGAGCTCACTCTGTGTGAACATATCATTGGGGGCTGGAGAGAACTTGACAATTTGACTCCGCATGAGACTCACCATTCCAGCAGAATTATGAGGACTTATCACACACACATTTTGCTATACCTTTGGGGATTGCTCCTGACTGGTGGGATGACAAAAAAAGAAATCATAAGCCTATGTTACCTATCTACCTTCGCTTGGATGTTTCCAGCAATCTCAGCCGTGCAATTTCTTGCCTCCGCCTTTCTTGCCACAACTTCCCGTCTAAAGAATGCTCGGGATCTGTGACAAATGTGACTGGCACACTGTTCAGGACGAGGAGCACATTTTGCTGGACTGTCCGCATAAACATCTCGTCAGCCTTTGCACACAGCACCAGCTTGTCTCCCCACCTCAGTATGGGGATGGCCCAACTCATTTGATAACCATTCTGAACTAACCAGGTGTGTCAAGTGTTGCCTCTTTTGTAGCTGAGTGCCTTGCCCTTTCCCCTAGATTATTTTTAGCGCCTTTTTTGGTTTGGTTACAGGCTATTTCCAAGCTTCCGCTCAGATGCCCCCCAGAGGCATATACCGGTATAGCGATGTAACCTTACCTAAATCCCAGAGTGTGATTCATCTGCAGCCTGACTCCAAGCAAGGAGCTTCTTAGCCTAACACACCTTTCTAGCCACCCGTGCACTCAGCTGCAGCAGCGTTGGAAGTGACGGTCTCTCTACCCCTGCCTCCGGCTGCTGCTGCTTCTTCTCCTCTTCCTCTTCCTCTTCCATCCCAGCACATCCTCCTGCCTCCTGATGCATGTGTGTGTGTTTGTACAAGTTGCTCATGTGTGTGTGTGTGTGTGGTGCGTTTTGTGTACACAAACATGATATCACATGTATGTGCATGCGTGTATTTTTTTGCTGGGAGAGGTGAGAGCTTGTGCGTGCATAATGTCCTTCTACGTCTTAAGAGTGTGGCCAATCTAAAATCCACCGATTCCTGTAGAAGGTACACACAAACGTCCTTACCTGCAAGACATGAGGCCACTCCCGTCCTTACCTGCAAGATATGAGGCCACTCGTCCTTCATGAAGCGCTGCGCCATGATGAAGAGGGGCCCTACATGCGGAGCTGCTGACACCACACGCTTCATGGCGTTTGTGTCCTGTGTGTGTGCAAAACTATGTGCTTGTACATATGTTTTGTCTCAACGCATAAGAGGGGCGCTAATGATTGGCAATACCAAACACGCAGTTTCTAGCTGGAGGGCTCTATGTGCTGGACATCCGTACACGCAACGGACCTAAACACACTTGTACACACGCACATACATGCACACGTGCCCATGCACACCTGCAAGTGCTGTGCACTAGTGCTGCTGCCGCTGGCTCCCATACCGGTTGAAGCTCCATCCTGTATGGTAAGGTCACATATGGCAAAAAAGGCAACCAATTTATATTAGGTTGACAAGCTCATCGGCATGCAGGCATAAGCTTGAGGAAAGGCCAGCCTTAAACGACACAGAGAAAAGGATGCTTGCAGAGCCTCCAACACTTTTACCGCCAAGAATGTCACAACTGACCAACCTGGCTTGTATGGAACTGCATAGCTTCTGCTAACTCTGCAGCATCAGCTTCTTCTTTGCTGCTGTCCTCCTCCTCCTCCACCTCCTCCTCCTCCTCTTCCTCCTCCTTGTCCTCCTCCTCCTCTTCCTCCTCAATATCCTCCTCAATATCCTCCTCACAAATTTGCCGCTGCCGCCGTTGCTGCCTGATCCTTGGCTGCACCCCCCTTCCCTCACCCCCCTCCCTTGCCTGCCCCTCTGCATGGGCTTCACCACTGCACGCAATATCATTATCTTCATCTTTCGTCTTCCTCTTTGCCTCCTCCTTTTTCTGCTGCTCCTCCTTGTGCTGGCAGTAATTTGTGTCTGTCATCACACACACCATTGCCTCGGCAATGCTAAGATTCGCCAGCTTCACCTGTGCACGTGCCCGTTTTCATTATTGTTATAAACAGTGAGACTGCACCTGAGTGAATGCCACATACATATTTAAGAGGCAGCTGGCACTTCAAGGCTGTCTCCTTGTGCGCCAGTGTCCGGCAATGCAAAAACAAGCTCACTTTGTCGTCTGCTGCCCACTTACGTTTACATCATCGTTTCACGTGCTATTATCAGAAGCAAATAAGTGGTATTGAACAATACTCACGTGCAACGCGCCGATCAGGTCCACAAATGTCTGCAACTGCGTGCATTGAGGTGTGTGGTGGTGGTGCATATTCTGGCACAGAACATGGTAGTGGATTAAAAGCCGGGTAAGGAACGAGAGCATGGAGCATGCGTGAGATTATTTTACACTGGAACCTGCGTGTATTGATTGATGTGGCTGTGATGACCTAGCGAGCTCTGGCACAAGTGACTCACCTGGCCCATCCTTCTTTTAGACTGCTGTGACGCCCCCAGCCTGCCCTGCAGCATACCTAAGGCCACGCCATACAATGTGGCCTCGTGCTGGCCCCTGACGTGACCTCGGTCGATGTCCCTTTGACGTTGCAGCTGGCGCGCCCGTGACTGCACGCCACCACTTGCGGCACCTGTTGCTGCTGCACCTACTGCACCTCCTGCTCCTTTTCCTGTGCTAGCCGCCACTCCTACTGCTGCTGCTTGCTCAACTTCAAGCATAGCCGCCAGCTGCTCGTCCCTCTCTTCCAGCATATCTTTGAGCATCTCCTGGAGTTGTGTGACGTTTGCGTAGGTGTATGCATGAGTATGTACACGCGTTTGGATGACCTTATTTGGTCTGCAAGGCAAGCATCACAGAACAGATTTGCAAGATCGAAGCGCAGTAATCTAACCTGGTACTAAGCTTTGAGATAGGGTGCACATGGCCTTTATCCTTGCGCACTACACAGACATGTGATGGGTTTAAGAGGGACAAATACGTACCGCAGGAAGTTTGCGTGGAGGCTTGTTGGCCATTCTCACAAAAGCTTCGTCGTCGTTGGGATTGGTGGCCATCCTGTGAATGGTCTATCAAGTCAGAAGACGCAATGATGCCAATGTCATCGCATTGACTACTTATGGAGTTTATGGCCTGAAGGAAAGACTGTGCGAGTGATGACTTTGACATGCTTATGATGTGCCCTTTTGTTTACTTTGGCATGCGTATGATGCGTGCGCCCTTTGGATTAGGTTTTGCAGACTGGGCACGTTTGTACCAATCAGTGTGGCCTGATAAAATGCATTGAAGTAGGAGACAGACACAGAAAATCATATATGATGTTTTTGTGAAGCATCTAAAGTAAAAAGGCATCGCCCACTACTTACTGGACAGCTCAACAAACCCGTCTGTACCCATTTCCTCGAACTGAAAAGCACATTGTGCACGCACGCGTACTCCATGAGTTCCTACTCTCTCAAAATAATCTGTGTGCTTAAGAAACAAAGCTACGTTGAACGGACTTGCCTGCTCTGTAAGAGACCAATCACGTTGGTCTTCTGCATGCTCCCTCCCCTTTGCAGGCCTCACCTCAGTCAGGCAAGAGAGCATGTTCAGCACAACCCTGCATGCTCCGCACGAGTCCTCTTTCTCGCACACATCCTTACGTCAGTCTAGCAGGCAAACACCTCAGTCTAGCAGTCAAACACCTTGAATGAAATCCCAATGAATCCTTGCCACCTCACCTCAGGCAAGAAAGCATGTTCAGCACGTCCGCTTGCTCCATAAGCCCCTTTGATTGCATGACTGTGTAAGGCACTCCCCTTGCGGCTAGGCTTTTTTCCAGAACACTGTACAGCATTATTTGATTATTTGCAATAGCTGTGACAGAGCTGTGTGCGTCCTACAACAACGGCAGTGTATTTGTCCCATGTGAAAAGAGAGTATGTCTGCTGCATTTCTATACAGGCAGGTTATGTTTCAGACTCCATAATAGGTAGGTAGTTGTACATGAAAGCCACTGATGTACATCACGGTAATGCACAGAGTGGAAATCGAATAGACCTTCCTTGCCCACCAATGACTCTTATGCCTCACAACAAATGGCACATCGACAGGCTTGGCCGATGTAATAGGTATCACACATACAATTTGTGGATATGCCTGTCATGAGCAACAAAAGCTTTACCTGTAGGTCTTTTGAAATCCGATCAGGCTATTGTTGAAGCATCTGTACAGCACGCACTGCACAAAGGGGGGGAGAGAAATTTGTTGAGCTGATTTGACATTAATGTGCATACGCATGATCCATTGCTTAAGTGCCCTACATAACACCCCTCAAAGAATTGGATGCTAGGATATATAGACCGAATTTTCTTGTTTACGTTTTTCAATCTGGCATGAATCAAGTACGACGCACGATTTCCTCAGGCTGGTGCTTTTCATGCTGCATGAGGCGCAGGATCTCCTCCGCAATGTCCTCTGCCTCATCCTTGGGAGTACCTGTGCGCCATTGCAGGAAACAGAAGCTGGTGAAACATAAAGTTACCTTCCTCATTATTGGTGCAGCACCTTATGGCCAAAACCAGTTGTGTATCGTATCTGTGCGGCTGCAAAAGACTAGAAACCTGTTGTGCGTTGCATTGCAGTGTGACTGTGGCCGACTGCGGCCAGCACTTCATTGTGCATCACCTGCTCTTGTGTACTGAACAAGATACCCGTCCTTTGGCTTGGTTGGAAGAAGGCGTTTCTTCTGGACGCCGGCGCATGAAAGCAGTCTCTCAGCCACTGCAAGGATGCTGGGCCTCGACCTGTGCAGTGATAGAAGTAAGGTGCAGTTGTGGGAATGGGGCTGGATTTGTTCTCTCATTGTGTGCAGACATGATATTATACAGTTTCGGCCAACCCTAGATATCAGTGTGTAAAATTCTACACAGGAAGATAATGATAGAAAAAAGAAACTTTGCCAGCACAAGACATGACCACATGCACATGCACTTATTGCCAGCGAGGAGAAAATGGAGTTGCCCATATTGCGGGCATAGCAGTAATATAGTGCCAAGTGATGCATAGCTGCAAGGCAAGCTTGTCGTCAGCCCAGCCAAGCCCCACCCCAAAAGGGGAAATTAATGCCCCTTTCCTGAATTGCACATCTGAGGTCACCTAATGGTTTCTTTACATAAATGAAACACTTCTGCATAGAAATTAATGAGCTTGGGGTCAAGGGTGTGAGTGGAAGGCTGGATTTGTGCCATACCCTGCCAGAAAGGTGGCATGGGTGTAGAAATGCGGGTTTTGTTCCGAACTTCACCAATTACTTTGTTACCAGATAGGTTTAGGGTCAAACCATACCCATCACAGCAGTTAAAAGGGGATGAAAATTCGCCCTAAAGGACTCAGTGCGTGGGCCTGTTTGCTGGGCAAATATGGTGCATTTATGAAAACCTTGGAAACACGCTTTCTGGCCATCACCTGAGTGTCGAGAGACCTTTAGTATGCTCCCAAGGCATGAGCTGTCAAGTATCATGGTCTGGATTGCTAGAGATGGGCCGTGGTGGGCAGCAACAGCTGAGATATTCCAAAAAATAACAGGCTTTGCTCAGCCCCTCCGAGCACAGACTGATTCGACAAACAAGCTCAGATGAACAATTTCACAAAATTGAGCCATTCTTACTTAAGCGGGAAGGAAAAAAGATTATACGGGGCATTAATACTATGTTTGATGAAATTCAGCAAAACAGACGCGGCCCCAAACGGTTCAGCGGTTGGTGCCTGAATGTAAACTGCACTTTTCCCATAAACTAAGTGTGCAGGGGTGCTTGGATACATCGAATTAAGGTTTCTACATACTGAAATGTACTTGTCTGCTTTGGGGCAAGAACTCTCACAGGGATGGCTGGCCTGACTTGTGGGGAGCTGCAGCCCTGGAGACCACACAGTAGGTTCCGAAAGAAAGATGAGGGGCGACTAGCAGTAAACAGCACTAGGTAAGCAAGAGGCATCAAGCAAGCTGAAAATTTAACATCTGGCTGACATGCAACAACATGCTCCTGTAAATTGCACAAACAGACTCTCGTCGCTCTTCAGCAAGCAAGCTGTTCATCAACTTGCTGTGTACTGTGTACTGATGCTGATCTTTGTAACGTAGCTGCCATGCACATACACAGGTGGTTTCAACACACCTGTAATTGTACTCAAGATTTCGCCCTTCACAGCCTTCAAAAGCGTCCTGGAACCTTGAAAAGATGTCAGGAAGTGCTCCTCGGAATCTGGGTGCACCATACATGTACAGAGACATTGGTTCTTCCGCACACCTTTCTGTGTGCAACAGTTGCCACAAATGAATATGAAAAAAATGCAGTTTGCCGTAAAATCAAGCAGAGCAAACTGTAAGTGGCATAAAAAAAAGGTCAGCTGTCCTGTGTTTTTCCCCTGCTGCATCACCTGTGGATGTTTAAAGCCTGACTGCAGCATTCCTTTGTTATACATGACTTGCCTACATATGCGCACAGCTGTCGTGTAAATCTGTACTAGAATTCTGCACATAACCCCCCTGACCCTTATTACGAGGCCTTTTGAATTAATTCAGCGGTGAGGGGCTCTTAGATGCTGGCACCAAAGGTCACTACCAACGTAGCACTTTCCTTTTCCTTCCAATAAACTTCAATAAGCCACTTAATATTAAAACGCAAGCCTACCCATATATGCTCTGTGCGTCATCTCCAACCACGGTTATGGATCCGCGGCCTTCCATCAAGAGCTTAACGATGAGAGCCTACACGACGACATCAAAATTCCAGGGCTGTGGCACAAACGTGATATTTAAAGCGGGCAGCTTAAAACATTGCCGCTGAATTCCACAGCAGGGACGTTTAAAGCTTTTTGCAAACAAGGACAGATAGAACAGCAGAACAAGATCTGGAATTCCAGGTCACCTGCCCTCACAAATTTTCTTGAATACATCTACGCTTTGTCATCGGCGCAACCCAATCGCTTGACGACGGGGCTGACATCACCCAACACCCAATAGACATGCGACACAACGCATGTCCTTGAGTTTTGCACTGGGTGATTTATAGTCAAGTAACAACTAAATAAAAGCACAATAACGAGATGAATTCTCAGGCGACAAGTCCCATGGGCAAAGCAGACTTTAGTAATCGCACCAACATTTGAATATAATGAAGCCACGCTAGGGATCTGTATCTAAGACCTTTTAAGTGTGTGCAGGAACAACAATGGCCTGTGATGATTCCATGATTATTTTGCACAGTGTTTAAATGTTTCAAGTTTTACAACTAGCTGCACTTTATGAATGTGAAAAAGACGCATTGCCTGCCCGTTCTAACAACCTGATCACACACACACACTCACACACACACGCACACCTGCAGCGGGTTGCAATCTTGATACTCATCAACTAGGGCGTGTGTCCACTGCTGTCGTGCCACAGCCTGGGATTTAATTGATAAAAACGTCACCACATTATGCCAGCCTTATGAAAGCTTAAGCGAAAGGAAGAGGGGGAGAGAGAGAGGGAGATAAGGAGAGAAAACAGAGAGAGAGAGAGAGAGAGAGAGAGAGAGAGAGAGAGAGAGAGAGAGAGAGAAAGAGAAGGAGAGAGAGAGAAAGAGAGAGGGAAAGAGAAAGAGGTAATGAAGGCACAAGTAAGGTTCCATTTATAGTACTTTCTACCGACCAGTGCTTATACATGTATAACCTTGAAGCTTTGCTATACCTACAGCGATGTGTGGGCATTCCGCTAAAAGCCTTGCCGGCATGACCAAAAGGTCATTAAAATCGACCTGCTGCCTTGCCAGTAGCAAACGCTCATATGTTCTGAAGAACCTGCGGCAGCATACATGGTTGTGGTGGTCCAGGGTCCAGAGTCATAAATAAAGGGTCAAGAAGGGAATGGGATTAGTGTAGATGAGCCAGGATGTTTTTAAAGCGGATCAAAAGAGGGCACTCCCCATACGGACCAAAGAAGCAGAGTCTCTCAGTTGCTGGGAATGATCTAAGCACCCTACCGCATAAAAGCAAAGGTTGATACACGTTTTGTGGTCAACACTAAAAGTTTAGTTTAAAAGGCATGTCTGGTATGAGCAACTCTGGCAGCGGAATTGACAGTGTGTGTTGGTAAGCATGCTTGAAAGACTGGTTCAATCAATCTTCTAGGTTTTTGTGCGCTGACCTCTGTTGAAGGGTGCCATCCACAAAGTCATGTGGTCTGAACCCTTTGCGCTTCTGCTGGTCCAACCAGTTGCACCATTCCTTGGCATCTTTCTTTAACCTGCCCTTGGCACACCCCCTCGCTGCCTCCTCCTCCTGCGAAAAGGTTCACGCAAAGAAACACTTAGCCAAATTGTATGAGGAGATGAGGAGGCATCACGCGACACTAGCTACCCTCATCTGCAGATTGACGCAAGTAGCAACGGGCAACTTAGGACAGGCTCGCATAAGAGGCATGGCAGGGATTGATAACAGCTGAGTCCGCGAGGTTGGGAGCATCCTAGAAGCGTTGCATGCTTAAGCACTGATCTCTCGAGACCTTGTGCTCTTCTACCTATTTCATCTGATACCAACTTAGACGAGAGTAGCCTTACTTCTTTTGAAGTCAGGGGTCCGCTACAAGGAAGAACATGCCTCACTAGGTGCGCGCTGGTAAGGTTGTACAGCATGATGCGTTTCTGCAAATTGAGGAGCACACGCTCCTGGTGTTCCTGCTGCTGCTGTTGCTGCTGCTGCTCTTGGTGCTGCTGAAACTGATGCTCTTCTTGATCCTGCTCTCCAGCTTGATGCTTCTGCTGCTGCTGCTCTCCAGCTTGTGGCTCCTGCGGCTGCTCAAAACGAAATTGCTGCCCTGGCTGATGTTGCTGCTGCTCATGCTGCTGGGGTTGGAGGAGATGCTCTGCCAGCCCAGCAGATCCCGTGCTATTGTCTGCAGCCTTGTCAGCGTGTGCTTTGGGCTTTGATGCAGGCGCTGCAAAAAAAATCCGAATGTCCCTGCACTTGGAGGCGTCAACTTTGGCAAGCTCTTTCTTGGTGAGCTTTTTGGGGCTTTTGGAGGCAGCAGGGGGAGGGGCTTGCTGCTGTCGGATGTGCTGCTGATGCTGCCGCTGCTGCTGCTGCTGCTGCTGTTGCTGTGATGGCGGCAGGGGTGGCGGCAGCTGCACACGAGGCTGTTTCCTGCTGGGACCTTCTCCACCACCCTCCTGCTTGCCCCCATGCTCTTCACTGATGCTGCTCGTAAAACAGCGCTTCAAGCCGGCCTGAGCTCCCTTCTGCTGCTGGGATTCCCCCTTCTTGCTCTGCACAGCTCCCCTCTCTGCTTTACCCCTAATGCCTCCACCCTGGTTTCCCTTTCTTCCTCTGCTGCTTGGTCCCTTCGATGCTGCCTTCTCCTTGTCCGCCTGCTTCTTGCGGCGCTGCTGCTCCTGCTTCTGCTGCAGCTGCTCCTCTACACGCGCCATGAACGCGTCCACCTTTGTCATCACACTGGGGTATGCTACACGTGCGATCTGCAAGAGACGCTCCCTGTCGTGAAGCAGGGGATTTGTGAGAATCTATGAGCAAACATTACATTCCCCCGCAGAAATCGTCAAATGATCAATCTTACAATACCTGTGAATGCATGTGTGCGTCAGGTTGGACGAGCTACAGGTATCTGTACAATCTGAAGATCAAAAAGGCATAAGGCATTTGAAACCAACTGGTTTGTTTCGCCCTTTGACGTTTGCTGCCTTAGCTTTACACAGTAGCACACGCAAGTAGGAAGACTGTTTGGGTCAGCTGCAGCACTCTGAAGGATACCGGATATGAGCGTGTGAAATTTTTCTAACTCGAAATCAAGCTTACCAGCTTTCAGTACGGGACTCGCCTAACAGGTCAGCCACCCCCTGCCTTTTGGCCTCTGTCTCTGCCCAGCTGTGATAAGTATATAAAGTGGACGTGAGCAGTGTATGTATCGCAGAAGTTCTGGACAAACCGCACAAATGTAGTAGGGAATGGAAAGAGTGTGCAGCAGCAGCACTGTGGTTTAGGTAATATATATTACTGCAGGCTGCTGGAAGCAGGGATTTGAAGAAAGATCAATCATCACACAGTTCTTCAGTACCCCTAAATAAACACCAGCATTGTCAGACCCAAGAGGGTAGGGATGGGCAGCAGCCATTATGTTTAATTTGAGAGCAGATTATGGAAAGCATAGAGGATGAAAAGCGCAGTTGTACACACACAGGGCAGGGCAGTGGTGATTAGCAGCTTCAGGGCTTAATTTGAGAGCAGAATATGGAAAGCAAAAAGGAAAAGAAATGTAGTTGTACACACATTCACATGTGCATAATGCCATGCTTTTGCCATGCTCTTTTACCGAGAGCGCACACTCACATACCCGGCCACAAAGCCAAAGAGAAGGTAAGTTGCAGTCTAGCTTTCAAGAGACAAGAGAGCAATTTTACCTTGCGGCTATAGCGGCGACCTTTTGAGCATCAGCGCTGGTGATCACTGATGGCCTGCATTTGTTTCAGGTCATGATGCAGGAGTCAATGGAATCAGGCATGGACATGCTGTGCTAGGCATAGTTCTAGGTCACTGTCCTCAGCAGGCCTAGGTCACTGTCCACATCAGGCTCTCCTAAAGCTCTGAATGTACCATGTTGCCTATTGTTAGGATGTTGCTCTTGACTGACACACACACACACACCTGCGCTCAAAGCCAGCTGCTTTGAAATAGCGGGTCAGAAGCTTGTAGCCCCAGCTATGGATTGTCATCGGCCGCATTAGCTTCTACAAGAGAACATAAATGTGTAGGTTGATTAGATGAAAATGAGGTGCCTTTCTTTTGAGCCGTCTTTCTAACATCCATGCACAGCACCAGTGTCTCTTCCTATTTATGACGTGAGACTTCTCTCTGAAGTTTTCTTTGAAGCTGTGAGGCAAGGATGTAAAGCTGACACATCCTTTCTTGGGCAGATTTTTAGCGCATAATGTGCTAAGGAAATGTGAGGGGAGCCTTTAAAAATATGAGATGCGTACCGAAGGGACCCCCTCATGCTCCAATCGCTCTCTCATCTCTTGTGTGCTTTTGACCGTGAAGGTCAAAACAAGCACACGACGCAAATTCACTCCCTGCAATTGAATATAAGATGA
>Ga0307942_1002672_pt1 | contig 14487 bp, 13 predicted proteins | sample OrgLakmetagen175_FD_201846 | JGI IMG/M metagenome (GOLD analysis project Ga0307942, IMG submission 201846) | Saline water microbial communities from Organic Lake, Antarctica - #175 | ecosystem: Environmental > Aquatic > Non-marine Saline and Alkaline > Saline | place: Antarctica: Organic Lake...
CCCCTCCCCCCCCCACACACACATAAACACACAAACACCCACACCGTTCAGCCACGTGCTCTCACCTGCCCAACAGCTCGGGCCGAGGAGCCCAGCACGGCAGCTAGTGCGCCATAGGTACACACCTTTCCCTTTGGAATGGCTTTGCAAGCCTGTCAATAGAAAACACGTGCAGGAACGTAAGTCTGGCTGTGCGTAGCGCCACCGGTCTTTTTGCATAGCATTGCAATGCGCACAACTCACCGCGTACAACCGCTGCTCGTAAGGCGTGTCACCACGCTTCTTCAGAGCAGGGCCCCCTTCCTGCTGCTGCTGCTGCTGCTGCTGCTGCTGCTGCTGCTGCTGTTGTTGCTGCTGCTGCAGAGGTTTCCTTGCCATTTGCTAACTTCTAAACCTAGTGCTTCTCTGCCTCTACCCGGCCCTTGACGCGTTCGTAGATGGAATCGCGGGAGGTCCACCAAAGACTAATCATGCCCCCCAGAGCGACGCCTCCAATGAAACCATTCTTGTAGGCGGGTGAGAAAACGCCCATCGTGCGAACACTTTGTTTTATTATTATATATCATTACCTGGTGACGGGATCTCCTTCTTTTTCTTGCCTCCAACGAGGGGCCTCCTACTCAGGCAGCTGAAAACTGGATACACCAAAGTGGCTGTCTGTCCACCCCGCTTCTCAGACAAAAACAGGTTCAGCTGTCCGGATGCTTGGGACCATCTCCGCAATAAATTAGCAATGAAGGGTTCTTAGGAGTGGCAGGGGGCAACTGAGGGAGACCAGGAGCACCTCAGCATCCCCGCCAGCCATTAGCAGATCCACCTTCCCCAGACAGCACCGACCCATAGATCTTAGCATTCTTCAACGTGACATTCACCTCATCGAGATTAGTACTGTGAGGACACTCGACCGCAGAACCAGCTGAGCGCAGGAACAGCGCAGGAACAGCGCAGAAACAGCTGAGCGCAGGAACAGCGCAGGAACAGCATCAGCTGTACCAACCCGGCGCCCGAGAAAGCCAACCTGAGACATGTTCCGCTCCATTCATTTTCAGGGATTGCATGGTTAACAAAAGAGGCATTCAGTCAAGAAGTGCGACTGCTAGCCTGTTTGGAAAAAGTAATTAGCAACCATTCATTTTCATGGAGCCTCTTTATTCTCCACACCATCCTTTTGGGTATGGATGGCACCATCTACAGCACTCACACTCTGAAAGATTATAAGGAACACTCTGGCCTTAATTCTCAAAGAGTCAAACACCTTGCCTCCCAGCTTATTTGCATCACGTTGTCAACTAAGCTGCTAAACTCGTCCGTGTGCCCTTCTCGGAGAGCTGGTAACAGTGCTGGGCTAGTGATGCATTGGCAAACGACAAAGCCTTCTAGCCGGTGCTACTTGCTAATGCCGAACTGCAGAGCAGGCATCAAGGGGGCAGCAAACCCCCGGGAGCAGGGAAATTGGCGGCCAGCATTACTTAAATTGAAGAAATGTCTTTGAAATGTCTTTGAAATGTCTTTGTCTGAGGAAAAACTATCATTCACTTTTCACTTTTCACTTTTCACTTCTCGGACAAGTAGAAAATTATTCGTCACAAATTAAAAATGCAAACGCTTAGAGTCGTTGCTGCCCAAGCAGTGAGCGTGCCACGCAAGGGCACAGTCGATCTGAGCGACGAAAGTTCCTGGAGTACTAGTGATGGCGTCATCACTACCTGCTTTGCAAGGGAGCTCTGCGACTACGAGCTCAACAGATGTGCAGTTGGTGTGTGTGTGTGTTTGTGTGTGTGTGTGTGTGTGTGTGTGTGTGTGTGTGTCACGAGGACTTTCTCTGATGACGCATGTGCACAAACAAGACCTTAATGCGCCCTCGCAGTTGGGCGTGAAGGTGATTATTATGAGGCCTTTTTGGGCAGAGTAGCTTAGATCACATAGTCATCTACCCCATCTCTACCCCATCTGCACGTTTTGATCACTTAGTCATTAATGAACTCCTTTAATCACTTGGCAGGATGCCGAATGGCTAAGCCCCTTTTTTGCAGGCAAAGGCCATGATGAGGTAGTCATTGGCAGTAAAGGGCTTTATGACAAACTAGCCACTTACGGACAATTACTAGATCTGCAGGTAAGGCTCTGCTTAGCAACCCTTGTTCCTCTGCTGTGCCCTGATCTGTCCGTGATTCAGAGCAGAATTTCAGATTCCAAGTAGAAAATTACCCTAGTAGGGGAGGCCAATAAAAATGCAAGCAATTGGCGATATCAAAATCAAAATTTTCCTTGAAATCTTCTGAATCAGGATGCTATCAGGCTCCCTGCGATCTGGTATGACATCAAGTTCTATGGCATGGAGGAGTGGGCGGGTATGCTTGCTCGTCGAGAGCATTTGCTATTATCTAATTACTAGTAAGAAAAGACAGTCAGGAAAGGAGGGGAGGTCACCAATTCTATTAAAGAAGAGAACCAGAGCTCACAGCTATCTTTATAAGCCTGGCTTTCCCGGTACTCTTGAGAAAACAAGCCAGTGCCCGCCTGAGCCTGGCTTGTTCCTGAAGCATAGCCCCCCCTGCTGCCTGCACAAATGGAAACACAAAGTGAAAGAGGGGTTATGAAGCAAGTAGAACCCTAGTTCACCCTAGTTCAGGGGAGGCCAATAAAAATGCAAGCAATTGGCGATATCAAAATCAAAATTTTCCTTGAAATCTTCTGAATCAGGATGCTATCAGGCTCCCTGCGATCTGGTATGACATCAAGTTCTATGGCATGGAGGAGTGGGCGGGATGCTTGCTCGTCGAGACAACACCACAGTTGACGATGTACTGCCTCAATTCCCTCAAACCACAGGTGAGCAAGGAAAGCTTTGACTCAGCTGTGTCCAGGCATAGGCAGGAATGCACTGCTGATGTACAGGAACTTAAAGATTTTTGCTGACACTACTGCCAAGCCTTCATGTTGTACACGCTGGCCGACCATTCCTCCCACTTCTCGCGGGCAATGACCCTTTTTTCGGCGGGTAAGGCAGACGTGCTGCATTTGAACAGTGTACTGCCAAGCCTTCATGTTGTACATTTTTTGTGGGAGGCACGCAGGCAGCTCGTGCATGCCTCACTGAGATGGGATTCCTAAGCAACATCCCCGCTGGATTCAAACTTGAGGACGTAGTGTCGCTCGCATGTCAGGCACCAGCCCACCTCAAACAGCTCCAGCTACTATCATCTGGACTAGGCAAGTTACTGTCTAAGCGCCTAAACCATTTCCCCCAAATTGTGCTCTTCCAAGTTGCCTTCATTTAGTGAAAGGCATGTAGTAATATAGATATCTTGGTACATCTCATATGAATTATCATGCACACTTTTAAGTACAAAACGCATTTGAAACCTATATATTAATTACGTTCAAGATGGGAAAAGGAGTAAAGCCAAAATGTCTGATCAGAGATGGTTTACACTGAATCATGTAAACACTTGTGCATCGTGCATACCCACAAAAGGATGCACCACGTGACTTTACAGGAACTGAGTCTGACACCAGATTGAACAAGATGAGAAGACACCGCCGGTGGTTGATGCAAGGTACGATTGAGGATTCTGGCGCCGGTGTACAGCAAGGAACTAATAGAAAGGAGCTTCCTTGTATCCTCAACTCAAGTTGTTCTATGATGAGAGAGTATACAAAACGCACACTATACGCACACATCATCGCACACGCATGTGTGTGCGCACACACACACACACAAATACATACAATCAATCATGCACATAAAAGCATTCACGTTCTTATCCGTGCGCCGGCATATACAAATACACACACTCACGCACGCATCCTGGCAGGTGTATCTGGCGAGTCCAACACCCCGTGGAAGGAGCTGGGATGGCACAGCAGTCCCTTCACCGGTCCCCGCAATACCACCAAAAGTGAAGCGCTTGGCAGCGCAGCAGCTGACCTGAAATTTATCGGCGGTCACCCTGTTGGTATTGAATTAGTGAAAGAAAGGGAAATGGGGTTAGCTGCAGGACCTGATGGGGGTATTTTCCCTACACCCTGACCTGCTTCAGCACCCAACCCTTTTCGCGTTGTTTTGCTGCAACAAGTCAACGACCATTTTCAGAACACTAGACTTTTCTGTAAACGTGTGTGTGTGTTGTGCACATCGTGAGGATTGTGAATGCATCAGCTTGATAATGCGAAGACCGCACAGGACCACGAGCAGGGTTTATCCTCTACTCTATTGGTATACAGCACATGATGGTAACGTTTTAAATTGGTATTGGGTAAGAACCATGAGATGCTTGCAAACCTAGAACTGTTCAGGCCACAGAGAACTGGACTGCAGGGTATGAGCAGTTGTGCTCTTTTGTTTTAAAGTGTCTTTTTTCATAAGACAGTACTTAGCAAACCCCCACCGATTAAAACAAGCATCCAGTGTTTGATTTCGTCGCTTTGTATACATACTTACGTACCGCTGCGTGAGCTCACTCAAAAGCAGCTGCCAGCACCTAACAGCACCTGACTGATGTGAACAAGCATCCAGTGTTTGATTTTGTTGCTTTGTATACAATACGTACGTACCGCTGCGTGAGCTCACTCAAAAGCAGCTGCAAGCACCTAACAGCACCTGACTGATGTGAACAAGCATCCAGTGTTTGATTTCGTCGCATTGTACAATACCTCCCCTGATTAGGTCCCATTGCTTCTCAAAGGTTTAGGAAATCTCTCCTCCCTCGATCTACTTGACAAAAATAGACTGCAGACCACAGACCACAGATTGCAACAGTAGACACGTAAGCGATGAGGAAGGAGAACGGAGCCACTTTGGTAGAGAGCACCGTAAATCTCCTCCAAAACAGAGAAGAAAAAGATCAATGGGGATCGGGAGGGTTGCAGGCTTGGCATGAAACCAGCTCCTGATAAGAGGCGGCAATGGTAATGGAAGGACGCATCTGAATAAGGTCAGCAGCTAGCTAATTAGTGTTATGAGGAGGCCCGCCGTGAAGTGCAGCTTCATGGAAAGAAGGAGAAAGAAAAAGAACGCAGACAGTGTAAACACCACCAGCATGGATTAGGAAAGGATGTACGTTTTGTGTCCTACACCACCCAATGGATGCAGAGGCACACAACATCCCATCTGGAGAATAAGAATAAGAGAAGCTTGTCAGTGGGGAGCAGGTGGTTGGGAGGCAGAAGCCTGCACACCACCAGGAGTATTGCTCTCAGATATTTGTGGGGGTTGTGTTCAGTTCCCGTCTCATCTGTATGATTTTTGTTGTGTATCTGATGGCACATAAGCATAGTTTATATCATGAGGTTGCGTCATTTAGACCAGGAAATCCGAGGCTGTGGAGTGGGTTCCTTGTGTGGTTGCTGTAGATGGTGCCTGTTGCTCCTAGCAGGATGGAGTTTTACGGCGTCCGAGTGAGCAAGGCATTCAACTTATGTTGTTCTCGTGCCTTTTTTGTTTGTTGAGTAGGGGAAGTATCTACACAGTACTTAATTTCGAGTAAATGTATATCGCGTTTGTTTGTATGTCTCTTGGTATCATAGCCAGGGAAAATGGATTGGCAGCGCCATCTGCTAAGTTATCACGAGCAACTTTTCTTGCATTATTGGCGGCACCTGGTTTGATACGTTGTTGGGTTTCTTTTGGGGCGTGGTTGCTGGGTCGGAGTAACTATGATTGCATCTGGCTTGCTAAATTTTCGCCGCTGTTGTGCATTTATTATTTGATTGAAAGGTAAGATCCAGGTTGGAATCATTCCTATCTGTGTCTCTTCTGAAGGGCGTATAATGCCTTGTTGTACCATTGTTGCATGACTCCCTACGTCTGCTTGTGCTAGCAGGCAGACACCCCTGTGTACCTTGTTGGATCGCTTTTATGATCATTTGTCCAGCAGCGTTGTGTCGATTAATAATCATTTTATCAAAATGGGATGGCTGCAGCCTGACAGGATGTGGCAGGTGCCACCTAGATGTTGGCAGATGGGGCAGATTGGTGTGCCTTCTATAAGGGTGCACTGAACGGCACGCTGTTGGTTGTATATCGAATTTGTATGGCACTGCCAGAGCATGGCTTTTTATTTTGGCACCATCTACAACAACACGCTGGAGCCTTTTGAGGAGCTGGGTCTTGATTCTCAAAGAGTGAAGAAACTTGCTTCCGAGCTTCATGTTCATTCTGTCAATCACGCTGCCAAACTTGTCCATACCAGACGTGCCCTTTCCGACACTATTATCAACTCTCATCAGGAGACGGTTTCAGGTCAAGCCTGCAACCCTCCAGATCCCCATTGACCTTCTTCGTTTGGTGGAGGAGTTTTATGGTACCTGGTACCAAAATGGCTCCTTTTCCTTAATTAAAGTGGGGGGTGTTTTTTTCACTACCTGCGTAGTTTTCTCTTTTCTTTACAGTACTTTATTTTGATAAAATGCATGTTGCATTTCTTTGGTTGTATGTTTCTTGGTTTCATAGCCAGGGGATGGCAGGGTATGGATCGGCAGGACCATCTGCTAGGTTATTACGGGCAACTCTTTTTGCATTCAATCAGTTATTGGCAGACTTTGTTTGATACGTTTTGTTGCGTTACTTTTGTGGCGTGGTTGCTGGATCAGAGTTCCTATAATTGCGTCTAGCTTGCAAAGTCTCCGCTGCTGTTGCGCATTGAAATTGGAAGGTAAGAGCCATACTAAAATCACTCTGTGTCTTAGCAGAGAGGCGTATGACGATGGATTAGCGTAGCATTTAGTAGACTGATGCACGGAGTGACTGTGTTGGTAGAGTAGCACGGCAGGTTTAGTGCTGTAGGACTGGCTATGAGACTCGGTAATTATTGTGGATTGGCAGTGGCCGAGATGGGCGGTCATCCCTGTAGACCCTTAGCTTAGCTCTGCAATGTCTGTGCCTGGTGCTCTTGCTTGTTTGAGGCTGGTACTCCAGTCTCTTTGTACTTCTTTCCTCCTTCTGGCACTCTGTTGGACCTCTCTGACTGGGCCTTTTTGTCTTCCGGTAAAGGAGTTTTACGGTACTCGGTACCAAAGTGGCTTACTTATCCTTAATCTATGTGAGGAGTGGTTTTCACTGCCTGCGTAGTTTTTCTAGACTGATGATTTTTAAACCCTTTTAATTTTGGGACCTAGTTTGTGTTGAACGTGCATGTGTGATTTTGCAGCATTTTGAGATCTAAAAATACGGAGAGACTCTCTGGTGAGGGCATTTGGTTGAAAGGTGTTTCTGGAAGGCAGGCTGGTGGAGGGTCTTCCACCTTTGCTGGCCAGAAGATGGATGAGTGGGGATGGGCGTCAGTGTTAATGTGGACATCATGGCCACTTAGATTTCCCGCAGAGCATACTGCTATGGCAACAGCGCACTCGTTCCCAAGGATGCCGGCATGAGCTCACAACCTTGTAGATTGCTGAATGTTGTGCAGAGTATGCAATATTGCGTTTTGTGCCATTTCAAACGCTGTGGGTAGAAATGTAGAAATGCTGTTTCTTATTTGCCATAGTGCACCAGCGCTGTCTGTTGCACTATGGGTGTGTTCATTTATCAAGCAGCAGCAATTCCTGCTAGCTATGCTCTGGTTGACGCTTGTGCCCCCGGGATTTGGTGCTGTAACTTTGTTTGATGGGGGTGGTACACTCCAGCTCCAGTTGACCGGAGGCTAGTTCCTTTGTTTGTGATACAACTCCCACCTGTGAAAGCCTGCTCCCTCCAGTCAGCCAGGGGCTTTGAGTTCCAGTAAGCGTCGTTGATGGGTATGATCAAGGGCGGGGAACTGGTTTGTGTGTCTCTGTAGTGTTGTTGGCGAATTACTTAGGTCAAGGGAAGATAGCAAACTCCCTATTACGAGGTTGAAACGAACTGAAAGCTGATAAATAAAAAGGGAGCAAGAGAGGCAGGCTGGAAGAAATAAAAGAAAGTAGGGGGGGCAACCAGGTTGATGAGAAGAAGGGCAAAACGTATACGAGGATGTCAAGCACGGGAAAGAAAGAAGGAAGGAAAGCCTGCGTACTTTGGTGCCTGTGTAAAAACAAGGTTTAGGAAGACAGGGCTAGTAAAGAGTAAGGGCAACGGGCCGAGGGCACGTAGTGTTGCCAGTGTCCACAGTAACTGTTTCTTGAGTCTTTGGAGAGCTTGCATGTATTAGCCAGACACTGGCTGGCTGGCCTGGTTATTTGCGGCTTATTGGTCAGGCTTATTGGCCTGGCTTACTGGCCTGTTTATTTGCGGCTTACTGATCGGCCAGGCTTATTGTAACACACTGAGCGCTTACTGATCTAGTTCCCACCAGGCTTATCCTAGAGCTTCTTAGGCTAACTAAGCAATTCTTCAGCAGGCTTGTTTTGTGCTTACTTGGGAAGGCAAGACACATGATCACGCTTACTAATCCTGGGTTACCTGCTTCAGCTTCCTTAGGAAGGAGGAAGCATAACCAAGCACTTAGCCATTAATTGATACACCCTTACTTGCTTAAATTACTGCTGCTTACCTGCCGTCCTGGCTTCTTTGGCTTACCTATGCGACTTGTTCAGTAAGCCAAAAACCTGGTTTACTGGTAAGCACTCAAGAAGCTTAGCTAAGAAATCAACCAGTAAGGCTTTCTAACATTCCGACGCAGCCTTGGCAATACCCTTTCAGTTGGCGGTTTAAGAAAGGTATGCTGCCTGCGTTTCTACAGTTCCATGTTGCATCTGGTGATAAGTCTCATTGTATTTTTTCTAACCAATAAGATGGGATGTTTGTAATAAGTTGCTCCCTGGCAGCTTTGTTCCAGACCACTAGGATACGCATGCCCCATGTTGCTTATGGCAAGATGGTTGTGCTAAATCGGTGCCTGTGTTTAAACCGTTCCGAGAACGCAATAATCATAAAAGAAAATACAAGCAATTGGGTCAAATGGTTGGCGTTGGGTTGAAATATACTCAATGATTACATGGATGCCAGTAATATATGCATGCGTCCGTCTGTGGCATAAACCCTATAACCTGCTGAAATAATAACCAACATACAACTGTACAACAAATTTTGGTCACGTTGGCAGGGTCAAACAGTCTTCCTACTATTATTGCCTGTTCAGAAGATGTCTGCATACATATTTTGAGCTGTGGCACGTCATACAATTTACAGTACGATATGTTAATAATCGAAATGAGAAAGCTGAGAAAGCAGTCGTCTTTTTCATCGCAGCACCAGTCCATCTACTACAACCAGCTGGCTGTAGACGCTGCTAAAAGTGCTGGGGTCAACGGCTCTGGCTTCGATCGAGCCAGGCTCTCAGCACGAGGGAGTGAGCGTGTGCTGCTGCGTAAAGAGAGGCGGCCGGCTGGATCCTGTATGCCACAGCGTGCAAACATTGTACCCATAAGTGGCTGGTCCTTTCACATGTGAGCGATGAGGAGGGAATGGTGTCGCACTGCTAGCAGTGATACAAGTTGCTTGATTAAGTATGTCAGGCGCGAGAAGTTACAACAAGCGTACATTCCCTAAACCAGTATGTGTTGCTCAGGGAATCTGTTCTTGAAGGTCGGAAGGAGGAGAGCAGCACACATGGGACAAGTCGGATAGCAACCCGTAGGTATCGTACTTGAAGTGCAGCGATGGCTTCCAACTGGCCAGAGATGCGCCCTTCCCAAGCGGCCAAGTCGTTTTGTAGAGCAGCTAAACGCCGCCGCAAGTCTTTTGTGGCTCGCACGTCTGAGGCTGCAGCCGCACGCAAGAAATAACAGGAATTCAAAAAGCAAACTTTTGGTGGGCTGTACGTCCTTTGGAGACTTCTTTCAATTTGAATTGTCACAAACCATACACCTAATGCCAAATGTTTTAGATTGGGATGTCTCAGACGTCCTTTTCTAACACTTTAGCTTTGTACACTCAATGTGTGCTAAATATGCACGACATCTGCTCTTATCAGCACAGACTGATGGCTTCTAGATAACACTATAGCAAGCCAAACCATAAAAATTACATCCAAGACGAGCAAAATCACTGGTTTGGCTGATTTTAACGAATGAATTTGCTGTGACAGGGCATGAAGTTCGGTAAATATCAAAATTAGCATGTTTCTGCAGAACATATGTAGGGTTGGCCAGAACCGTATAAGTATAAATATAGGTATTATACGGTACGGTATATACGCCGTATAATACGGGGGAGGGGAGGCCGTATCTACGTACCGTATTTTCCGTACCAGAAACCTTTAGGTATTATGCGGCGTATATCCGGCGTATTTCCGTATAATAATACGGTGCAAAACCGTATTTCGAAATGTACACCCCAGAATCAGGTTCGAATTCCAGCAGGACCAGTCCTTTTTGATCTTTGAGGTCTTTTGAGGTCGATATTTTTCCTTTGCGACTCTTTAATTAAGCACTCCCTTTGCTTCCCACTTTCTTTTAATGCACGTTTTTGCATCAATCACAATGTTTTATTGGTGGTTAGAGTAGTTGGGCTTCTTTTTGCACTGGAAATTGCCATTTTGGGGTCTTTTTGGCTTTGGACAGGCCTAGCCCTTCAAACTTTGATTTTTTGGCACAACTAAATTGGATAGAGGTGTGCAGCTCTTCAAGAGCTACAAAATGAGCCCATTATAATTTAAATCTGAAGGGTAATGATTTCTCTGTATATATGGAATATGGTTTTACACGGTATATACCAGGGTTGTTCAGTTCGTTTTTGGGAGCAAGGGTTCAATAAAGCTACGCGCTCCCCTCACGGGGAGGGAGGCGCATCCCTCACGGGTCCCTTCTTCGTGAGGGGAACTGTGAAAGTTCTAGAACCCTCGAACTGTTTGAAGGGTTCGATGAGCATTTTTGGAGAACGGGCCCTTGGGCTCCTCCCACCTTCAAAACTTTCCAATTAGTTGTGTATGTATGCTTAATAATAGTTATAGGGAAAAAAAGGGGGCCGGAATGAGACCATGTCATCATTGTAAAGCAGAAAAAGGAGAACCTTAAGGTGCAGTGCAAGTGCCGCGTTGTATACATCCTTAGCAGTTCAGAAGTGTGTGACAAGTTTGGCCTTAAGACCAAGGAAATTATTACTTGATACAGGTTACAGATCATATTTCATAAATCATTAAACATGTTATTTTTACTGCAAGGAAAGAGTGGGACTGAACTGGGAGGGGCTGTTGTCCCTTGTCATTTTGACAGACACATGCTGTAAAGTTCGACCAAACCTTTAAAAGTTTGTCGAACTCTGACCGGACCCCGAACGGTACCTTTCAAGTTCGTTAAAGTTCGTGAAAGTTCGCAAACCCAAACTTTTGATCGAACCTCGAACTGAACAACCCTGGTATATACCTATATACATACGGTTTATACGGTATTTGAAAAGGTAATATACAGTTCTGGCCAGCCCTATACATATGGCATGGATAATCGAGTTGTCAATGCTCACTTTTTGCTATTTACTTCAGCTTCTAGTTGTGATTGAGTTCAGCATTGAGAAAACCAGGGCCTAGGAGCGCATGTATAATCCAGTACCAAGGAGCGTATATCAAAGTCAAATAGGTAGGGTTGGCCAGAACCATGTACATACGGTGTATACACGGTAATTTTGGCAGGGAAAACACCAAATATACGGTCATATGCGGTGTGTACATACGGTTCTAACCAACCCTACAAATAGGCAAACTGGCACAAACACACACACAGTCGCAATCACAACCGGCGGCAACAAAAACCATGGCAGCTTTGTGACTAAATCGCTGATTTGTGATCCGGAGGAATATGATGACACACACACATCAAAACGCACCTGCGACAATTGCTTGCGCTCCAATGGCGCTACCTGCCAGCTGTAGCTGATGGAGTTGGGTCGACATGTCTGCCAGTGCCCCTTGGCAAGCACGTACCTGTTGAAGGCACATAGGAACATGCAAGTAAAAACAAGGAAAGATTTTGCACGGAATGCAAGCATGGCGGTTCGTCAAGCTTTGGTCCCAAGTGTATTTGCTGTTTTTTCAGACCCTGCATGCCATTGCCTGCTTTCTGCTCTTGCGTTTTCCTGGTGCCACATGCAGGTCACGAGCAGAACTTCAGTACAACCTGTCAACCAGGACTTTTCAGTACGACCTGTCTCTCAGCACAATCTTTCAGTACAACCTGTCTCTCAACACAACCTTTCAGTACAGCCTGTCATCCATGTCACGTCAAGAACATGCTGCACTCAAACACTGGCTTGCCACTCTGCTGCAGCTGTTGGTAGCCAGGATCACAGCCCAAACGCACCCTGATTGCTTTCAGCGTCAAAGATTCCTATCTGCCTTAGCTGAAAATACCTTTGTGTAAAGGTGGCTTGAACCTCACCGCCACACCAGCACAGGCAATTAATCGATAACAACAGTTTTTAGGGATTCTTCCTGTCATCGATATCAGCGTCATGAATATCACCTCTGGACATAGAAGTAATGCTGAGAATTTGCAGTTCGCTTACCCTAGGGCCGTGTGCTTCAGCCACATCCGGTGCCAGCCCTGACAGCACACGCTCCAACCTGTAGCCCACAAAGATGTCAGTCGTGGTTCATGAACGTCAGTCAGTCGTAATTCATGAACGTTAGGGGGTTTTGTAGCCTGCTGCTGACCTGTGAGCATGATTCAACCTTTTTTGGTGCAAGCAAACCACACAGTCACCGCATTTGACAGTAACTATCCGACAAAAAGGACTCAGCAGCGCCAGTATTCACCTGCGCAAGCGCTCCCCCCCTCGCTCCCAGCCATACTTCAGATTAGCAAGCAGTATTTGAACCGAGCGGCCTTGAGTGCTGCTGCGCACACCTCCCTGCTACAATGAAATGGGTGCACAGATTTGCAGGAGTGTAGTGTGAAATAACAGACTGTACAGTGATTACACGGCTGAGCGATCACAAGCGGATTCTTTGTTTCTATCTTTCATGCTGTGATGTGCTGTATTTTTCATGCTGTGTATGGTGCTTTGGATTTGCATTCCTTCTGTCTTTCATGCTGTAGTATGGTGCTTTGGATTTGCATTCTTTCTGTCTTTCATGTTGTAGCGTGGTGCTTTGAATTTGCACGAGAGGATTGTGATGATAGCATAGAACGAGTCTGTAATGCTGATGTACACGCCTTACACGAGTACAAGTACTCTGTGTATTTGGCGCTCCTTCAGAAATTACGGTTGAGATGCGTTGACGTGGCAGACTGGCAGCTGCAGGTCCTTGGGTTGTGAGACGCTGTCGTTGCACGCACTATTAAGAGCAACTCATGGGATTGCAGGGACTGTTCAAACTTTTTGCCCGACCAAGAAGGGATTGCCACGAGGATCTGTAGAGAAAAAGCAAGAGCTGCAACAGACCATGCCAGCCAGGGGATTAAAAGCGACAAAAGACAGACGTAAGAAAGGCAGGAGAGACGCACCAGTGGGGAGGGTGAGCTCTGCCTCAACAGCTCCATCCTTTCTTCTGCTGCATCACGCGCCCTGGCAAATTTAATTGTGTGTGTATATTTGTATGTGCACATTTGTGTGTATGCATGTGCACACATATATAAATGCACATGTGTCATGCACGTTATGTTCTCAAGTATTCACGTGCGTGCGCGTTTGTGTGTGCATACGAGTGCGTATGGGTGCGTACGGGTTTCTACCATGGAAGAAAAGCACCGCGACCACCCAAGAGCACAGCGCACCTGGCCCCATGTATTTGGAAGGGAGAGGGTGAGGACGTCGTCTGTTGAGAAGTGCTCACGCTGCTATGCCCTAAACCCTGGGGTCTCCTTGATGCTTCTGCTGCAGGAGTGGCGGCGGTAGTGAGGGCAGGGTAAAAAAACAATAAAGGGCTACGTTTTATTGGCTGGTCCTGGGGTACAGAAGTATGGGGGTATGCTGATGAAATTGAACGTGCATGGAGGGACTCCAGCCTCATGCATGCAGTACCCAGAGTCCAGCCGATGTGGACAATGGTGCAGGATGAGGTTTGACAGGACTGGACGAGAAGTGAGGAGAGTGAAATTGGAGACGATCTGGTTTTGCCAAAAGGTTTCAGCCCAAACGCAACGTTTGGTAAAGGAACAGGATTGAAAGGCAAAGGGGGCAGGTGACAGGTGTATAGGGTTGGCCAGAACCGTATATATGCGCCGTAAATGACCGCATATTTGGTATTTTTCCTGCCAAACAATTGTATATACACCGTATATATATGGTTCTGGCCAACCCTGCAAATGTGTGCTTGTTCAGGTTTTAGTAAATTTAAGAAAACAAGCAGCTTTCTTTGTATGCAGGGGGGAGGAGAGCTACAGGGTCGTATGCCTGTCCTTCTCTCCTCTGATAGAAGTCCGTACAGACTGCTGTCTTAAAGGGCGGCTGTGAGTGTGCAGCTGCAACTTGCTCAAACACCTCATAAATGTGGTTGGGGCGAAGGTCATAGCACACTTTTGCACACACACACACACACACACACACATACACATACACACACGCACACATACACACACACACGCACACACATACACACACACATACACACATACACATACACACACACGCAG
>Ga0307942_1002675_pt1 | contig 14483 bp, 16 predicted proteins | sample OrgLakmetagen175_FD_201846 | JGI IMG/M metagenome (GOLD analysis project Ga0307942, IMG submission 201846) | Saline water microbial communities from Organic Lake, Antarctica - #175 | ecosystem: Environmental > Aquatic > Non-marine Saline and Alkaline > Saline | place: Antarctica: Organic Lake...
ACTCCTCAAGTTTGTGTCAGATTTAGTTTCAATTTTCGACACTGGTTGATTTTGTTTCACCAGCCAATTGCCATCAGCCAGAGACTCGGGCTGTAGGCCATCCTTGTAACCCCTTGTAACCCCTTAGAATTTCATTGCCTGCATGCATTTACTTTAAAATTTTGTGCACATGTTGTTCCAGGTGTGCTCAGATAGAGTGCCAAGGTCTTGAAGTTCGCCTTTATTTTGCTCGTCCAGAACGTGGCTTGAAGCCAAGATTGCCGAGATACTACACATTGCAAAGACCCATAACTAGTAGCAGGTACCGTTATCCTGTAAGAAAACTGACGAGAACGTATATACCTATCTTGCTTAGAAATTGTAAATCATATGTGGAAGTCCTTTGGTGAATTTTCAAGCAACGGTTGGTGGACACGTTTTGCACCGGCAATTCGTATTTTCGACCACCCTGCCAGAACTCACAGTCAAATGTTCTGCACATTTATTGGTTGGTTGAGAATGCCACTTGTTGCTGATTGAAAACGTTCCTCTCTTGAGAAAGTGCAGCAGCTCTGGCTTGCGGGCTGGGTTCAGAGCTCAGCATTGCAGGTACGAGCAAGGAAAGGTGTCTTATCGAAGATCAATCGAACCAATCAACGTCCTCACCAGAAAAACACACAGTGCTTCGATTTGGTTGGCACCATAAAGGTACCACGTTATGTATTTCGCCATGCCCTCCTTGCAGAAACAAACGAGCAAGAACTGCACAGCCAAGCAGTAAAAATTGCTCCCCACATTCATCAAGGAATTTGATGATCTGCAATTGCTGCAAAAAGAAGAGACGGCGAGCTGGACTGACAAAACGAAGAGGTGGAAAAAGGCTCGATAACAAATGAGCCAACAAGAACCGGGCAGAACCGGAAGTGTGGGGCAGCACAAACAGGGGGTGGGGAGAGGGGGATATGAGCAGAGGATGGGGACCATGACGCAGTCCTGGCATAGAGCACAAGTGTGAAGAAAATACAGCCTGCGTTCCAAGTGCACAGGGACCTCAATGTGGCAAGGAACCTTTGGAATGTGTTGGCTGCGGAGCATGCTGGCCTGCCTAGGCCTGCTTTTTTGACAAAGCCACCGCAATAATGCCGCCTGCAGCATACCTGCTGTGACACGCCGCGCTCTTTATTCTGTTAAGGGTTTAAGGCATAGTTCTAAAAGCGTGCTAACTCATGGCCCCTCTTTGTGCAAACGCGCAGACGTCCCTGCGTTTGCCACCCCCACCCGTGTTCTTGTTTGTGCTAGCCCTAAATGATTGTTTCCCACTATCCCAAGAATACACTCATCCTGCCCTGGGCTAGTGCTAATTCCTGTCACTTCTCTACACCACGGAGCGCCTGAGATTGTCTCTATAATGCCCACCCCCAAGGAAGATAGCAGCCCTCTTTTGCCTGGAAGCAATGTGCCTGTTGTTGCATGCAGAAGCATGTTTAGAGGTTATCACAAGTTGTGATTCACAAGGCTGTTGACAATTCAAGCAGAAAAAAGGATTGCCAGATAATTGACAAGACTCTGCTACCTGACGCTGAGGACAGTTCCAACATTTAGCATTTGACAAGCTGGACACTGGCGCTAATAAGATGAGGGTACTTAAAAACCTATGTGCATGATATAAATCATTGGACAGAGGGTGATATGCTGCACGCTTTGTACCTGTTGGGATGCAGCTTTGTACTGGGTCGTTCTCCTCTTGCCTGCTCCAGTAAAGGATTAGAGCCAGGCTGCAGGAGGCCACCATGACAGCGGCAGCACAAGGGAGAAGGACCTGTGCAGCAAATGGCAGATCAGCAAGGTTGGAAATGTGTGCACGTGTGTGTAACGAGTGTGTATGTATGTTTGGGCATGTTTGCGTGTATATCTGTGTGTGTTGTGTGTGTTTGTGTGTGCATGAATGTGTGTGTGGGGAGTTACGTGTGCGTATGCATGCGCGTGTGTGTATGTATGTGTGTATGTGTGTGCGTGTATGTATGTATGTGTGTGTGTGTGTGTGTGTGGGTGTACGTGCGTGTGTGTGTGTGTGTTTGTGTGTGTGTGTGTGTGTGTGTGTGTGTGTGTGTGTGTGTGTGTGTGTGTGTGTGTGTGTGTGTGTGTGTGTGTGTGTGTGCGTTTGCGTTTGCGTGTGTGTGTGTGCGTTTGCCTGTGTGGACAGACTTGCACCAACCTTTTGGAATGCACTATATGCCAAAATGCAAATTTGTCCATACTGCCACAGTACCATGGGTTTTTGGTATAAGTTTATGTATTATAAGTAAATCATAAAAAAACATCCATCTCTAATGGACACAGGGATACTGGCCAAGCAGCTAGGGCTCAAGGACTCAGCAGTGGTTAACAAGGCCAAAGAGTACCTTAGGCTTTGCAGTATTCGGCTGTCAGGGGGGTTGGGACAGGTGCACACACACACACACACACACACATACACACACACACACACACACACATACACACGCACACACGCACACGCACGCACGCACGCACACACACACACGCACACACACAAACACACACACACACGCACATACACACACATACGCGCACGCACACGTACACACACACAAATACACACACATGCGCACACGCATGTACATACCTAACCCAAACACTCGTACACACACACACATGCGCACACACACACGCACACACACACACACTCACACACAAACACACACATACACACACAAACTCATGAATTCAAACACACACACACATACACACACAAACACACGAATTCATATACACGTACTCGCATACACACACGTGCCACACTTACACCCACGCATACAAAATATGAACACAAACGTATTTATTACAGGGTGAGGTGTGCAAAGCTGCAGTTTGCCTGGAGCTTGCATGCTTAAGGTACGGATTGCACACACGACCAATAATTTGCACAGCGCTTTTCCCCCTTAGCATCGCAAGACCGATTTTTGTGAGAATTGTGATTTGCTGCTTGATTGCCCTTCCCCTCTCCTATCATCATCACCTCCAATAAGCCAGGGTGTCTGGTGGCCTGCAAAGAACAGGAACCATCAATGCTTTGTATTTGCTTTGGCTGCAGCACTGGTGCCAAGGACCGTCCTCCTCGAGAGAAATTCATCCGTTTTGGCTGCACCAATGCAAAGGTGCATGAATGAGGCACGCAACTTTGACTTGATTGCACAGAACAGTTGTTTATCGGGTGCTGTGCATATGACGTTTGTACCAGTTTTACAAGATCACCATCTGTAGAGTCCAGGCTAAGATTTTTCAGCAGCCTGCTTTCCCTTCCACCCAAGTTGTCACATCTTTCGCCGCTTCACCTTCTCCTACTCATCCTTTATGGTCAGGTGTACCAGACATCTTATCTCACGCTCCAACGTGCCTTGCAAGTGGCTCCTGCCTCGGACCTTCAGGACATTGCTGTATATTTGGAGGCTGCGCATCTCATAGAGGTGAGATTAGGGTTGCATCCAGATCCGCACGTCAGCACCTATTCTTTTTTGTTGCAAGAAACTCTCGTTAGCATGTACTGTAATTTGCGCGTGTAGTTCATTAAATAGCTAAGTAAAACTTGAAATACAAAACCATCTCTGATCAGTCGTCGGATGTTATATCAGTGCACTTAAAACAAACGTAATGGTTATGGCAAATGCTCTGCTGCCGCTTACAGGCAGTTCATTGAAAGTATTCAGCTGTGTTGATTTTGATGCGACAAAGTGTAGTTTGTCTACGTTGTTAAACACGCTTGTGCACACAGCAAAGCGGCCTTCTATTCATGCATAGACACTCTTTCAGTGGGGCTCCGGCTGGCGTGAACGCCCTTCTTTTCCTTTACAAATTTAGTGGGTCAATGCGTGTCAGCCACGGAACCCCAAAATCCTAGTCTTCACCCTCAAGTTTGCCAGTCTTTTCGAACGTTTTTCAGTAAAAAAGGAGCGGTTGACACGACTTACAGACATTGTGGGCAATATAGTAGCTCCTGGATATGAAAGAGTCTGTCAGAATTTAGGTATATGCTACGGACAAAAGGGGGGAGGGGGCTGTGTTGCTGTTCTGTGTAGGCTATTGTTGCTGTCCGTCCTTATGTCATTGTTTGTTCTGTACATATCTGTTTTTCTTAACCACTTATGAGCGCAATGGGTGGGCCAGAAACAAAAAGACCTGTCACCTCCTGCCTAAAATGGTGTGATCATTTACCTTTGATCAATGCCGCCGCACTATGCTACGTGCCTTACCTGTACAAGGAGGAACTGCTGCTAATGGATTGCTAGCAAGTGCTGCTGCATTATAGGGTTGTATGAGAAGCCAGCTTGTCACCTCTTCATCCCCGTCACTGTTTCGGGTAATCCTGCATCCTTGGTAGATATCATGGCACAGGGCAACTATTTCTCCATTATTAATGGGGCAGGTAGCACGCTACTGTGTCAAGTACTTGCGCTGCCTTTGTAGTTCTCCTTCTCCTCTGCAGCCCCTAAATGAGTGCAGCAAATGCACACGGCAATGCTGACTTTTACGCCATGCCCACGCAGCCGGTGCAGCAGCTGCTGCGCACGTACAAGCAGCGCTTCATAGCCAGCCTTGCCTCTGGGGCCGCCACGAGCACTGCTGACCTGGCAGATTTGTCAAAAAGAGGGGGCCAGTTGGCGACGCCACGCAGACAGAGCATAGAGCAGTCGGAAGCCACCTCAGTGGATCAAAAGGCCCAAAGCAGCGCAGACTTTAACAGGCCTGTATTTGCGGCGGTTGCGTTTGCCCTTTTGGGAAAGGCACACAAGGTACGATGTGCAGCTTAGGAGAAGGCTCCTGTTGTGCAGCAAGCTCCCTCACCGGATGCTCTGTTGGTATTTGCCTCTTTGCCGCTGAGAACTTTAATTGTTGAACAGAATGTGAGGAGAAGACGAGACATGGAGTACAAGCCAACCCTGTGTCTTCACTCCTGTGCTGCTAAGTCATACCTCTCTCTGCACGATGCTGTTTGGCCTGTACTATTGGCTAAAAAACATGCACAGGCAGCCCATGCCTAAGATACCACACATTATGAGGGATGAACAAAACCATTTGTAGATGCTCTCTGAACCCTGTTCAATCGTGTGGAAGTATGGAACAAATATGGGTAGGATATGTAATCCACATCCACATTGAAGATGTGCCTTCCTTCACATCACACAATCTGTAAGTTGTGCACATTGTAGTGCTTGCAACATATGCGGCAGTGTTTTGCAAATTGGTCGCTCTGTGAATTGGCATAGAAAACCATTGAACCCTGCGTCCAAGGATGTGTGTTGCACAATTGCCGTGCACTGCTCCTTGCACAGAATTGGCCAGTACCATGTGTACATGTATTTAATATAAATACGATTGTTCCATCAGGGAAGTCTCAAAGTGTGCTGCTATTTTCAGTGAGGTGTATTTTAAAGGTCTAGCTGGTCCTACTTATGCAGGTCAAGGTGGATGCTGTAAAGCTGCGGCAGCGCCTCGCCCTGACTGCTGCAGACTATAACACGACTCAGAGCTCCATGGCAGCGCTGTGCTCAGATCTTGTCAGAACTAGCAGCCCAGCAAGCAAACGGCCGCGGGATGGAGCAGGCCCTGCAGGAGCTGAGCAGCGAGAGGTAGGCCTGCCTTTATCTGGTGGTGTGCTTGCTGTTTGCTTGAGCAGAAGTGGTAAAAGAAGGTGATTGGTGCGGGGAGTAGCAGGGCGCTAATTCACACTTGTTAACTAGCAATCTGAATGTTCTACGGATTCTGAAAGACTAGTAATCATCAGTGAGCAGATTTCATTGATGCTGAATACTCCATGCAAGCTGCTTTTCCTGTAGTGGTGTGCTCTTTGCAGAGTGCCTCAAGTATGTGGTGCCTCTTACTGGTGCCGCCTTCCTCTTGCCTTGGTGTGTGCAACAGGATGGGCAAGAAGGCGTATCAGCGGAGGAGTGCAGAGTCCAGGGTACAGGCAAGGCCAGGAGCAGAAAAGTGCAGGCAGGGGGGAAAAAGCAAGGGCCTGGGAGCACACGTACACGAGGGGGTGTCCAGAGGCAAGCGCAGAAACGAAGGGCGGTTGGATAAAAAGGGAGGGAACAAGTGCAAGGCGAGGAGTGTAGAGAGGGGGACGAGGAGCAGGAGGGGTTCAATACTTGGGATGAACTGGTGCAAGTTGGGAGCAGTGAAGGAAGTGAAAGGTGAAGAGAGGAAAGGGAAGGGAAGGATGGAGACTTTGAAAAACCATTTCTAGCATTGTGAAGTTGATTTGTAGGCTGCTGTTCCCTGGCCACCTAATTACCACCTGACAGCCTCCCTCCATCCCTTTGATTTCTGGGTGTAATGTTGCGTCCTGTTTAGCCTTGTTGTTGAATGAACGTGTGATCTGGCATACTTCCAATGAAATAATGTACAGCATAGACCAATCAAGTGACTGGAGGTAGTGACCTATCAGGGCACACGCGTCAAGGGCTGGCAAAATGACAAGCACTTTCTCGAGTAAAAAAACCTACTGGTGTCTTTAAAGTACGCGTGGATATACTATGGCAGTAAAAAGCTTTGGATTTTAGATCGTGTCAAAACTCTAGCCCTCCTCAGACAACGGCTCTCAATTAAAGTCCCTAAATACTAATTATTGGCTTAATGACCATGATGGTAGTAGTATCCTGATGTAAAACGGATTTGCAGACTGCAGCCATTGTTACAAATTAGCAACATCCTTTCTGCCGATAGTGTTTACATGCCGATAGTGTTGACAGTATCTGTATTCTTTTTCTTTTCTTTCTTTGCAAATTCAATTAGGGCTTCCGGCCTAGTCTCCCACTCCCCCTGATCCTCCCTGTCTTCATCATAGTGCGTTCTTGCTTTGGTGTGGAAGGATGGGAAGAGGGCACACCAGTGGGCAGGGAGGAACCCATATTACGCATGGATACCAGGCTTTCACTCCCGTACCCCAAAAATGGTGAAAGCTTATGCTGTTTTGTCGCAACTTCTTTTTAGGAGAGCCTGAGATCAAGTCACATTTTTTTTGATCAGATGGTCCAGCACAGATCGTCAGACAAAGACCGCAGTAAAAAATTTGGGGCTAAAGCGGTTGAATTCAACCGCTAATTAACCGAGGCTGTAGTTTGGGAATTTAACTGGTTATGATCCCTATTTTAGTTAGTTACAAAAACTAAAAAGATTATGCATTGTCTGATTGGGATGTTATGAGGCTTCCTAATGATTACAATGGGGGATGACCTTCAGCCAGGTTGTTTGGCTGATTGGCTGCTGACTGGTCTTTGCCAGTCACAAATAAATCCATAATACTCAAAAAGAAGTGGAAATGTCTAGTGTTCTGCTGAGAAAGGAATTTACAAACAAGCTGGTTATTGAGTGTTGCCACCACTCGCCTGTTGACACAAACCTACCTGAACCAAGACCCTGGACCTTCTCACGGCCCACGGGAAAGGACAGTGTAGGAAACACTACTTACTCATTCAGCCGTATTGATGATATCCTCTTGCCAACAGCCCTCGCAAACACGTGCAAACCAAGTCAAACTTGTGATCTAGGCTATCTGAGCGACCACGCACGTGCCACTCCGATCCTGGCCATAGTACCCACCTCCACTCTAAACCTGCGGATCCCTCACATTGTAAAAGCCCAAGCAAAAAAGCTGCCAAACAAGCCACCCTTATTTGCCATGTCAGCGCCTCAGAGCAGTTAAAATTTACACATGCCCTTTCTGACCCCTCCCATGGCATTATTCAAAAAATTGAGGAAACCCTGCTTGCACTCACTCCCGCTCACACGCAAGCCCTTGGGTTTTTTAATGAAATGCAAAACAAAAGTGCCAGAAACACTGCTAGACTACAACACCTGAGTGAAGAGCCTGCAGAAGAGCAAGTTCATATTTTGGCTATATTCATATTAGTGACAAATCTTATTGAGTCAATATACAATGTAGCCCTCAAAACCTGCTCCAGCACATCCAAACGTACCACTGGTGACCAGCAACAAAAAGAACTCACTCAAACTGTTAGGTCATTCACTCCCCCCAAATCACCACTATAGCCCACGACCAGAAAAGAACAAGAAAAGAAATATACGAAGCAAAAAACTACACCGGATCAAGCAAATCCGAAACCACCTGTCCTCTCCCTTCATAAATCCTCAGGGCACCACCGAACAAATATTACAACAAAACAGCGCCAACCCAGTGCTCCTGAAGACAATGCAAGGTATAAAGCACATCGTGCCTGATCAGACCCCCAAAAAACAACTAGATGACATGTACACGACAACCAGGAAAGCTATTACCAATATAGATGCCCTGCACAACAAAAAAGACGACAAAATTGCACGTAAGAAGCAGCAGCAGCTGATAAATATAGCACCAAAGAAAGCCCACGAAGAAGTATTTAAAGATAAAATGCACAGCCACGGGCAAGTCTCCAAGCTGTGAAAGATCCTGAAACAGGCATAATAAAAACTGAGCCCACCAAACAAGCGCAGATCTTTGAAAGTACTGTAAAGACTCCTGGCAAGCTATCGGCATTAAACACGGCACCTACCTCCTTGAAGAAGCACCTAGAAACTACCCATGGAAACACACAGAGAACGAGCAAGGGAATAAACCTCCAGACCCCTTCAAATTACAAACAATAATCACGCAAGATGAATCAGATAGCACTAAAGACAGAAGCTGGCTACATTCCTCAATACTTGACAATAGTGCATTTAACGAATGTATTAAAACCCTGAGCAAAAACAAATCCCCAGGACCTGATGGTATTGTTAATGAGCTTCTGCGTATGGTACCCACAGAAATCCAGGAAACCATACACATGCTCTTCATTACTATGCGGGCAACTGGCTTCACGCCAAAAGCTTGAAAAATTAGCAATACTATACTAGTAGACAAAAACAAAGGAGATGAAACAGAGGCATCTTCCTATCACCCAATTGGCTTAGCAAATACCCTCTACAAACTATGGACGCGTCTCATCACAAACACTCTCTACGAATATGCAGAAGCAAACTCCATATCCGCACCACACAAGCTGGTTTTCGCAAACAAAAAGACCCCATTCACCAGCTCAAAAACGTGATTATGGCACTAGAAGATGCCAAACTCTTTCACAAAGACATCTACACCCTTATTGTGGATTTTACCTCAGCTTTCAATACCACTGACCACGATCGCATGCTCTGGATAATGTATGACCTCGATTTCCCGACTGACGCCATAGATGCTGTCAAAAATTTCTATGAGAATGCCACCACCCAAGTCAAGCTTCCTTCAGGGGTCTGCACAGGTCAAATACCAGTAGAGAGAGGCACGATCCAAGGAGACACCCTCTCCCCATTTCTTTTCCTTCTCTATATGGAACCCCTCCTGTGATGGCTGCATGTAGGAGGACGCGGCTACGTCCACACCTGCATCCCCAAAGAAAATGAGCTTCAGACGCATCTGGCCAACAACATCAGCAGCGCCTCCTTTGCAGACAACCTCCTCTGCCCCACGGGTAACCTGAAAAACCTTAAAGTGCAAGCAAATAAACTCGCCCTTTACTCTAATTGGGCCGGATTAATTATATCTGGCAGCAAAAACTAAGTCATGGGTAGTCAAAATGCGTCCGCCCCTTCTAAAGACCAAAATGGCCTAACACCGTCTGAAGCACTCGAACATCAAACTCAAAAACAACAGTAACTGGTTCAAAACCAGGCAACAAAATACATCACACCCAGCTCCCCCTTCCTCTATCTAGGAGTCACACTGACGATGGATCTCAATTGGAAGCACCAGCACAGGCGCATGGACGAAAACCTAAAGCAAAAGCTTGACGCCCTTGAAGGCTCTTATGCCTCACCACGGCAAACACTAAACATAATACGCACGGCAATCATTCCCAGTCTGGCCTATGCTTTTGCGGTCACACCATGCTCCTACCCAGACCTGGATAAGTGGGATGCAATGATTGGAAGGGTGATCAAAAGCAAACACAACTTGTGGCGAAGCACACTGACTGCCATGATCCGTGAAGATGTCCATAGTTTTGGATTGGGTGCCCCCTCCAACTACGTGGAATTCCACAGATGCTCAGCAGTAGCACTCGTAACAAGCTAGAAGACCCTTCTAAACGTCACCAATTTGTGACCATGCATCTCCTGACCCACCAGGTCGCATAACTCAAGCCCCTTGCCACTACATTTTCTCCACAAGAGAAGGAACGTCACTACCAAAAAACGGCAACTCAACCTACATATGCGAGCACGTCAACTCGCTTGCATCCACGCCAGCAAGATCCACTTAGCCTTGAAAGGAAACAGCATATTTTTAGACGATCTCAAGCTCAGAAGTCACCTCCGCCCGAAAGCCCCCCCCCCAACACTTAGCCACCCTCATCAATTACATTACCAAACCGCTTATGGACCTAGGCATAACTGGCTTCCATGACCTCACATAAGCTAACGAAAAATACATTGTCTCTGGAAAACAACTCAAAAGCAAATACACTCGAGTTTTCAAAAAGCACATCATAGCCTTAAACAGGCTTGCTGCTATTGCTAATCTGCCTGGAACACAGGAGCTAAGCCCAACATCAATTGCACAAATACTCCAAGAAAGGAATCCAAAACAGTCTATCCTACTTAATTACCGCAAAATAAACAACTCCTCCTTCACAGGTCTCCTAGACACACACATTAACGCATCGGCTCACGAAGAGGTGCCCCCAAATCCCGTAAACACCCAAGCCCAACAAACTTTGCCCATCTACACAACACCCCCACCACAGCCACGCCCAGCTACACACTACAGGCACCCCATTACAAACAACTAATTTAGAGGCCCACCACCTACACACACAGATCCATCAAAACGAAATGGACACCCCAACCAATCCTCTGTTTTTGACACACCAAACTTAGAGCCGCAAACATCCCCTGCCTCCTCTGTAACCACAACCGAACCTCAAACAGAGACTCAAGGTCACGTTAACGTACCTACACCTTCATTTATAGAAGAAATTATCCCCCAATGTACAGAATCCAATGCTCGACCCAGGAAACGCACAGCACATGGCAACATGTCCCGCATTGAGCTTCCCCATCACTCCCTCGTCACATTGGTGGAAGGGCCTCCACCTTCACCACAAATGGAAACCCTGCGCTCACAACGCCACTCACAAAGGGTATCCAACCAAATAAAAAGGAACCACAACTCTATAAGCACATCGTCAATACCACTGCCACAAACTACAGCTATTACTTGCCTCTCTGACCCTGCACCCGCTAACCAACTGGCCACTCTCTCCCAAGACCAACAAGTAAAGCGTGCACGGCATACACAAGATACCCTCCCCGGTACCAGAAAGAGGACACGCAGCCAAACAGAAAGTCAGCAACATACGCCCCTGACTCAAATCATAGATACTGTTGCATCAAACTCACAAATAGTAATTCAGCCTACTGATCAACCTACAAATAGTCAGCCAAACAAACGCACCACACGCTCACAAATCACTAGCCACAACCACCATGCAACACAAGCGCTCACACAAATATCACTCCTCCCCACCCAGCGTATCAATATCATCAACCTGATGACTCACCAGGTACACAACAACCCAACCTCTGAGATTGCAGACCACCCAGCACCATCATCACAGCGCGGACTCCAAAGGAAAAGAAGATGTGAGGCCCTCGATATACCCCATGACCTTCCTAGCCTAAATCTGACCCCCTTGCGCACCCCGCATATTCAACAAGAACTCTGGACGTACAAGAAAGATAAGGCCTTTTCATTGACACCCACAGAGACCATCAACACACTCTACTATGATGATATGGACATACTGCACATAGATAATTGGAGGTTCTTCACCCCCAAGATAGAGATGATACACCCCTAAGACAGAAACAATACCATACTATGCCCCCGTGAATATTTAAAGATGGGCCCTCCCCCTCTTTAAACCAGTAAGACCAGTGCCAAAATTCAGCACGACTATTGCCCGGAGCCAAATTAAGTGTGCAAGCTGTGAAATTTGCTCCTACCATCTAGGACTTGAATTTCCAGACCTCTCCCCACCTTTTAAAGACATGTACATCTGTGACGTCTGCAACCGTACCTACCACTGGCAATGCTTGCATAAAACAAGCTGCTGCAACGCCACTGATAGGGAAGCTATTGATGCCAATGATTCATGGGCCTGCCCTGCCTGTATCAATCTGAACCAAAATGAAAAGGAAAGCCGTATCCACTTTCAGAAAAGAGAGATTGTGGAAGTCTCATGGAACCCAACCTGGGAGCCAGAAGAACTACAAAGCACGTGTGAAAGTTTCAAGCAGAGCCTCAATAAGTTTGAAGAGCATAACGCCGCACCAAACTTATCTCAGCCTGCACCAGATGAACACCTAAATGATCTTCAAAAACAAGGGTTCTCTGCCATCCAAGAGGGCAACAAGTACCAGCCCTACAATGTCGATCTTCGGAACAAAGTTAGCTTTGACATCTAATCCACCAACCCACAGGCTGACATTACAGCCACAGGGCATTGTAAGTAATGGATCACAACCATTGATCTCATGGAGTATCAAGAAAAGAGTACCTATTCTCCCCAAATGACACTATGCTTCCTGAAGTGTACACTAACACAGTTGCCTGTATTTACAATGTCGACGGAGAGTGTAAAGGTATGCTCACTCCCGAGCACCTTAACATAGTACGAAAGGCCTTTGATAAGGCAAAGTGCAGCGGCCTACACGGCCACGTTAAACCTCCACCCATTAGCTTTGCATCAGAACTTGTAGGCCTCATCATTGCTCGTAAAGACATCTAAACATACAAACAAAAAATGAAAGACCCTTTCTCCCGGATACTTCCCTCCCACATCACCACCGCCTTTTAAAAGTGGGCCCTGGTCACTAAAGAAAAAATGGCATTTCCCTTTGACTATGACCCCAAAATCCCCCATTTCTGGAGTGAGCACCCAAGGGACAGAGTGTTTGGGGCAAACACCAATGCCTTCTCCTCCCGACTTTCTGGGTTCTCCATCTGCCATCCCATTTACCATAAAAACACCATGCTCTTAGCAACAAGACACGCCATCTACTCTGCTGCTGTCAGCACAGAGGAAACAGCCACATTCATGCTTCTCCCTTCCTGGAATGAAAAAATGACCACAAATCCCTATGCATCACTCTGCCGCAAATACCCACACATATGTAAATTCCTGGGCACCATCGCATCAGACCAACTCCAATATGCGAAAGTGCCCTTCTGGAAAAACATACAAATACCACTTTCCAAACACTCCTGGGAATTGAAGGTCATTGCAATATGGAACACCAAGGGCAGGGTCTGCCTCAATGCTCACAACAAGAACTGGCTTAAAGAACTTGCAAAAGAAATCCCTGAGGCAAAGTGGGAAATTCCAAACATACATAACCATCCCTACCAAACAGCCTTAGGTTCCGGACAACACCTAGGACTAAACAAAATTAATAAGCTACCCAATGACCACCCTCAAGCCCCAGAAGGCCCAGAAAAAACAAGTGCCCTGATTAGCACTGACCAACCTCATAATTGTAATACCGACGAAGCACCCCAAAACAGCTCCGGCCAAAACCTAACCCGTAAGGTAAAAGATTGGCGGGATTGGACCTACACTGATGGCAGCCTCCAAAAGAATGAAGTAGGGCAAGACACCGGATCAGGCGTATACCTCCCTCACTTAAATGTTTCCCACTATGTAAACCCAAAAGGCATGGGTATAACCAACACCATCTCACGGGCATAGCTAGCAGCAATAGCAGCTGCAGTCATACACGGCTACTCACATATAGCCACTGACAGCCTTACATCACTGCACCAAATTAAAAAGGAGCTCTCACACCCGGATCTCCATTGCCACCACATCCAAGGAGATGTCCTTCAATCCATTGCTAAAGCAATCTGCCAATCACCATCGCCCATCCACGCACTGCTTCTTCAAAGTAAAGTCCCATGCCGGTATTATTGATAATGAACATGCTGACGCCCTTGCTAAAAAGTCAGCCACCACCTACTCCGGCATCGCTGACACCTCCATCAAAACAGCAGGCCCTGAGGAAAATCCCTTCTACAACATCCGCTGGCTTGCAAAAGAAGACATAGAAAACCAAACACAAACCCATAATTGTACCCGTACAACAAACATGGCCCATTCTCCTCCCCCAAAGCTTTGGTACCTACCAAACCACCGTGACGCCCTTCAAGCACACGTGCATTTTCTCCATAAACTGGGAAATGCCAAAACTGAAGCGAACTACCATGCGTACTACCAGACCCTCATAAAGGACGGCACTGCCAATGGAGCCACTAGCAATGCTTACCTAACATCATCCGATGTCCCCTTTAAGACCAAATGTATCATTATGAAATACAGAACACGCACCCTATTCCATCAAAAACATGCGGTATTGTTTAAACTCTCAACAAGTCAAACTTGCCCCCTCTGCCCATA